>Ga0307511_10005256_pt1 | contig 13181 bp, 9 predicted proteins | sample 13_EM_MG_FD_200266 | JGI IMG/M metagenome (GOLD analysis project Ga0307511, IMG submission 200266) | Populus trichocarpa ectomycorrhiza microbial communities from riparian zone in the Pacific Northwest, United States - 13_EM | ecosystem: Host-associated > Plants > Roots > Unclassified | place...
CCTCATCTCTCGCCCGTGCCCCGTCCATCTGCTCCGCCTGTACACCCTTGCGGTGTGTTCGCTATGACGAGGGCATCTTCTGCCTCGCGCGAGGGCCCCGCCATGGGCCACGGCGGCACGCTTACGCAGCAGCAGCGTAGATGCTGGTGACTGAACGCTTTGGCCAACCGGCTTCGGACTACTGATCGGGTGTATGCCGGCTGGGCGGTGTCCTGTTCCGGCATTCCTCGTGCGAGTCAGGGTGCGGTAGCTGTGATAAGTACCCGCGTCGTCTGCGTCCGCTGTCGACCATTCCCCGGGCTCAGGGCAGCGGGAACAACCCCCTATCAGCGCGAACGCGGGAACGGCGGCCCAAAGGAGTCGCGCGTATCGTATCAGCGCATCAGAACGACGCACGAACCTCGACGCCGATCGTCCGCGGCTGATTCAACAACAGGCGCGGTCGTCCTGGAGTCTCCGCCGCGATCGACCGGCTGTCGCCGAGATTGGCGTGCTCGTTCGTAACGTTCTTGCCGACAAGCGCCACTTCGTACGGGAATCGGGCCAGTGCCACACGCAGGCCGAGAAGGTTGTAGCCCGGCCGCTCGCGTGTCAGGAATATACCGCTCTCATCCGGCGCGAGGTTGTTCGCACTGAAGCTGCGGCCCACATAGGAGAAGTCGGCAGTGCCCACCAGCTTCCAGTCGGAGGCAATCGGTTGAGTCCAGGTGATCGAAGCATTCCCGGTCCAGTCGGGCACCTGGAACACCGGATCGCCGGGACGCTGCGGAGACAAGCCGCCGGCCTCGGTAATCTTGGCATTCTGATATCCAAGCCCCACCGACAGTTCCAGGGGCTCGATGGGGCGCGCACGCAGCTCGGCCTCACCGCCCTTGCTTTCAGCCGCCCCGGCATTCGCCCTGTATTGGAAGCCGCATCCGAGCAGGATGTTCTGTTGAATGTTCTTCCACTTGATGTAGAAGGCGGCGGCATTGAATGTCAGCTTGTTGTCAAACCAGCCCGTCTTGGTGCCGAGCTCGTAGTTCCACAGCGAATCCGACTTGAACGAACGGGTCTGATCCACGGTGATCCCGGCCGGCAACTGATCGGAGCACAACGCGGCCGGCACTGACGGTACCAATCCGCCGGGGCGGAACCCCTTGGCAATCATCGTGTAGACCATGGCGCTCGGCGTCAGCTTGTAGTCGAGCTGGAGCTTCGGCGTGGTGCTGGTCTCCTTGGTCGTCACGTCCGGATCGATCACCCGCCCGATCGGCGGCACGGCATAGTAATTCGTGTTGGATTGAGTGACCGTGCCTTCCACGTATCCGCCGGCAGTCGTCTTGACCTGGCTCCAGCGCAACCCGGCGGTGGCTTTCAGCTCGGGCGTGATTTCGTAGGAAACTTCGCCGAACACCGCCGGCTCCTTGATTTCGGTCCGATAGTCCGAACCGAAAATCTGGTCGGGATTGTTTGGATTCGGGCACAGGTAGGTGCCCGCGGGCGCTGGCGGCGGCAGGCACGAGCCGAATACGTTGATCAGGATATTTCCATAGCCCGGAGCAGCGGACGACGGGTAGCTGGACGCGAACGGCAGCCGGCCATGAAAGTCCGAGAAGAACCCCCCCGCGACTAACTGCAAGGGACCGGGAAGCTGCGAAGCGAACCGGATTTCCTGGACGAAACGCTGGTAGTTCTTTTCCTCCGTGATATTGGCGGGCAGAGCCTGGAACCCCCCGAGCAGGGCCGCGAACACGAAGTCGGTCTGATCTTCCGTCTCATTCACCTTGCGATCGAAGTAGGCCGTCGAGGACACGATCTCGCCGATTCCCACATTCCATCGCAGCGCGACGCTATACAGATTCCAGCGATCCGAGCCGCCTTCAGGAATGTTGAAGATGCGCGCCTGCACGAAGTTGGTCGGATCGAGTTTCGGCAGGGTCGTGGGTCCCGACGGCACTGGATACCCGTAGCCGTTCTCCGGGGTTGTCAGGATGTCGGACATCGGCAGGCCGCTATAAGTCGTCCGCTGCATCATGATCCGAGGTGTCACCGTGAGGTTATCAGTCACCTTGATGGTGAGGGCCGCGGCACCACCATAGGTTTTCAAGTCCGCCACATTGTCCACGGTCGTCGTGAGTCCCGGAGTGTTCGTCAAAGGCGTGCAGGTGGGAGTGGCGTTGAGGTTGAAAGCGGTCGTGTTTGGGTCCGTACAGTAACTGCGTTTCAAGTAACCCGCTTCGTAGTCATAGAAACCCGAAACTCGCAGCGCCATCCGGCCCTCCATGATCGGAATGTTCACCACGGCATCGCCCGTATAGTTGGGCCGGTCGGTGTTCCAGGTCTTGCCGGCACCCCCGTGCAGATCCACCGAGAAATGAGCGAGCTCCGGTGTCTTGGTGATGATGCGGACCGTACCTCCCATCGACCGCGCGCCATACAACGTGCCCTGCGGTCCGCGCAGCACTTCGATATGATCGACGTCGAGCACCCGCGGATCGATCGAGTCCGGCAACGGAGTCTCGTCGACATAGAATCCCGTGACGTTGTCGCCGGAGATGCCGCGTATCGAGATCGTCCTCGAGGTCCCGACGCCATCACCGGTCATCGCGAATGCCAGGTTGGGCACCTTCGTCGCGTAGTCGAAGAAGGTTGAAATGGCCTTCTGTTGCAGGGCCACGTCGCCAAACGTCGTCATGGACAGTGGCACGGTCTGCTCACTCTCCGAACGCTTCTGCGCGGTGACGATGACCTCAGCCAATCCTTCACTCGCGGGCGTTGTATCGGCAGCCTGGGCACCGGACATGACTGCAAGCAACGTCGCAAAACCTACCAACGGCCTCGTCGTCAATGTACTCATAACACTCCCAGTGACTCGTCCCTGGGTCGGTTGATTTGGCTCACCCTCTCCAGTCATCGAATACCAGGCGTACCTGGCGGGACAGCCGCCGGAACATGCTGGCGAAACTCGATTCCTGCCGGGTGAGAAACTGTGCGAAATTCTGGTTCAACAGCGAGAAAATGACTCCGGTAGCATCGTCGGGCGACAGGCGCCGGCTCAAGGCGCCGGAGGTCTGTTGCTTGTGCAACAGCGCGCGAATCAGGCGCTGCGCGCGGCGATCCGAATCGATTACCCACCTCGTCAGCACGCCCCGGTTGCCGACGCCGGGAAAAATGACGAGACGCAGCAATTCGCGGCTCTCCCAATTGCGGCCGCCGAGGTCCCCATAAGTCGAGATCAACCGGACCATGGCATCCGCCGGGTCGGGTGGAGGCTGCTCGATGATCCGCTCGGCATTCACGATCATCCGCTCCCAATCGGGCTGCAGCAAGGCAACGACAATCTGATCCTTCGAGGGAAAGTACTTGTACACCGTTGCAACACCGAAACCGGACGCCGCGGCGATCTGCTCGAAGGTCGTACGAGCGTACCCCTTCTGCGAAAACAAGCGGGCGGCGGATTTGAGCATCGCGGCGCGCCGGATCTCCTTCTGCCGCTCGCGAGGCATTCCGGACTCCTGCCGGGGCGGACGCGTGCCGCTGCCGGCGCGCTTCACAGGCGCACTGCGAGGGCGGATTGAAGTATTCAAATGGCAACTATCCAACCCATGGCGCCACGCTCGGCCATGTGGCTTTGATGTGGGTGAAACATGTAGCGTCCGCGATTCGGCAGCCGGAATTCGAGGATCGCGCGCTCGGCGGGACCGAGGCTCACGATGTCGGTGTGCTCGTGAGGAGTCAGTGCCGTACCCGATCGGTATACATTGAAAGTATGTGCGTGCAGATGAAACGACGCGAATGAGTCGTTTTCAACCATGTTCATCAGGTAGATGCGCACGAGCTCACCGGCAGGCACCTTGAGCGGGAACCGGTCGTAGTAGCCTGCGACCCCGTTCCACGCGTACGTATCGTTTCGGCCAGTGCCCTCCACGTCAAAGCCGCAAAGACACAACACAAATTCGTGCGCGGGTGGGCGGTTGTCTACCGGATCGACGATCAATCCTCCGTACATTCCCCTCCCGACGTGCCGTGAGTAGGGTGGGACGTGGCAGTGATACGGATGAAAACCAACAGGACCGGCGGTGAATTCATAGACCTGCCGCTCGCCCGGCGCGACCCGCCCCAGTCCGTCCTGCGTGACTTGATGAGAACCGTGAAAATGAACGCTGTGACCGGTGGAGGTGTGATTGGTCAGGTTGACGCGCACCCGATCGCCCAACGTCGTTCGAATGATCGGTCCTGGGACTGTTCCGCCGTAGGCCCAGACGCGAACGTTGCGCCCGTTTGCCACTTCGAGCGTCGTCTCGATGATCGGCAGATCGACTTCAACAGGCTCCGCGGAGACGCCGGCGCGCGGCGGCGGTGGTGAATGCAGGCGATCCCGCGATCCCACACTCAAGTACGGAGCCGGTTGAAAGCGGGCCGCATAGCCTTCGCCACCGGCCACCTGGCTGTCACTCGCGCAATCGACAGGCAGTGGGGACGGATTCTCTTCGCTGCGCGCAAGTCCCGCGGATCGCGAGCCGAGCCATTTAGCGGCCGGATAGGCAAGCGCTCCAAGGCCTGCAAACACGCTGCCAACAGCGCCGATTCTGAAAAGGTCGCGTCGCGCGATGGACATCAACTCACTCCGGACAACATTCCCAGCAGCAAGACCAGTGCGTACGCACCGGCACCCCCACCGAGTGCCGTGATCCGCAGACGTGCGGGAATGTGGCCTCCTGCCGCGAGGAGATAAGCAATGGGGCCTATAAAGGGAAGCAGGAAGAGCGCGAGCGTCCAACACCACACGGCGCCACGTCCAAGATCGCCTCTTTTTCCCAGGTCCCAAAGCGCAAGCGTCGTCCACAACACGTAGAGCAGCGTGGGCAGCAGGTACCCATACAGGCCCAGCAGCATCTGGTAACCGTTGGGTAGAAGATCAGTCGAGTTTGTCACTTTGTAATCTCCAGCGACCGTAGGATCAACTCAGCGCCTTCGGACCCAGTGGTCGGCCGACCAGCCAGACAGCCACGCACAGCGGGATGAGCCAGACGACCGACCCCACCACCACCGCCGCAATCCGCCCGGTCCGCCGCAGGATGCGAGCCCGTGTCAGCAGATACCAGGCGCCACCAACCAGCGGCAACAGAATCACCGCGAGCGTGGCACCCCAGCGTGTGTTGGGATCATTCGTCTCGGCGATGTCCATGATCGAAAGCGACGCCCACGTCGCGTACAACAGGATCGGAAGAAGGTAGACGTAGACAATGAACCACACCTGGAACATCGTCACCGGCGCGGACATGGAAAAAAGCGACGGCATCATGTGTGCTCCTCTGGCACCCGAATGGCCTCGAGATCAATCTTGTGATCCTCAAACGGGTGCACGGCAGGAACGACCGGCGCGTCCGCGCCCAGTGGCATTGCTGGCTGGGCGGGCGGCACCGGGCGATCCCGGTAGTCGGATACCTTGAACTGACTGAGAAAAACCTGCGCAATCGAACCGAAGAAAGTCATGTTGCCGGACAAGTCCGATGCAACCGGCAGGCGTGCCCCGCCACAGCCGTTCAACTGCTGCAGCCCCCACGGCAGGGACGTCCGATAACGGTTACCTGAAAAGCAGTTGTTCAGAGTACCGAGCCCGCTGGCCGCAAGGTCGGCTCGGCCCGAATCCACAACCGTATTATTGCGCACGACGTGCCGGGTTGACGGCCAGTAGTGCCGGTCGAGAAGGGGCAGCACGAGGATGCCGTTATTCCGGCTCCGCGCAACATAGTTGCGCTCCACCAGGTTGGCGTGCGTACCAACGAGACCGATGCCGGTCCCTGCCAGCGTCTCGGTCGCGTAGAAACCCGCCGCCTCATTATCCAGCCCGCTGTCGGTGACCACATTTCCCGCGATGGTGGTGTCCCGGCCCGGCGGATACAGCTCGATATCGAAGGTGGTGGTGCTCATGCCGCTGCGGTTGTGCACAAACCGCGAATTTAGAATGTACATCTGGCCACCCGAGTTGGTTCCGGAGTAGCCGAGCCCGCTGTAGGCGCCGGTAACATCATCGATCACGACCTTGCACGGATAGCATTGTCCGATATAGAAAGCCGAGTCCGGCGAGCCGCTGGCGTACGAGTGCTCGAACACGCCGTTGGTGGCACCAAAACCGTAGATACCGTAATCGCCGTTGTTGTATGCCGTCAGGTAGGAGCCCCGAAAACCGTTGACCCCGGTCCAATAGAACCCATTGAGCGTAAAATTGCGCGCGGTCATGTTCTCGACGGCGACCGCGTTTGCACCGACCATCACACCCGTACCCAACGTAAACTTGCCGTCGAGAATGACCTCGTTTCTGTCCACGCCTCGGATAGTGATGGACGGAGTCGTCACGAATACGCTCTCGACGTAGACCCCCTTGTCGACGAGCACGAGGTCGCCCGGATCGGCTGCATCGACGGCAGTCTGGATATCCGGGTAGTCAGCCGGTACGCGACGAGTAACATCGGTAGGCTTGTCGGTCACCGACAACACGCCGCGACTGCCAGCAGGGGGCGTGTACTGGACGTCACCGACGACAACGACGCCGACCATCCCTGCCTTGCCATCCGGCGTCCCGTGAAATGTGCAGTAGAACGGATAAACACCCGCCTTCGGGAAGACCATCTCGGTCATCTGTTCCGGCGGAATACTGATATTTCCGAAGCTCTGTTCGCTGGACCAGGACTTGTCCACCGAGATCGCGTTGTGGGCGCTTCGTCCGGCGTTGTGAAACACAACCGAGCCGCCGACCGGAATGCGCACGATGCTGGGCGTGAATGTGTTGTCAGCCATCGCCACGAGGACCGTACCCGACGGATGGGCCTCGTGTCTGGCGCAGGCAGCCAGGACCAGCGAGCCCAGCACAATCGCTGCCGAAAGCCACTTCGCCAACACGGCCGACCTCCCCGAGCAGCGCGACTCAGCCGCCCGAATCGTAGGGCCAAAACATATAGTAATTGTTCTTGTACTCTACCTTAGGCCCGCCGCAACTGGCGCGTCAAGCACCTGGCCGGTTACAGTCTGAACAGCTGAAGCCGCGGGGAATCGCCCATGGTCGATCACACCAGACGCAAGCTGCTCACAGTTGGAGTCGGAGCCACCGCAATTTCGGAAACAATTGCGGTCGCGGCCGACTCAACCAGACCGCCCACCCGCCGAGGCGGCAATGTTGTGGTGCAATCATCCCGTGCCGATGGCGTGCATACCGGCGGAAGCCGGACCGTCCGGATCGATAGACGTTACGATGTCTGGGTGAAACAAGTCGGCACGGGGGAAATACCCGTCTTGACGCTGCATGGAGGCCCGGGCTTCAATCATTTCTACCTGGAATGCTTCGAGGACTTTCTGCCCCAAGCCGGTGTTCGATTCTGGTACTACGACCAGTTGGGCTGCGGTTTCTCTGACACCCCGGACGACGCTTCCCTCTGGACCCTGGATCGATACCGCGATGAGGTTGAGCAGGTACGGCGCGCACTCGGTCTCGACAGGTTCATACTGTACGGTCACTCCTGGGGCGGCATGCTGACCCTGGAGTACGCATTGAAATACCCGCAGCATCTTGCCGGGATCGTGGTATCCAACATGACCGCGAGCGTGGCCGAGTACGTGAGATACGCGGCCATCCTCGTGAAACAGCTGCCGACGGACGCCCAGGAAGTGATCGCACGGCATCGCGCCACCGGTGACTACGAAGCACCCGAGTATCAAAAAGTGCTGATGGAGCAGGTCTACAGCCGACACGTCTGCCGCCTGGATCCCTGGCCGGAGCCCATCCAGCGATGCTTCCGGACAATGAATGCGAAAATCTACAACGTGATGCAGGGCCCGGATGAATTCAACATTACCGGGAACTTCAGGCACTGGGACATCTGGGCCCGGCTGCCGGGCATCAAGGTGCCGGCCCTGTTGATCGCGGCCCGGTATGATGAAATGTCCCCGGAACAGATCCAGCGCATGGGTTCATTGATTCCAAACGCGCGCGTGGCCGTATGCCCCAAGGGCAGTCACATGGCCCTGTACGATGATCAGCAGGCCTATTTCGACGCGCTGATTCCCTTCCTACAGAAGACATACAAGGGTGTCTGAGAACACATTCTCGTTCCCAGGCCCTTCGTCGCGGCAGTTACGTTACGATTGCAATCTGACTCGAAATCCGGAGGTGCCACACCTGGAGGCCGTCCGGAAATGCGTACCTCCATTCAACTCCGCTATTTTGGCTGCCGGCGGAGTTGGACCACAGCAAGGTGTACAACATTGCGATGCTCATGCGCCAGCATTGTTGCTTGCCGTACAGGAAACGCTACAGGCCTTTCCGGCTCCTTCGCCCTAGTCGACTCGACCGCACCTTTCCGATGCCAGTCAGTAGAAGCAGATGCCGTTGTCTGAACGCACCGGCGAAACGACTGCAGGCTACTGATCGGGGTTTGCCGGCTGAGGGATTCGAACCCCCGACCCCCTGATTACAAATCCGCGTGTCGGTGGTTCGATTCCGCCCCTGGCTCCCCGCAGCACATACAGACTCATTGACCAATCCTCGGCCGGGCTCATGAGAGAGAGATCATGGTCCGAAACGTACTTTTTGATCGCGCGTTGAAGGGCCAACCAGATCGAAGGATTAAAGTTTAAAAAGGGGGCTGGGTTTACTTTTAGACAGCACGAGTGTCATGCTCTGTTTGGCCCGACTCAAGGCAACGTATAACTTGCAACGGGCATAGGTTGTATTCGAGAAGTGGTGAGCGTCGCAAGGGATGATCATCGAATGGTCGCACTCAAGACCCTTTGCTTTGTGAATTGTGCTGATCGCCTTTGCAGGTGGCGTAGGCCGCGCGAAAGTCCGCTTGCGATTAATCTCGGAGAATCCCTCTTCCGGATGAGTGAAATCTTCTAGCCTAAGCGCGTCTCTGAGTTCATTGCGCAAATCAAACACGATATCGTCGAAGCCGGCTATCTTGTTCTCAACCAACTCGACAAGGCGCTTAAGACATTTCGCCGCGCCGAAGTGAGTCGGGTCGTTACGTATGTAGCGGGCCAATTCCTGAATGTATGCAGGCTTTCCGGTCGTCTGCTTGGCACAGCCCTCGCTGATCTCTGTCGCGAACCGATTGCCATGGCTCGAACGCGTGAACCGTACAGATACGGCCTCCAGGAAGACGATAACAGCTTCGGCAATCGCCGGAGCATCTCCGGAGTTGGATGCAAGAGCCAACACCAGAATGCCAAGCGGCTCGCGCGTGTGACCTTCCCATATCGGGAATTGCCGGTTCCAGAAGGCGCGAAGCGCTCGAACGGATTCATTCTGCCCGCTTAGGACCAACATACGTGCGGCGGATCGGATGACCGCATCGACGGGCTTCCGGTCGCTGTCTGAAAGGCGAAAGCTCGTATGGGTCGGGGCCACATTGTCTGCAAAGAGGACACTTAAGCCCTTGGGCATCTTGCCAAAGAGATCAATTTGACCTCTCTCTTTCAGAATCTGTCGAGCGGCCAGCACCCACGAACCGAGTTCCATCGAGCCACTCGTCCAGCGATGCGGGTACTCCAGCTCCGCAAATACCCCCTCGGATTTCAGAGCCTCCCAGCGCGACTGGTCGGCGGCAATGGCGCGCTTTGTGCGCACATATATGCGTTGCATCGGATCGGCGAAAACCCTGACGCGCGATCCGGCGCGATGGAGTCCCATGATGATGTCATGCTGCTCACCCCGCGCATCCTGATGCTCGTCGGCGATCACTAAGGGATACCGTTCTGCGAGCGCCATTGACACCATAGGGTTCTGGGCTAGAAAACGCGCGACACTTTCACCGAGTTGCTGAAAACCTTCGTTTCCGGCTTCACGCGCCCAGACGGAAGGGTCAGGCGGCAATCCCAGGGACTTGTGATATGCGGTTGCAATGTGCACAACGAGTGAATCGATGGTTCGTATCTCCACCCGGTTGGTGGCGGATCGGGTTTCCTTTGCAAAGACCCCGCAAGCGGCATGGGTATGGGTGAGGATCAATACGCGCCCTCGAGTGAGCGCTGACGCGATGCGTCGTGCATGATTGGCGCCCTGGAATGTTTTCCCGCATCCTGCGGGGGCCTCGATCGCGACAAGCGGTGCGGCGGAGTCCAATAGCTCTGGAATCTCTTTGTCATTCATCGATAAGGCCGGTTGTTTGCGCCTGCCCGACGAATGACTGGACAGCGTTCGCGAATGGCATGAGCGTCGGTGAGAGCTGAGACCACAGTCCCAGCTCGATCATTTTCTGCGCGAGTTCCCTCCCTCCGGGCACGGACTTAAACCACCGCGCTCCGTGTTTCTTCCAGGTCTTCTCACAGTCTGCATTCGGCGCACCCGCTTTGCTGCCGGTCGACGCTGCGACAATCAGTGCACGGAGATCCGTCGCCGTCTTTTGAATTGCTTCAATACTGGCATCCTGAATTCCCAACCTGTCTGCAAGCGTCTTGCGGCGCTCGGCTTCCACATTGCCGTCTGGGTTCTTGATGAGTTCGAGAAGTGTGTCTGCAGGAACCAGGGCAATGATCCTCTCCTCCGTGCAGCCGGAATCCCATTGAAACAGGAGATTTCCCATCTTCTCCTTCACGGCCTTCCACCGCCCTGGTTGATCGTCGCCGCAGTCGACAAACGCCGCGATCTTGAGGCGCGCCTCGCACATGGCCTCGAGCAATCCCAAGGTGGCGGGTGTTCCCTGCCCGTCACACACACGTATGCCGTAGTCGAGCAGTTCCCCGGTGATCACTCTGCTGAGCAGGTAAGTGGTGAAACCTACTTCCGTAGGCCCTTCGGCGATGACGGCCAAGCGAGAGAGGAACGTTTCTGGATCACGCTTTTGCTGCTCCTCAATCTTCGTGTGTGATAGTGCGCCGATGGCTCCGGTGGCGTCGAGATACCAAAGGCACGCCTCCTGGGCTGCGCCGATGGCGACAGGGCTGTGGGTGGTCACGAAGCTCTGTGTTGGTTCGCCCTGCAGGGTCTTAATGAGCTTCCTTACGCGATAAGGCTCAAAGCCGCGCTCTACTTCGTCAATGACAGCAATGCGTGTCTTTGCTTGGGTCGCGGCGGCAATGTTGAGGGTCGCCAGCCGACGTGTACCCGCGCCCCAACTGGAAAGTGGTAATGGTAGATCCTTCTCTTTCTCCGCGAGCAGTCCAATCAAAGCTCCGATTGAAATCCCCTGAGAGCTGGTCAGTCCCAGCTCCAACCCGCTCGGCAATGAGTTAGTGGCGAAGGTTTGATCGAGGGCAGCCAGGGATTTCTTGGCGTCCTCACCCAGATTGGCGTTGAGGTCGATTTCCGAGATTTGCTGCGCGATCCTGGCCCGTAGTCCCTGGTCAGCAAGCAGGCGGTCGAGTGCCGAGCCATATACCAGGCGCAGGTCACGGTCGTTTCGGTCGTCTCCCCCGAGGCGAACGACTCCGATGTTCCGCCGTATCGCCGTCGAAAGTGGGTCGGTCTGATCATTGGGCTGCAACACTTCCCAGGTCAGCTCCATTTCCGGGGTGCCGTGCACCTGCAGGCGGTATACGGGGCACTTCGGTGCGGGGATATCGTCTAAGTCATCGTCGCCCTTGAGCGCGGGAAGGACGGCGTCTGTCCCGTTCCATTCCCATGGCCATGCGAATTTCTGCTTCTGGCTAATCTCCGAAGAGCTCGGAAGGGACACGACGGCCTGGATCGCAAACCCGAGGCCGGTGTCCCGATTGAGGTAGTCCGATTCCGAGATGGCGACGTTGTTCGTCGGGCTGAGAAGGAGAGCGATAGCCTCCAGAATTGTTGTCTTTCCGACGTCTCCGCCCCCGAGGATAACGTTCAGGCCCTCGGCCGGATTCCATTTGAGGCTTTTGATACCCCGGAATCTGGTGATCACCAACTGACGAATGGTGGCAGTCCGGGGAGCAGTGGCGGCCGCCTTCATCGGCTGATTGCCCAAGTCTGTTTCCTTGTTCTCATTGGTCCGGTCGGCTGCCTTGGTAGCTATGCACGTTGTCAGATGGCTGTACAGGCCGCAAGGAAAAGCGGGACTCCTACATATAGACGGATGACCCGCCAATCTCCGGGCATTTCCGTTGAGACAAGTGGGATATTTGCCCCCGGGATGCGCGAGGAAGCTTGTTGACCACTTCCGTTGCCCAACTTCTCGGGGCTTTCTGGCGGCATTGCCCCGATTAGCCCGGAATCGCGAGCGCGTGACCTACCAGTCAGCGGCCGCGCTGTGCTCGAGGTATGCGAACCATATGGCGCGGTGCATCGAGTGTTGGCGAGTCGCCAAACCCGTTGCGCCGGTACCAATCAACAAGCTCCTCGTCGCTCATGCCCGGCCGACCAGGGGCGATTACGCATATCAACTCAAGTGCGAGCCCCGTGACGTCGCTCATGTCCAGGAGTAGCTTGAGAGTCCGTCGACCTAGCCCGGTACCCAGGAGTGCAGGATCGACCGCGATCTCGTCGAAGGATAGCGTCGAAGAAATCCCTGGAGCCGTTGACCTACGTGCACACCGTGCTCATCGCCCAGGCCAGCGAGCCTGCGTCTCTCGTGGAACTCCTCGATGAACTCTTCCGGCGTCACGTTCATTGGGAACTCTAGGGGCCCTTCCACGATCTCCCGGGCCAGTGGAATGTCCTCTCGCTCGCCCTCGCCTGCGGCGCGGTGATTTCCGTCCGCGGTCCGCGGCCCGCTGCGCCGGCCGCTGGCCCACCACCGAGGCCGTCCTGGCGGATGTCTTCGAAGTTGTGCGTGGCGCGGCGAAAAGGATCTTTGCGGAAGGCGATTCGTGGTTCAACTATCCATTGGGACATGCCGTCATCAGCCAGCTTCAGCCCCCTAGTCGGATTCGCGGCCTCAACGCGCGAACGAAGCACGGGGAGACGCCTACGCGATAGACCGCTAACTTCCCATACGCCCTTTTAGCCGGAGTGCCCGAATGGGTGTGACCTACGCTGGAATACGCCAGGCTAGGTTGTGCAAAGTGCCGCCGGCGCTACCCTAGGCTGCAAATCTCTTTGAGAGTCCAACACGCAAGTTTGGTTAGCCCCTATCTCAGCGCAATCTCGGCTTGAACGGACACTAACAATCCCCCGGCAAAGCCGGGGGGTTTCAAAATGTGAGCCGCTCAAAGCGGCTATGTGGGGTCGCTAACGCGGCCCCAATTCGGTCGGGCCACCTTATGGTGGCCCATCACTCCACCAGCTT
>Ga0307511_10005257_pt1 | contig 13181 bp, 12 predicted proteins | sample 13_EM_MG_FD_200266 | JGI IMG/M metagenome (GOLD analysis project Ga0307511, IMG submission 200266) | Populus trichocarpa ectomycorrhiza microbial communities from riparian zone in the Pacific Northwest, United States - 13_EM | ecosystem: Host-associated > Plants > Roots > Unclassified | place...
CATTCAAGGGGTCTGCGAATTCAAGGGGTCTGCGAGTCAGAGTGTCAGACCTCGTTAATCTAGGTCAAGACATACATACATACATGCATACATACACAGAATAAGCCCGAAGGTATGTATGTACATGCAACAGGTACACAAGATGCAAGAAATATCAACAAATCTCGAATTAGCTTATATTGCACGCCACAGCTGCACCGGTGTAGGTAGAGGAAGCTGAACCTTGGGAATAGTTCGTTTGTATATTACCCCTATACGGTCTAGTTTACCGAGATATATGTATCTATCTACTATAGGTTTTGCGGTAGGTTACTCGATCTGGTGCCGATTAGATACTTGAAACTCAATATCGTGGGACAAATTGGGTCAAGTGATTAATGGTTTGTGTAGCAGTAGTATACTTGAGCTAAGGTAGGATGGATGCCCCTTTAAGTTATGTTCTTAGAACTTGTTTAGATATGATTGGGTATGCTGGCTGTAGAGATACATGTAATTCCAACGTCTACTAATTAGTAGGTGGCCACCGATGAATTCTTTATAGTAGTATAGAACCCGTTGTGTGTACTGTATGTATAAAAAGAGATACAGTACACTTATAGCCTAGCTATAACTATAGCTTTCGATAGCATTCATGAGTTTTTCAGGGCAACCTTCTCATATATAAATTGTTACACTTGACTCTCATGCACATGGCTGACGTTGAGCTTAGTAACTTACTGGCCTTTTTTGCTGGGATAGAGACACGGGAAATTTCTTCTCTAATATCACCGTTTACTTGTAGAACTTTTATTGCCGCCACTAGCCCAACCTCCTGTTGGTATATTGAACTAACCTAAAACTATGTAGTCTTCAATTCGGTAGTTTGAAGCTGTAACATTCTGCCACGGATCACATCATCGTGAGGTCCCGAATTAAGGTTCTTACTACTTCAATCGACGCTCGAGTACCATCGTACGGGCCTGTCACAAATGGCCTGAACCCACACTACAATATCGGAGTGCGCCAGATGGAGCGCAATTCCCACATTGATTGCTGAATTTAATAAAAATAATAAAAAAAGAATTTAAAAAAACAGAAAATTCTCGTCAAGCAGAGATAACTCCGTAGCGGCATAGTAGCAAGAGGGACGGAAGCTTAAGTCGCTAGCTATAGTAAAAAAAATCTGACATTTACGGGGCACTAGTGATACAATAGCAGGTCTTAAGTGAATAGGGTCCTTGGTACTAGTGAAATATAATATATACCCCACCAACCGCCATCAACTCGCAATCTGTACACCAGTTCAATCTACACTGAGCCCTTCATTCAGTCCTCTATACCGATATCGTGTATATTTGCAAAAAAAAAAAAAAAAAACCCCAACCCATAAAATGACCGTTCAAGACACTTCTCTTTTCAATGACCGAGCAGAGGGCATCTCCTACTTCTCTCCACAGCAAATCCCCGCCTCTGGGTCCATCGATGCCTCCGAGAAGACGGTTCCCATACTTTTCCAGCCACTTAAGATTCGAGATCTTGAGCTGCAAAACAGAATAATGGTATGGACTGATATGCGGTTCTGGGCCTGGAACACTGCTAATATTCTTTAGGTTTCTCCCATGTGCTAATACTCAGCAGACAACAAATTGAGTGTACCCAATGCCTGGCACATCGGTCACTTGGGAGGAATCTGGACTCGTGCAGGCCCAGGCCTTACCATCGTGGAGGCTACTGGTGTTGAGCCACGAGGCCGCATTACCCCAAATTGCCTCGGACTTTGGGCAGACGAACAAATCCCTGCTTATACGGCTCTCTGCGAATTCGCACACTCCCAAAACCAGAAGATTGCCCTTCAGATTGGGCATGGTGGTCGTAAAGCCTCTACCGTTGCCCCATGGTTAAACCGTACAGCTCTCGCACCAAAAGCAGATGGGGGATGGGGGGGATGATGTTGTTGGCCCCGATGGAGGAGTAGCTGGTCAGTGGGATCTAGATCAGCCCAGCTTTGGTATGGGACTGGGCAAATGAGTTGGATGTCAGGATCAAGGTATCGAACCAATGCCAATGGCCAATTCAGGGTTGGGTCGACTACGCAAAGGCGACCTAGATGTGTTTTCCTAAATGTATTGCTTTTCTTCCTTGTGTGCTTTTAATACTTCTGTATATACCGTTTTCCTATCTAATTTGTAACATATATCCTGGGCAAAATAGAGTTTCATGACAGCCATTTCCATTGTCTCTGACACACATTTTACTTTGCTGAGCGTGGCTCCGTCTGTAACTCAAGTATCTAGTTCTGCTGGGTTTTGTCGTAAGACTTGTCTTGAGCTGGAGGGAGGTATGAATTGAACTCCATGCATGAATAAAATATTTTATCATACATATCAATTACCCTGAAATGAGAGACACCATAAAAACCAATCATGCCTGGGCCTGATCGGCAAATTAAGAAGAGAGGCTTTATTTTTCAGCTAACACACTAGCAGATTCTAGATTGATTTAGGTATACAATCCATTGACATAGCGATCATCGGACCATGACTCCATAGAAACAGTAATGAAAATACAAAACATTGATATAAATATAAACTATGTTTACAACCCCACCCTGCTAACTAGGGACAGCCTAAATATTTTCGCACAAGCCGAAGTTGTTATTACTCTCTCCAGAGTGGGTGATTGCATCTTGATTTGGTGACTAGGTCAGCTCAACTACTTGTGACGTATTGTTTATGTAGGAAATTCACTCACCACAATACATGGCGGTATCACCACTCCAAGACCCAAGAACAACTCTATCGAGTCCTGGAGCACCACCAGTGTAGGTATGATCCCTGAAAACTGGGAATTCGTAGTACGGTGGTTCGCATCCATCGTTGAAGGTGAAGCGTTCTCTGTTGTTGAACTTGTGTGGGTAGTTGTTGCTACCAACAGTGGTTCCTGCATTGAGATGGCTGAGTGCAAGGAGGGAAGCGCTCTTTATGGCGCTGGATGGGATCTCATAATCTGATTGTGCAATTTGGTCAGATACTCGAATTCTCAAAATTAATTTTGTCCCAGTGTTGTCATTCAAGGAAGCTATGTAGTGGGGTGTAGAGACTGTGTGTGTGTTGGGGGGGGGGAATATGTACCATTGCAATCGGCTCCGGTGACCTGACTGACAGACTGTGCGGCAGACAGCGCAGCAAAGAGGGCTGTAGTGACGACACAAAGCTTAGAAGTGAAGAATTGCATGGTTGTCGGAGTATGTTGAGGTCTCAGGGTTTCAAAAGGCACGATTTACTCAATTGCTGGGGTATGCTCCTCAGGACGTTCTTGCAAGTCTGGTCCCTCCAGACTTTATATCTTTTACACTCGCCACTTTGGCTTCGATCTCATTGACCGCATCCTCCAGGGGCCCCAAGGCTCGGCTTGTCCCTGTTAGTGCCTGAAAGCCTTAGTGCGGCTGCTCCGAATTACAGCTGGATATCACAAAATGCGGTTGTTTCGAAACACCAGCCGGATTTCAGGATATGCGATTGCCTCAAATTATCAGCTGGATATCAGAATGCTACAATGTGATTGGCCTATTGTACAGATTGAATCTAACTATATATAGTAGTTCATTATTACAATTAGCAGATCAGGGAAGGTGTCCGCACCATTAAGCTTATACTTCTGTACTTAAGCGAGCGTTGCCCCCCCGCAGGCTGCTCTCCCGGGCTGTCATTTTTTGTCGAATGTCCGCCTCTTATCAAAGCACGTTCCATATAGCTTTTCGGGACTGATTCCTAAATAGGAAGCTGGTGTTACATATACATATCCTAGGCTATGGTAATTACTTCAGGATGCCTGGTGCCTGCAGACTAGGTAGCCTGCGGCTCTGGGAGGCGGCTTTTAGCTGATTTAAGCTATGCGAGAGAGCGTGAGCAAGAGGGCCAATCAAAGCCTTTATCATGAAAATGATACTGACCAGCTCGCTCCGAGATCCATACTAATCTACTCTCAAGTCGTTTGACAGGCGCTTTCATGAAATTACCTAGCTCAGTTTCGCCAGCCATAGCCGGGACGTATATCCTACCCTCTAATATCCAGCTTTTGATTACACTCTAATTTGATGCTGAGTGGAGCATATTGTTATATTCAGACTATCTTGGTGACAAAAGCTACCCGGCTTCAGAGATGTTGATATACTCTGAGGCATATACACAGTCTACATGAGCACTCAGTAGGCACTCAGCATAGTCAGGCAATGTAAGAACATTGCAGTACATGTGTCTGGGATATTCTCTGGGACGGCAAATACAAAAGTTGCAGCTGCAGCTGCATGTGATACTCCCAATCCTTAATATTCACCTCCTTCCAATACCGGACAAGAGCGCCGTTCTCCAAAGTGCAAAGATCGTCAAGAGTGGAGTATAACGTGAGAATTCCATACCCGCCCTCCAAAAACTACATATTTTACTTGTGTATGTGCGGTGTTGCTGACTGGAGGTGTTCGGGTAGGTCGAGATATTAGTCATGATCTTGTCGTACATTGCATTGAGGTTGATGTAGATATACTCGGAAACATATGCCTGTATTAGTTAAGAATCAATAGCGTAGCTTTGTGGGCTTCTTATATCTATACAATTGTGTAAGCTTCTCCACAGGGAATTACAATAAATACCTTGATATTCCCGAGTAAAAGGGTAAATTCCATATATTTATAATCAACTCTTCTCTTGGTCACATTCCCTTCAAGCTTGCTATCTGCTTGGTTAATGCCTTGAGTAGCACATGTTACTTTGAACTACCGGAGCTCGAGTTCACTATTTACACTAGGCTAGAGAGTCGGTCTAGATACTCCTGCTATGACTTATCAAACATCGATATGTATCTTCGCAAAGGATAAATTGAACAATCCACCATGTATATGTACTTACATGTAAATGCTCTGTACAAATTGGGACTGTGAAGCTCGATACATAATCTAGCTACATAATGATTGAAGACGCCTGTGTGGGCATGGGGGGCAGCTACCAGTATAGGACTATCAATATACAACTGTATTAATATCAAATATGAATGTGACTATGGGCATCTAGATATATGTATAAAGGCCGAGGCTCAATAGTTAATTTGTGATCGGCATGTCCTCCGATCCTCGGTTTATCTCACATAAGTACTGTATATACCTTGTGCATATACCTTGAAGTCCCCGATTTCTGGTTACTGCTTGACAGTTACACATGTTAGATACGTAGGTCCGTCAGGTGACTTTCTTACAGCCGAGGCCTAACCGAGTCACCTGACGGGTATACTTCTCAATCAAGTTACGATACAAAAAAACCTATGCTGCAATCAACGAGAAGTATTTTCCATGCACTCATTTAATACAGTGTATAAAATAGATTCGATTTTCTCTCAAATTCCTGAAATGCCCGACAAAAAGTCCGGAAAGGAGGACCTGGCAAATTCCTGAACATATACCACGGGCTATAATGAACCTGGCAGTATTGAAGCCCTAGCTATAGTGAAATCCTGCTATACGGAAGGAGAAAAGTCGGATTCTTGGCGCTCACTACAGCCCAGGTTTTCCTGTATATATGAATATATTACTGTATGGCCCAAGGAAGTTGTATAGCTTCTAGTAGGGCAACCGACACTGGATGCCTAATGTCGTATGATGTTTGTAGTCTATCGTATATGCGTATATGATAGGCTTCACTACCGAAGTGCCCGCACGGTGATCCATGCATGGTAATTGTCAATTGTGCAAATAGATCTAGAGTACGCTTTTTGATCTCTAGACAAGGCATACCTACCTATTGGTACTCTACTCAACGAATGCTCGAGGGTCTGTGCGAGAAGATCAACTGAGGGGTCTCACGTTCTAGCCAATTATCTCATGAGGTGGTCGCTGGAGGTTCAATTGTGTTGCTGTCAATGGAACCACGCAAACTAGCGATCTGCAGTTGGTTGCAATCACAAAAAAAAACAACCGCAGCTGATGGATCAACGCATGTGTACCTGCACCCAATGCAAACCCTGTACTTAGAATTACGAAACCCTGAAAGGTGCAGGAATGATCCCAATTAGGTGAGTCTATGAACTTCTTCGGCTTCACCTCGTTGCTGTTCCTGATAGGCTCCATGCGGTGTCCTCCTCCCGCATGTTGCGGCATCACTCATGAATGGCCTGGAAGCCACCATTGTTTACCAATGTGTTGGTCGGTATAAAGCTGTGTCCAAGCCAGCCCCGAGGGTTAAGTACCATCAGCTTCAGCTTGCAACCGCAAACACCTCCCGCTCTCCGAAACAAAAATATGCTGAATTTTTGTATGCTCGGGCTCTATGCCCTCGGCACGCTTGTGTCAACAGCCTCGGCGGCGTCAAATCAGCATGACCAAATTCAAAGTCCTTTTGTGAAAACCTCATCTGGCCTGGAGGCCACAGTGGGAGATGGGAGCGGTGATCCGTATTGGGATTACACCGGTGGTACAGGTCCATTGCTCTGGACCAAGCTCAATCGAAAGGAGTGGCCTTTGTGTCAGTCTGGTGACTTACAGTCTCCAATCAACATCGATAACAAGATGAAACCCAGTGGTTTCAGGTATGAGTGGGCGGCACCCTTACGTGCTTGCTACAACATGACGAACACTGGACGCACAATTGAGTTGAGACCGACATGTCCATCGATAGGCAAGAGGGATGTTGCAGGGATAATGATTGAAAACGATTGGTTCAACCTCGACGGTATCACCTTCCATACCCCAAGTGAGCATCGATTTTTGGATGAGTACTATCCAATTGAGGTGCATTTCGTGATGAAGAGCCCGAAAACAGGTAAGGCCACAGCTCCACATAAAAGCAATGTCTCCCGATTATTGGACGTGTAGTTAATTCTGGGAATAGGGCGTTATGCTGTCCGTGGGGTTTTCTTTGATGTTTCAAATATCCATGAGTCAGACTTCTGGAGTGGAATATCCCCATACCTCTACAGTGTCCGCAATACTGGTGCCTGGATCAAGCTCCCGGCGGTTAATACCATGTATGTTCTTGATCCTTCTAGTACAGACATCGATTGTAACTGATAATGTGATGTTTAGGAACATTATGAAAGAGTTTCAGCGGGCCGGCATAAACAACAAAGTATACAACTACCAAGGTTCCCTCACTACACCACCGTGTAGTCAGAATGTAATCTGGGACATCTTGAGTGTACCACAGCCTGTCTCCGTGGAAACATACAATTTGCTCAAGCGGATCATAAAGTTCAATGCTAGGTATACGCAGAATATCCCCGGGAAGGTCAATCTACTTTCGGAAGCTTGTCAAAAGAAATAGCGGTATGGTGAGCTGGAGGTTGTCTGCAAGCAAAAAAAAAAAAAATTTGGAGTCTCATTGCATGTATCCTATGTCCTCATGTTACTCTCCTTTAAATGCATTCCTGCGTATCTTGGCCTTTACTCCATAACGAGCTCGACGTAATTGAATCCTGTGCGCGTGCAAATCCAGCTGTGGGGGTCAGTTGCCTAAGATTTCTTCCCAGTTTATTACCTGATATATATATATATAGCAACTACTCATTCCCCGTTCTCACTGAGGTTTGACAGGGTAGTCTGCATGTGTATATGCTTCCAGTTACCTGGTATGTAGATATACCGTGGTATTTTAGATTTAAACCCCACGCTACCAAGCAACTGCCCAGCTTGTTTGAAGCATCGGACGAATTAGGGCTTTGGGGATATGTGTAAACTTCTCGGTCTACTTGGCTGTATGGCCCTATAGCAATAGCGAAACAGCTTTGCTTTTGGTCTGGCCATTACATCGACACCTGAGAGGCATACGCATTTGTGTTTACTCATCTAAGCTAGATCTCTTGGCAAATATACCACCCGCTCGAATTATTAGATCAAAGATCGGGAAACAAGGGCACGAACTACTTAGGGAACAAGGTCGAGATATCCAGGGGTTCAAAGCCTACATCACCAATGGCTTCAGAGATTGCAGGCCTGGGAACACCTACCGAGCATGCCACCGTGGATAGCTTTCTCACGTCCGGCACTCGCCCTGCCTTTGGCATACCGAAACCCATCGTCACCGTTGGGCTCACTACCTCCCCTCTTTCAATTACCACAGTTCTCGAAAGTGTGAAGGATCCTGGAGCTGGCGCTGTCGTTTTCTTCGCTGGTAGCTCTCCTCATGTACTGAACTCCCTACCGATGGGTATATTAGCTAATATTTGAAATTTGTTTTTAAAATATTCAAGGTACAACTAGAGATAATTTCGATAACCGCCCAGTATCACACCTAACTTACTCTGCTTATCCACCACTTACACTACGCACCATGTCCTCCATTGCGGCAAGTATGGTAGAGAAGCACAAGCTCATTGCCATCTCCCTAATCCACCGTCTGGGCGAGGTTCCAATTGGTGAGGAAAGTATCCTAGTTGCAGTAGCTGCACCTCACCGAAAAGCTGCATGGAGGGCGGGCGAGGAATGTCTGGAGGCTGTGAAAGAGAAAGTAGAAATATGGAAGAAAGAGGAATTTTCGGATGGTGAGGGTGTATGGAGAGAGAATAGAGAGGGGAACGCCGTTACTGCTGAGGTGACTGAGGAAGGGGTGGTTGGCTAGTTGACCACAGTGGATAACCAGCTTCCCACTAGCCATTCTACAGTACATAATATGTAATCATTATTTTCAACTGCTACGGTAGTCTGCTAGTTGGGCTTATAGAATGAAAGGGTCTTTGTCCAATTGAGCCCTCCGAAGTCAGGATCTCAAGTTCAATCCTACCTCACCAGGTGCCTTCCTCCGGTAGTGATATCATGTCTACAAGCAGAATGAAGTCACGTTTATATATCGTTCATAGAATTTGAATCTTATCCTAGATACCGGTACGTATGAAGTTCGGGTTCTAGAGGGGAATAAGCTATGTCCGGCTAGGCAAACTTTCTCCTACTGACAATTCCGACGAGGCCTGTGGATGGATATATACCAAGAGAAGTCAAGCTTCCGCAGGTTTTTGATGGGAGTTTCCTCCCAGTGTTGTGTATTTGTTTTGTTTGGAAAACCTCCTTGTGTGCTTTATCGCTCGCGTGTATATTGTAAGTAGGACAGCAGCTAAAAGCATAAATATATAGACACGCAGCTTTGTAGTTTAACAGTATTGACCCACGAAGGGTCTGGCTTGTAAAGGATGTTGCCTGACCCAGGTGGGAGCAGTATCGTAGCAAAAGACATCGTCTCGATGGTACATAAGTATATGTGACTATAATAGATTACTCCTCGTTGAATTTTCAATTCTATATTGGATGTGGGGCTACTGGAGATATCAATTAGCGTGCCTACTCACATACTGATTATGGATCTATGTCAGCAGCTGCCATATATGGTATGCTCTGAGTGTTATGAAGTAGATAAAATATCTTATGCATACTTGCTTGTCACCCCTAATTCCGTACTTTCGCCCAAATTTCCCTTTGCGAAAATCAATTCCAAGTACAAACTGCCAACTTTCGAGATACTCTAAAAATGAAATGAAAAATGAAACGAGCCAGCATGTGCAGCTATTGAAAATCAACCTGTACTCCATTCCAAAACACTAACTCCAAAATGAAAGCTTGCAGACAACAACAACAACAACAACAACAACAACAACAACATCAACATCAACAACATGGGTAGATCAAACCCATCCCAACATAGTTCCCCCTATGAGCACCGGCAACTGCAAACAAAATATTACAGCGCAAGTCCTATAACAAGACCCCTACACCCGTCCCATCCCTCTTTCCTCTCCCAGCTCCTGCTTGGATGACGTTCCCTGACCCTGTCACTCCACACGAGCAAGTTTTGTACTGGATTCTTACCCGTACGGTACCCTGAACTTGCGTACGGCTTTCCACCCTCATCAACCAGGCAAGCTTTGTGTCCAATTGCCTCATATTCCACTTTCCAAGCACTACGAGGGCTACCGTTTGAATCAACCCCTATATTTAGCCCATATGTGCGTAGGTAATCTGCTACTTCTTCCGCTAGATGCCAGCCTCGGCGAAGGTATGCCTTGGGAACAAAATTGATTATCCAGTGCGGCGGAGGATTTCGGAAGTGTTCATTCCAGTCTTCAAGTGCGCGAGTCAAAGTTTTGGAATGAACAAAGAGCTGGGTCTGGAGGCATTTGAGGGAGAGCGGTATTTCTATGATCTCTAGTGGATTTCCAGGCGCAGTTGTCCTATGAAGCGTCAGTATAATGTATCTCAGTAGCACACTCACACTAGGAAAGGCAAACTACGTATACATACACTATGAACACACAGCCCCCTGCCCCATTGTTCTTGATCCTCAAAGTTTTCGCACCCGGACCCCAGGAGAAAATCCCATGGCTACCCATCTTTTGGCAATGCTTAGCTTGAAATGTAGGAGTAGCTTTCACCTTCCCCCTATCTGTGTACAGGTCGACCCCCCCTATTTCGGTTTGCAGGTTCTCTCTTTTAGATCCCTTGAGTCTCATAGATATTTTCCATCCCCCAACGTTTCGCCCAGCTCGGAAGAAAATTTTGAACCTCTTCGCGAGTCCTTCAAAGAATTTTATACCTTCAACAACTCTTATGCTCATACAATGCTTCTCCCCCGAGGTGGACACTGGGGAGGGCTGCATGCACCGAACAGAGAGTGGGACCACTAGATCCGGATCCCTTGAACTAACGGTAGTTCCTATCGATGGTGTTGCAGCATACTGAAACCCAGAAAGGGGCCCTGTAACCTGAGACTCTAGTTGATATTCATCTGTATCAATATTATCCTGATTATCTCCTCCAGGAGTGTAACTTCGTCTGAGACTTCTTTTGAAAAATTGAATGGGGGTACTAGTTCGAACTCCGCGCCCCCTGCTGCTTGCAAAACTAGTCTTCCTACGTTGATGTTGCTTGGCTGTTGAGACTGTGAGAGTTGGGATTGCTTGTAATGTACTTTGCGTTCGTACGGAATACTGTGATGCATAGGAGGAGACGCTGAGTTGACGCAAGTGATAAGCAGGAGTGTAGACATGGGAATCGAGTCTCCCAAGGCCATCAGTATCGTGATCATCTATATAGGTACTCGTGTCATGTGAGTGTGTATAGAGTGATGGAGGCGGAGTGACATTGACGGTCGGTACGTCTAACTGCGTCTGAATATTGGGGATAATCAGCTTTCCGGGAAAGCTCTCTCGACTATACTCTCTGGCCCCAGGCCTGGCTATACGCGAAATAGGAGGCCTTTGAATCACGGTCGACGCCGTTGCACGTGCACACTGTGTATTGCTGTGCAGTTCCATTCTCGATGAACGTCTATGAGAGGTTGATTGAATCGTAGATTGTTCAAAGAACCATTTCTTTAGAGGGATGAGACGAGTCAAGTCGAGCGTGGCATGGGTTCAGGTTGAAATTTCCAATTCACGTTTTAAGGATACACTTACCCGCCACTTCCTTCTACTTCGATCACCCACCGGGCAGTCAGTCAAATATACAACTTACCTATTCACATGGACGGGAGCGCTTAGACCCATTCATTATGACCAGGTAGGATTATTTTCCCTGCGCTCCGCTCGCTTAGGCATGTGCCACGCGGGGGATGAGCAAGGGGTGGTCCCAGTGAAAGAGTTCGCAACTTCGGCGTGGGCTCGGCATATGATCCTAGCAAATCTGTAACATCAACACGCGACGGGGAATCGGTATCTCTGTGCGAGTGTACTTTCATTTTCCACCAATGAGATTCGCTTTAAAACCTAGGTACCTTCGCACGAGTCCTGCATTTTATATGTATATAGGTATGGCTAGGTAGCGACGAACTGCTTTCCCATCCTCGGTTGGTTATTCCAGGAGAGGATGCCAGCAACTACGGCTGTAGCGCAGATGTTTTGTGGTACAAGACTAATGCTTTGTTACTTACGTATACTTTATACATTCCGTCACTCCCAGCTTCGGGTGTGGGCCAAGCTTCTAGACCCTAGTACCTAGTTCCTTAATTAAGGACATCAGTGTGGCTCCATGTACCTACATACCGGTATGTACCCGATATAATACATACAGTACATTCGTACCGTACATATCTGTGTCTGCATACTGGGACAAGGGCTCAGCGATTCATGCATGATGCGGCTTATATTGATTGATGGATACCGGTAAATGCGGGGTACAGTACGGTAAAGCTTCTCGTATTCTAGAAGTGTTTCAATCGCATTCCCCACATGTGCAGATCTGGGGCTAGAGCATAGAGGTTCTAGAAGGGCAACTCACTAGCGCAATTCTAGTGTCTTGGCCTGCCAGCGCGGACCCCATTATAGGTGTACAATAGATTACCTACGTGCTGTCGGTATTTAGCTACAGTAGGCATATACCGATATTGTCTCAAATATATATATGTATCAGGCATCGGGCTCGGGATGGCTGAGAGCAGAGCTAATATCATAAGACTAAGAGATTCAATAGATGAGCTGTTAGTGTCATGCCCTAGATGTGATGTATGCACATATTTACTGTATATTAAAGTGGATACAAGTGTTTACCATGCCATAAGCGGATTTTCTATGAGGAATATTCATGGCACAAGAAACAGTTGCAATGTCTGATATTCAGTTGTTTCCCGCAGTAGCCTAGTATGTATTAGCTATTGTCTTTGACTAGCTGAGTCGATGGGGCAGACATTTCGATGGAACACCTTAAGAACACCTACAAAGCCTATAACCTTCCGCTTGACCATTGTATGCCCTTACCTACAAGCGGTACCAACTTAGGCTTAGCTGTTTCATACGAGCATCTGCGCGATCTAGCTACCACCGAAAGGTCGATCGGAGACTGTAGCTGCAGTAATAAGCCCCACTGTGATCACTTTATACTTCGAAACTACCTAGTCGGGTAAAAGTCTTCGCTATTTCGTAACCGAATGTAGACCCACCCTTTTTCACCTGGTGCCTACCTGTACGGCTCAAAAAGCATCACCAAAAGGAATATTGAATCAAATACCTCCTAATTATCTCAACCCAGAGATGGTGTTTACAGCTCCTCTTGTTGTGAAATTTATATCCCTCAAAATTTCAAAGTACATACTTTGTATAAACTGAACTAGTATACCTCTTGACTCAAGAGTGATCACTGGTTGTTGGTATATGTGTTCTGGGCCGCTCGCGGGCATCGGCCGCCCGCGGGCAGCACATGCCTCCCGCGGGCGGCATACCCACTGTGCCGCTCACGGGCA
>Ga0307511_10005258_pt1 | contig 13180 bp, 10 predicted proteins | sample 13_EM_MG_FD_200266 | JGI IMG/M metagenome (GOLD analysis project Ga0307511, IMG submission 200266) | Populus trichocarpa ectomycorrhiza microbial communities from riparian zone in the Pacific Northwest, United States - 13_EM | ecosystem: Host-associated > Plants > Roots > Unclassified | place...
TCTTGTCGGAAAAAAAAAAAGAGGAATAAGAAAACAAAGATATTTATGAGTAAATGAAGTGACAAACTATTGAGAGATGGAATGCACATTTCCTCAACTCAATGCAAGAAAACCTTGATGGCATGCTCAATTTTCAACATAGGAAAGGCTGGGGGGAGGGGGGGGGGGGTGTCATTTCACTGGATAGAAAATAGTAGTGTAATGCAAAGGATGGTCATTTTTGTTAAAAACTTAAATTGATTTATGCTGTTATTTGACAAACATATTGCAGGGGCTTCCCAGTGTGGTTGCGAGATGTCCCCGGCGTAGTCTTTAGAACAGATAATGCTCCTTTTAAGGTACATTGGAGCTATGAGCATCTATACTGCAGATTTATGTTGCTTCTTTAAACTGAATATGAGATATCATAGTTCCTTAAACTTGCATTAAATGTATCCTTTATTGTCATGTTTTAAGCATTTAAGATCTCCAGTGGTAATGCATATTTGGTGATGTCATTGGAGTATCATACAAATATCAGCAGCTTTGATCATAGAGCCTTGTACTACCTTTGCTACTTGCCCTTTGCATTCTCAAGCATCATTTTGCCACAGGAGTATCATAAAAATATCAGCAAACTCCATCATAAAAATGCAGGGCAAACATTTTTTCCCTGTGCTTTGCTTCCATTATTTTTCCTTTAATGTCAACCATTGTGCCTTTACCCATGTACATGCCTTTTGACTCATGCAACATCAAATTATCCAATAATTCATTGACCTTCTATTGTCTCCTCTTTACTAACTAATCTTTGAGGGATCTATTTTTGCAGTTTCTAAACCTTTAACTAATTTCTTATTATCTTCTTTTTTTATTTAACCTCTACCTAATCCCTGGAAAGTTATTATTATTTCTTTGGACTATTTATATGGGTCACATGTACCACAACTTAGTGAAAGAATCTTGTTAGATGGGGGATTGTAAATAATATCCTCGTGCTAACAGTAAAATTGTTGAAATTGAGCCACGAGTCTTAGATTGTAGAGGTTAGCATAACATGCTGATGCTGATGATACCTGTATCATTTACAGGAAGAGATGCAGAAGTTTGTTACAAAGATAGTAGATCTGATGAGAGAGGAAATGCTATTATCTTGGCAAGGTGGTCCAATCATCATGTTCCAGGTTGTATACAATTTTGAGTTTCTTTGTCCAATCTTTTTAGCTTTTAGAGTAATGTTGTTCCATTTTGGATAAGTTCTGTGGTTTGATTTTGCTTATAAGAATCACGGAGGGGGGGATTGGAATTACATTCTCGGACTGTTTTAATTCACACATATCTTTCATCTCATTGAGATGAAGAATCTGGCACGATAAATGGATATTGCCTAAGAGGTGATATCTCATTCCTGCCAGTGGGCAGTATTTTTGTTCTCAGGTACCGTGAGAGAAACACGACATGAATGCGAGGAAGGAGGGATTGTTGGGTTGGTGGGTGGGGGTTGGTTGGGCAGGCTTTGGAGGCCATTATTTCCAGCTATGAAACTTATTGTGACCATTGGCACAAATTCCAGCAGACATAATACAGTCTGGGGATTTGGATTTAAGGATCAATCATGTTAAATTCAGTTCTTGCTCAATATGATGCTCCCAAAAACTATAGTGGTTTTTTAATTAACATGTGATAACTAACAATTTTTTTGACAGATTGAAAACGAATATGGGAATATTGAGCACTCATTTGGCCAGGGAGGGAAGGAATACATGAAATGGGCTGCTGGAATGGCTTTAGCACTTGACGCTGGGGTTCCATGGGTGATGTGCAAGCAAACTGATGCTCCAGAAAACATTGTAAGGACTCATCACCTAAGGATTGCTACAGCTGTAAATTTCTTTAAATTAAATTTCTTAGAGATATAAATAATGCTCAAGCTTTTTGGTCAGGAACAATAAAAGGAGAATCTGAAATTATTGAAATCAACTGGTTTATCCAGTTTTGAGACTTGATAATCTGAAGGCTAAAAGACTTTGAATTGTTAATTTCCAGTCATCTTATATTTTTATTTTTTACTTTCACGCAGATAGATGCATGCAATGGATACTATTGTGATGGTTTTAAACCAAATTCCCCTAAGAAACCAATATTTTGGACCGAAGATTGGGATGGATGGTATGGCCAAGCCTTACGATTCAATTTAGCACAATATGGAAATTAATTTGTTTCATGTTGTATTTTTTTGTGTGTTTTTGACTTGGAAGATTTGTTATTTATAAATACCATGACATGTATGACTAGAATCAAATATTGAGGCATGCTGATGAGTTGTGCAGTATACACTGGCTAAAAACCTATGGTCAGAGAAATGATAAGAAGACATATGCTACAGATTCACAATGGAAGGCCAACCTTTGTCGCAGTGAAATATTTCCTTGCATTGTGCATAAATGGGAGGATGTAACCTTAAGTGTCGTTTTGGGCTTCTGAGCTTATATTCTTATTAAGAGTAGAGTTCTTGACTAAGAAATAACAACCAAGTAAACTTTGTGTTCATTTCTCTTTTGTTCTTTTCTTTTATTTTCTTTTGTTCTATTTTTTTGGTGGTGGGGATGGGGTGCGCTGATGATGTGGAATTTATGATTTAGATGACATTTGATAAATGCTGTTTTCCACCACAATCAAACCCCACAAAACAGCTCTCTCTTAGGGTTTGGGTCACATTTGTAGTCTAAAATGTGCTTGCAGAGATAATTTGATTTCATATCTTGAGGCATGCTAAACTTGTGCATGTTTGTGTTTCATATCATTGCTAATTCAAACTGTTTTCATTTCAAAACCCATCACTTTTTCCAGCTTCACTTCGTAAATGCATACTGCTAAAGTTTATGGGTAGTGTTAATCATTTTAGGTTGGTTTTTCTAGGTATACAACTTGGGGTGGAAGATTGCCTCACAGGCCTGTTGAAGACCTTGCCTTTGCTGTTGCACGCTTTTTTCAACGTGGAGGGAGTTTCCAGAATTATTATATGGTAAAGTATATTACTGAAATGACTGCTAATTTAGACTTACCAAAACTTGCATGGAAAAGTAGAAGTCTGTAGAAAATGCTATGGGAACCCATTACGCAATGCAATTTGTTGGAAAGCGTTCAATTCAGGGGCCAAACTTGAATTCCTTTGGCAGTGGGTCTGAAAAAAGATATATGAGTGGGAGTGACTCTTAAGTTCTGAACTGCCAAAGCATCAGTGAATGCTTTCTATGATCTAGGAGTCATTTCCTAGCAATAGTTGTTAACCAGCGATTTCCATGATTTTTTTCAGTAATAGGCATCATGTTGTATGTCAACTATATCTTTAGGTTAAAAGATTAGAAATCATTGTCCCCATTGATGTGCACCTGCTGCATCTTGATAAGTTTCCTGCTTGGCTGCAGTATTTTGGTGGAACAAACTTCGGCCGGACTTCTGGGGGTCCATTCTATATAACTAGTTATGACTATGATGCTCCAATTGATGAATATGGTAGGTGAAAGTAATTCAGAGAACTGAGTTAATCATTGGGCAACTGTTTTTTCACTGAGGCTGTAGTAACTTGCCTTAGTTGCATATAAATCCATTGTGCACGCTAAACTATAAATATTAATCTTCTTATCACAGCTAAATTAATGAACCCGTTTTGCTCTTCTTCTAGGTTTGTTGAGCGAGCCCAAGTGGGGGCATTTGAAAGATTTGCATGCTGCCATAAAGCTTTGTGAACCTGCTCTAGTTGCTGCAGATTCAGCTCAGTATATAAAACTGGGACCAAAACAAGAGGTTTGTGTTGTATTTTCTTTGGTTTTTCACATGAATAGTTTTAGGTTGTTATTTCCATGGATTGATATGGTCATACCATTTCTGAGCGAAATAAATAAATAAAGATGAATAGGTCTTGTTGTGGCATGACTGATGGAGCTCCTTTAGTTTGCAACTTGTGATGCCCACAATTGCATTAATTTGATGGCATTGGTTTCAATATGCACTAATTCAGAAAATTGGGGAGAAAAAGTGTCCTGATTCTTCTGGTATTGTCTCAATTGCCTTTGCAATTGATCAACAATCAAATGTAGATTGTTGTTCTAGATCAATTGCAAAGGTAACTGAGACAATCAAATGTAGAACTAAGGGAACAATTGAAGGAAAAAGATAGAAAAGGGATAGACCTAAATTCTTATGACATAAATAATTATGAAATTCTGAAATTAATAAAATGACAAATAAATCCATGGATTTATTTATGGCATCAGTGAGTCTTCTTAAACATATCCCATATAATATTTTATCACACAGTAAGCCTTATTAACACACTTTCTTCCTACCAAAGGGAGTTGAGATTCTATCATCATTTAAAATCTTTCTCAAAAACCTAAATACAGGATTTCTCTTCACGTGGAGTTGTCAGGTGGATGTTATTCTCATTGCTGCCTTCAAACCTAATGATTTTCCATTCTTTAGAATCGTTTTCCAAAGCCTGGATACAGGATTCTTCTTCATGTCAGAGTTGTCTAGTGGATGGTATTCTCATTGCTGTCTTCAACACTTGTACCTACCTCATCTATGTTACTAAATGTGGAAGATGCATAAGAAATACCAGGTATCAGCTTCACCAGCATCATCACCTTCACCATTTTTAGACCTGATCCAACAGATCCCTGTGAAACAAGCATCACCATTTCTAACACTATTCCCGCTAGCACCTGCCCTTGTATTTTCAAGTCAATGTAATATCTTAGAAGGTGAGGAGATCTTAAGTTTAACCTCCACCTAGGGAAGGATGGTGCAATTTACCCTTAGAAATCTCATGAATATATGGATGTTGCATGGATTTTGAATGATTCTATTTTGTTTAGGGCTGCATTAGATGAATCGACATGAGGACATATTTTGAAACAGTTATCCTACAAGCCAGAAATGAGATATATCTGAAATCCCAGCATTGTCCGACTCCAAATTCATGTTAACAAAAAGAAAATGCTTTTGAGAAAATATTGTGAACTCCTTAACTCATGCCAACCATTTGAAGCTTGAAGTGTTTAGATAAATAGAGCTACCGAATCATTCTTTGCTCTGAATGAAGAACCTTTACCATTTTTCCATTTTGCATGTGATTTGGTGTGATCTCTACGCTACTATACTTGCAGTTTTACTTGTTTTGTCTAGTCAAAGGTTTTGAGCTTTATTGAACAAAAAACTATTCAGGCACATGTGTACGGTGGAAGTCTAAGCATTCAAGGCATGAATTTCTCTCAGTATGGAAGTCAAAGCAAGTGCTCTGCATTTCTTGCTAATATTGATGAACGTCAAGCAGCTACTGTGAGATTCCTTGGTCAATCATTTACTTTACCTCCATGGTCAGTGAGTATATTACCAGACTGCAGAAATACTGTCTTCAACACTGCCAAGGTTTGGCTCTTATATTTAGGATAATGCATGCATTTGGGAAATTAGGCACTTGTCTGAAATCTACATATGATTCACTCTTGTGTGGACACTTGTAAATGTATTTTGCCTTTATTTGCTATATGTTCGCTAGACATTTTGATGCAACAGTCCTATAACTTCACATCTATACTCTCCTGTGCTTGGGAATGTTTGTTCTTTTCGCAAGTTTGACAATTACATGCTGAAGTCAAATCATGCTCATAAAAAATCTGAAGATTTCAGTCCATCATAAATTTGATCTGAATAATTTATGCAAAGGAATGCCTTTGAAACTAAATATTGTTATAGCTCTTGTACAACGTTTCACCAAAAAAACAAATTGCAAAATGAAAAAGTTTGAAATCTTTCTCAAGTTAATTGCATCCTTCTGGATAGAAGCATTTGGCTCACTCTGCCCCCGCTCCAAACACCAATAAATTCCATTTTTATTATTGTGAAAACCCTGACATCCATCCCTTTCTATGTTTTTTTAAGAATATTTTATATGACTCGACTTTATGAGATTTTAGGTTTTTTTACCTTTATATTTTTGAACAAAGATGTCTGGTAGATGTTTGAAGCTGTTCTTTTAATTCTTTCCTTTCCCCTCATAAAATCAGGTTGCAGCACAGACTCATATCAAGACTGTGGAGTTTGTTTTGCCTCTTTCAAACAGTTCTCTACTTCCACAATTCATTGTTCAGAATGAAGATTCTCCACAATCAACATCCTGGCTGATTGCCAAAGAGCCAATTACTTTGTGGAGTGAGGAGAATTTTACTGTGAAAGGCATATTGGAGCATTTGAATGTGACAAAGGATGAATCTGACTATCTGTGGTATTTCACAAGGTGCATCATTGTGTCTTGAATATGGATGTAAAAGTATTATTCTTTGTAGAAAACAAAGAAATGTAGTATGCTGGACATGATATATAATTTGTTGTGTTAATAGAGCTATGCATTTCATTTGTCCAATACAGTTACTGTAAGTAACATATAACAAGGCTTTAGCAAGCTGAAATCTAAAATAAATTTACCATGACGGGTCTGTGTTGTCTGTGTTGTCGTTCCACAACTTGTTTAAAAAACTAGATCTAGTTATTCGGGTGAATTCAATCAACATTTAGCATTATAAGGAACTCAATATTTACGAGTGAGCTTTCAATGCTTGAGTTCTATCACCTTAGGTTGTTAATTGAACGCATTGTGTACTCAACAGGTTCATTTTTTTTATATAGTTTTCATGTAATTAATGCCTGCTCAATTAAATGCTTTCATGAAATGCAGAATATATGTTTCTGATGATGACATTGCATTTTGGGAGAAAAATAAAGTCAGCCCTGCAGTTTCAATAGATAGCATGCGTGATGTGTTGCGTGTATTTATCAATGGCCAGCTTACAGGTAATGTCTTGTATTATCCTTCATATATAAGTGCATCCATCTACATAACCATGAGTGTGTTTGTGTTTTTTTTCCTTTTGTTCGCTTCATTTCTTCTTTGTTCTTTCTATGTTGTTTCATCCTAGCGGTGAAGTTCTGCAAACTCAGCCAGGAAATGTTTTCCAAGAGTATAAATGATTTTATAATAAACCCTAGTTGTCCTTATTTAATAGACTAGTTGATGTATGTTTTCGAGGAAACTGTTAAGAACGCATTTGAAGCATAGGAAGAATGTGTAGCCTATCAAAACTCTGTTCTTTAATGACCCATTTTTAAATCATTGATTATTTGTTTCATTTATGAAAAGGGGGATTCAGTGGTTAAACATAGGCTGAAAGAGATTGAAATTCGTTTAAGATATTTTTCCTGATTTGTTGGAAGTTGTTCTGGAGCATTACATTTTCCTAATCATAACATGGTTCTTGGGAAAAGGTGAAATAAATTGCACTTTTTTCAGGGCAACTGACTCCAGCTTGTGTGGTCTTTGTAGCAAAGTCATGGGTGTTAGATTACTTTTGCATCAATTCTACCAGAAATCCTCACCAAGATTGAATGCAATATTTTCTTGCAAATTAGAGATGTTTCATGAAATTTTGTAGTTTCCTGCCTGCTACAGCATTTTTATGACTGCTTCTTCGAGTAAATAGAAAAATTATTGCTTTCTATCATAGGCACTGCGAATAATGCTTGCCATCTTTATATTCTCAATACCTCCCTAACCTGTTATTTTCTAACATTCATGCTGGAATATCTCGTGGAAGTTAAGGCAGTGTGGTTGGTCATTGGGTCAAGGCGGTCCAGCCAGTTCAGTTTCAGAAAGGATACAATGAGTTAGTGTTGTTGTCTCAGACAGTTGGATTGCAGGTAAAATATCCTGTATCTTCTTGTCAATATTCGGTTATTGTATTCCATTAATTGTGTAGACCAATTGTTTTCTTGAAGATGCTTTATGGCCTATTGGTTTAGCCTGCCTCATTGGTGCTATTACAGGAAACAATGATAACATCCCTGAAATATTTTACCTCACAATTAGATATTTGCAATTGTTTTGCTCTTCTAGAATGACTGTAGGAAAATGGAAGGGCTTATATCATGAAGAAGAAGAGAAATGAAGGCATTGTTTCTCACCTCTAGATAGAAAATATTTCATTTGTTTCTTAATTTCTGGAAAATAGGTTAAATTATTTCCCTAGAAAAAACACAAGGAATCTAGTTTTATGTCACTCGTAGTTCTATGAGGAGATCAAAGGTAAGGAAGTGTTTAACGGTAGTAGTCTTGAGGAACTAACCCCCTAGGGCACTTTGTGTTCAATTAGCTTAATTAGTTCTTACTAAGGAGATTATTTGAGATTCAGCTGGAAAATGTTTCAAAATGAAAAATATTTATTAATGAACTTTAAGCTGCAAGATTACTAAAAAAATCTCCCTTATGCCCCAAAAGTCAGCCCAGGTGTTCGTTGATGAGCTTCAAGCTGCCATAGGTGTTCTTCCATGCTATTATCGTCTTTTGGGATTTCCATGTTTCTTACTTTTTGTTCTTCATGGGAGAAAAGCACTTCTCCCCCTTTTTGCTCTGATTAAAAGCTGGGACATTTGAAGCTTGAACCTCTTAATGAATATTGTTTTATTTGACAAATCTGAGCTTTTCCAATCCTTATATCTCCTTTTAATTCATGGAGATTATATTTTAGAGCTGTGACTTTTTGTTTACTTTTTCTTACTCCCAGGTAAGGGGCAGATTAAATTTGGGATTTCCACATTTTTCCACATATATACTACATGTGGCATGTAAAATATCTTAAAATTACCTACCTTAATTGGATTGATATTACAGACACACTACCTAGTTTGTGATTTGTGAATATGAATTCTCTGTTCTCTCCTCAGTTATTGGCTTTGATTCCTTGTGAGTTGTAAATTTTGAGCAGAACAGATTATGTTGGATTGTAATGGCAGATGATAGGCTCGCTCAGTTGCTTTTGTAGCATCCTAGTTAACTTGTTTTTTTAGCTGCACATCGAGTTTTGTATGTTACCTGTCTCCTTAGGTCTGGTATTACTAATTCCATATACTCTGCCCTATGATTTAAATTGATGATACAGAATTACGGTGCCTTCTTAGAAAGAGATGGAGCAGGCTTTAAAGGTCAAATTAAGCTTACTGGATTTAAAAATGGGGATATAGACCTCTCAAACTTATCATGGACTTACCAGGTATGTTTTGATGATTTTGTTCGACATTCTGTAGTTTCATTTTGCAAATGAAAGAAAACATGTATTTGGTAAATTTCTTACGATACTTTTTGTTATTTGTTTGATTTTAAAACTACATGGATTACTAGGCAACTGAAATTCTTGCTGTTATCTGCTAAGTTGTCCCTGTAGCAAAAGGTTTGTTCATCAAGTTCTAAAATCTTATGGAATATGAGTGGTTCTAGAGTGTCAGTCAGCATGTCCACATGTTATACAAGGCAAAGACATGGCTGAGGGAAGTCAATTGCTTATGTTGATGTCTTGAGCTTAGAAAAATACGATCCATGTCTAACCGCTGGGGTCTGGCATCCTTGGTTCTCAACTGAAATACTGAAATAGAATCCTGTGTGTATTTTGACTATAATACTGCAGAGATCTTGCTCTTTTGAGTTTGTTTATCTATTAAAATAAGTGAGTTTGATGGAGAAATATGAAGCAGCAGAACATACATGGATGTGCAGTTAAAAGGAAAGCACCAATGCATTACCTTTAGTACATCAAAACTAAATAGAGACTTTGATACTCACAGTGGCACAAATTTTAAATCATGTGGCTCTTGCTCCTTTCTGTCAATTATGTTATTTTCCACATCTGATTTGATTCTTTAGCTATGGCAACAAAGTGCACGATGTTTTCTCTCTCCTAAAGGTAGAAGACTGAGTTGTTTATTTCTTCTAAAGGTTGGGCTTAAGGGTGAGTTCCTTAAAGTTTACAGCACAGGCGATAATGAAAAGTTTGAATGGTCTGAATTGGCAGTTGATGCTACTCCATCCACATTTACCTGGTATAAGGTAAGGCTAATGTCTTATGGTATTCGACCATGAAAGCTATTATGTGGAACATTTGTAAGTTAATTTCTTTACTGATTTTGCTTATAGAGGATTGGATAAACTGATTGTTGGTCCCATTTTATCTAGTACTGTAAATATTAATATAAAATATTAATTAGTTAAGTCGAAGTTGGTATTCACAAGTGATTAACAAATATCCTCAATGGTAGGAACACACACACAGCTGATGCTGATTACATAATGTCATGCATTTTACTCTTAGTCTAAAATAGTATTTTTTTTCTCTCAATTCATGAAGACATTCTTCGATGCACCATCCGGGGTTGACCCAGTTGCTCTTGATTTGGGAAGCATGGGAAAGGGCCAGGCATGGGTCAATGGTCACCACATAGGAAGATACTGGACAGTGGTTTCTCCAAAAGATGGATGCGGAAGTTGTGATTATCGTGGAGCCTACAGTTCTGGAAAGTGTAGAACAAATTGTGGCAATCCTACTCAAACCTGGTAACTTTTCCTCAGACATGCTGTGTATCAGTTTGTGTGTATGTGCATGATGGAGCTACGCTTGCTTCCCTTGTATAAATTATTTACCATGTTTTGCTTCTACAATTTGACAATAGCAACGAAAAATCATGGTTTTAATGTCATGTGCTGTTATTGGTTTATGTCCAGGTACCATGTCCCTCGGGCATGGTTAGAGGCATCAAATAATCTACTTGTCGTGTTTGAGGAAACAGGAGGGAATCCATTTGAGATTTCAGTTAAGTTACGGTCAGCAAAAGTGATTTGTGCTCAAGTCTCAGAGTCCCATTATCCACCTCTCAGGAAGTGGTCCCGGGCAGATTTAACTGGTGGGAATATATCACGCAATGATATGACACCAGAAATGCACTTGAAGTGTCAAGATGGGCATATAATGTCCTCAATAGAATTTGCTAGCTATGGAACTCCTAACGGTAGCTGCCAGAAGTTTTCTAGGGGCAACTGCCATGCCTCCAATTCTTCTTCTGTGGTCACTGAGGTAAACATACCAACACAACTTTTTGAACCCGATTATTCTAAATGTCAAGCTCTTTTGGTGCTGAGAATATGTATTGAAGAACACAAGCACATGACAGCTACTTCATGGTAGATATTTCTATGCAAGGTATAAAATTGGAATTTTCAAACTTGGTCATGAATGTTAAGCATCTAGTTGATTGTTGTCCTTGAGTGGCATAAAACTTGAAATTCTTAGAACTGCATGTCGAGGTGTTTAAACAGTTAGAAAGGAGGACACAGTGAGTGCCAACACTTGAACGGCATATATTTCACTCTCTCTCGTCAATAAAATCGTGTTTGAAAATTTAAAAAATCTCTTACACCTTTATCTTTCCATGAATCTCAGGCCACTGGATTTTCCAATAACCAGAAATAGGATAACTGTTGATAAGTAATCTCTTGACATATTTCCCTAAGAGCATGTGTTAGATGAACCCTTAGAAGAAACATTCTTCATTGTATAGCTTTGGGAATTCCGTAAGACATGCAAAATGCACTACATGGACTAGAAAATTTCACATTTTAATGATAAATTGTCTTTCCGGTGGTCTGTCTCTGCGATTTTATCTTTATTCCTTTCATGCAGGCTTGCCAGGGGAAAAATAAGTGTGATATTGCGATTTCGAATGCTGTATTTGGAGACCCATGCCGCGGGGTTATGAAGACACTGGCCGTTGAGGCAAGATGCATCTCATCATCAAATATTGGTTACTCTCGCTACTGAAGTCCCAAAGCCTCTGGCATATTTGACAATCTAAAGCATCCGACCTGGATGTCTGGCATTTTTAAACTTAATCCAAACCTGCCTAGATTTTCTGAGTGAGCTGACAGCAAACTGCTTTATGTCATGGCTACAGGCTTGTCATGCCAGAGGCCATGCTACTTTCTGGTCCTTCGTCTAAGGCTTGTATGAAGTCATTTTATATGTAAATAAGCTATACACAAAGTTGAATAATGTTTCAAAAATCCTGGTTTTGGACTGGGAATTAGAAATCTGGGGCTTATTGAATAACTTGATAGTTGGCAGACCCTGCACATTAGATGTGAACAAACATTTAAGAAAAGAAAACCATGGAAGATTCACTATGGACCTAGAGAGAATTCCCTATTCATCAAAACAGTTGTGTCAATTCATGCTTTCTTGACTTGCCTGCTGGTACGCTTTGGATGAGATTAGTTTTTTTTTTTGATCAAATGTAAGAATTTGTATAGATTAAAAGTGAAACACCAGCGAGACAGAGAGATGAGGTTTATTTCTGGCTTTTCTTGGGGAGTGGTTGTAGGAGGGGTAAAGGCAGCTTGGCTTGACATAGCTAGCTTATACAGCTTGGGTGGGCTAGGTCAACCTTGTTCTTTCTTTCAATTCCTAGGTCCAGGCGCTTCGTTTTCAACCTCTATGCATGTTAGCCATCAGTTTGCTCCTTGCACCACTGGCTTGCGTTCACTCTGTGGCTCATCAACAATGCTCCTCGGTTCCTAGGGTGTGGGCTTCGGCTTCTCAGATGCCTAAACAACATGGGTTTTTATACGCAAGTTGGGTGCTGTGAATGGACGTGCATTTAATGCACCCTCAGTTTGCTCAGTCTGTCCTCTATTTTGGGATGGATTATCCCCTGTTTGGTGCGATTAGATGGTTAGTTCATTCTGAACTAGATTTTTGCTTAGTCTGTTTCTTCTTCTCCGTGGTTGTTGTTATAGGTTAGTTTGTTTTTGACTGGGTTAAGTGGTGGTTTTTCTTTTGTTTAGGTTATGGTTTTTATTCACTTTCAATCCTGTCTATTTCTTACATGTTCCTGTCAATTTCAATTTGGGAGAGGCTGCCACGTTTTTATTTCTCATCATAGCAGCTCCACTTGCTGCATCTTTTTTAGTCATATATAAACCAGCCCTGCAGATAAAACCCCTTCAACCTTCATCACAGTCTGACACCACTCCAGTAAGATCAAAAGCAGCTTCGTCCAGCTCTTCAACGCCAGCCCTCACCAACCTCTCCAATAACTCCGATAGGCATCCCTCCTCCTGCTATCAGCTCTTCAGCATCTTTCCAGACAACAAGCTCAGACTTTCAGTAGGATCTCGAGGGACCCAGCCTCACTGGAACAAGAAGAAGGCTTCATTTCCAGGCTGACCCAGCGCAGCACAGGTTTAGGACAATCTTCCCATAGCTCCCGTTGAAATTCTTTTCCAGATTTTTGGGCATTTGCTTGCTTTTTAACATTCTCC
>Ga0307511_10005259_pt1 | contig 13180 bp, 10 predicted proteins | sample 13_EM_MG_FD_200266 | JGI IMG/M metagenome (GOLD analysis project Ga0307511, IMG submission 200266) | Populus trichocarpa ectomycorrhiza microbial communities from riparian zone in the Pacific Northwest, United States - 13_EM | ecosystem: Host-associated > Plants > Roots > Unclassified | place...
CAAGCCCATCCATAAACACATCGCAAATACCCACGTAGCGATATCTAAATAGTCCTAGGAGCTCCAAATATCCTCCCTTAAGGGTAATAACCCTATACCCGCAATAGCTATCCGCCCCCCCCCCCCCACTACTCCTACTGCTATAAGCCGAATATAGGCCTCGGATGAATCCGGTCATGACCACTAGAAGGCCTTTGACTAGTGTCTATCTATATTCAATATTAAAGGAGGGGCATATAAAAGAGCAACATTACAGGGCCTCAACTTAGGGTACTACCTTCCTAAAATTAACACTTCTGAGAATTCAGGCAAATTGCATATTACCTACCTCAGCTATGCCTTCCTCAATCCGCTCTCCTCAAACCTCTCCTCCAGCACAGTCCCAATACCTACGGATTAACTGAATGGCTCTTGGAGTGGATGTTAAAATGCCTCGCAAGGGACCAGCGTGCTCCTAGAACTAAAGTGGCCTCTTGAGCAAGGGACGGAGAGGAGATTGAAGTTACTAGGACTATTAGAAACCGCTACGTGGGTGTTTGGGATGTGTTTATGGACGGGCTTGAGGGTAAGGTTGAGATAGGTATTGATATTGTGGGCTGAGTTAATACATACAATAAGATGTCTCGAAATTGCTCATGTTATGCAGGTATGTGCCAGTAGTTAAAACAATCCCAGCTTGCTATTTTGCAGTCAATACTAGCTTGAAGTGAATATAGATGCTTGATAAAGGTCTCCTAATGCTTGGAAGCTCACCCCCCTGATATTCAGCCTAGTGTGGGGGTTAGAAGGGGGGGTCCCCATAGGGGAGGTTATATGCTAGGTAGTAGTGGTATTAGGTTGATTTTGGCAGGCCGTGAGGGTAGCCATGTTGTAGAGCGTAGTTGTTTCCCTAGATTACAACTCAGGTGGAATGGCCACTGTGCTTGCATAAGCCCACGGGGTTTGCTGAAAACGGCTAGTATGTCTCAGCTGAGCGGAAACTAGGTGGTTGACCTACCCCCTGGTCTACTGGCATTGTAAACGATTTCTCTATGAAATAGACATCAATATAAGTGCCAACAGTCTCGCTTACATACGGGTTAGCGCCGGGTACGACTAGTACATTAACTAAGTTAGTACGTGGGAGGTCAAAAAGTGCCTAATAGGGCATAGTTAGAAGGGAAAGCTTAGTGCGGTGCAAGAAGATACTTTAGTCTCATGATCATGTCAATTATAGAGTAGATGTCTTCGTGTTACTGGTAGTTGGGGTTCTGCTTTAGGCAGTCGTGATGCTGTGGCAGACTAACTTTGTATATATATTACACCTTTAAGCCAGACTAATTTACCTACCCACCAGAGGCCATTGAATATTTATTTCCTCAAGTACCGTACTAGAATGCGAGGCCAAATGCAAGAATTCCAATACCTCGGAGGGTTAGCCATCATTCAGGGGATTAGTATATGTTCTGGCTAGCCTGCGTGTTCACAAATGCGCTAGAGCGGAAATTCGCAGAATGAACGGCATGAGTTCACCGTCATCACTTCCCCATGCCCACCCTCCACAATTTTCGCCTGCAATGAAACCATAATTTGTTTGGATGTAGAAGAGGTGCTATACCGGAACCCTCGGACAAAGTTATTTGAGAGTGGCAAAACCTGTGCTTTAATTCAGAACAATTTTATGGAATTGCACATAGTGTTATTTCAACGCTGTTGAACTACCGCTAAATTTGTGCTTTAAACAAGACTAATCGCTCTCGAGCTCCTTTAGAACCAATCAAGGTTGATCGCGTTTTTGAGTGTGTACAAATTGATTTGATTGGTGTACTTAATAAATATAAATAGAGCTAGACAGGGCCTCCATAAGGCTATCGGGCCTCCATAAGGCTATCGGGCCTCCACAAGGCTATCGGGCCTCCACAAGGCTATTGGGCCTCAAGTATTATCAATAGATTCAAGATATTGTACCCTTAGTGAACCGTCCAATTGTTGTACAGCTCACAAGTGGGAGGCTCGTTCATGAGCCTCCTGTACGGTTTACGAACTCCCAAGCGTTCGCGAGCTGGCCAGGACCTATACATGTAGGCTATGGAGTCATGAAACATTGACCTAGCCTATATATTGCTAATATCTCGGGACTCCGAAGATTTGGCTGGTGGGTAGGCAAATTCCCTAAGGCTCTGATGCTCGACTGACAGCTCGGCACCCGCAATAAGATATGTGGCTCAAACCGAATTGCTCCCTCCATCCCTTTAATAGTTCATTCCTGGTGGCGGTAGTACATCTGATCTAGCGTGTAACCCTGATGTCTAGAAGCAAAAATGGCAATGCGCTTAGTTTCGGATCGAACTGAGGGATAGATGCCTGGCTTCTCCCATTATGGAAGGGCTTGACCTATACCGACTGCCGTGGCAGGGAGATTGTGAATCGACAGGTATAAACTATCGAATAGAAATGACATAAAGATATCCCAAACCCCATATCTGAAGGAACATAGTTCCTTAGTGGTCGACGCTGGCAGGTGGTAGTGGATTTCCTATTAGGAGGGACATTAGACCGTAGCTAGAGGATCCGAGGGATATAGTCTTTCGAATTCACATCTTGTTCTCTTCTTCCTCTTTTCCATTCCAGACACGAATACTATAGACTTTCTCTCGTTCTTCCAATATCACCCAAGTTTTACCACCTGCCATTAGGCTCTTACTTTTCAGAACAACATCAGACATCAAGGACTAAATTAAATGAAAGCAAATTTGGCTTTGGGGTTCCATTATGTATATACAACTCTGATGTGACATTCTGAGTACCATTAGTCTCATTGCCCTATTAACCTGACTAGTGCTGTGGCTCATAGAGTTTGGCAGTATACACTACTGTCGACGTAAGCATATCAGCTTCACATAATTACTTGTAGAGTCGGGCCTGAAACGGCTTGTAGCCGCTTACCTATCGCTTCAGCTCAGGTCTCAAGACCGTTGGGTATGATATGACTCCTAGGCTTAAACCCCGCCGATTTGACCTTGCCAAAGTGATTCTTGAGCGTTGGTGTTGCTAACCGTCTGCCAAACGCATTTGGTTTTTCATGAAGCTCATGGAGCCAGCGGTGCATAAGAGCGTCTCTAGGCTTAGCTCGAAGTTCGGGATTCGGTTGTATTAATTTATCGATGAAGTCTATAGTATCCGAGTGGCAAAACCCAGGTAGCTCTTCCCCGAGATGGGGCTCCTTCGTGTATTCGTATTGGCAGATCGCTAGTGGGGAAGTAAAAAGGTCATTACCAGTTAACACCCTAAAAAGCAAGCATCCTACTGCCCAGCTATCGACTGCTTCTGTGTGCTCGGTTCCGAATCTCTCAGGGGCCATATACTCCGTTGTTCCAACAAACGTGGAAAATAAATTGCTTTCGTTTGGGTTGCCCTTATTTGCTACACCAAAATCTCCTACTTTAATAGTCAGGCGGCAATCTTCATCCATTTTTGGGAAAATGTTCTAATAATCACGTGAGGGTATATATAAGTATGTGTATGGGTGGATAGATTTTCAAAGGCACTGGACTCACATATGGTTTTATATCCCGATGAACTACCCCATTGTCATGCATAAACTTTAGTGCGTGAAACACTTGTTCAGCAACAATTTTAGCATCACTCTCGCCCCATCGGACTTTAATATAGTGTCCAAGGTCGCCATCGGGCATGTACTCCATAACAATATGAATGACCTTATGTATATCCTCATAGTTTCCGTAAAATGTGACAATAAATTGATATCCAGACTGAGAGCTGTTATGCCATTGCTAATTTCCAAGGTAAAATATGAGCTAAGCTCGAGCTCTCGGCTGGGTAGGCAAAACATACGCTTTGTTTACAAAGAACATTCATTATATCCTGTTCGCGCTGCCGCTTAGCAGGGTCATGCGCATGCAGTACGTGTCCTTCGCTGTTCCTACCCAACCTCTTCACTGCGCATACCTGCGGTTCTGGGCATTGTTGGCAAGGCGGATCGCATCGAGGTAGTTGGAGTTGCCGCCTGTACACAGTCCCCCCAGTTCCTTCTCCGAGTAGCCCATAGGGAACTGAAGAGCGAGGTGCTGAGGTTGCCTCTGGAGTTCTCTCGAATATTTCGGGGAATGTCCAACCTTGATTCTTCAAGACTTCCCGGGTTGCCGGTAGACTGCACCGCTGCTCGCCTGAGAGTTGCATCTTGAATTGAGGAGAAATTGACGGGGCGTGCCTGTCTGATTGTTTCTGGAAGATTGTCTGAACACAGCTTAAGATTATGAAGTACAGTATTTAAGGCTGAATTGTGCGCGGCTTTAGTGTACCGGTGCTAGCCCTCCATCGGATTCAGACTCCTTGATGCTCCGGCAGGGCCAACACATCCTCGAGGCCATGGTAGGGTTAATTTTCGAAGTCCAATCAGATCTTCTTGCGAAGTTGTTTTTTGAGGACTACTATCCTTCGATCCCATAGCCTTAGAATCAGAAAGGCATATATATATTATACATGTGTTCCCATATTCTAAAAACCAATGAAGAAGCTGTAAGTTGTATTTTACCAGCAGCTACTGCGGTTTGCATTAGACATGAATTTATTTGATACAACCCTTTTAAACCCCGATGTATAGCAGATCGAAGTAAGCTGCCTCCTCGCCAACACGAATTGATCATTAGGTGCAATAACGCACAATACAAATATATTGAACCTGTTCACGTAGGGGTATACCTCGGTCAAGACCATAGCCAAATTGCAAATTGCACTGTTAGAAGACTAATGCGGCACGCGCAGCTGGGATTGATCATAATCCGAAATATATGACTGACTATGGCCATTGGACTTGCATATGCGTTCAGCCCCGATTCAATACCCCGCTCATGCAAAAAAACGTTTTCCCCAGGTGTTTCATTTGTTTCAAATTTGCGCCCCTGTTGCTGCTTGTGTGTCTCGTAACTTACCACAACCGTACAGGCTCTAGAAATTCAGTTACGTAGAGTTCAAGTCTCCCGTCTCTCAAATATTGCCATCAGTAATTGGCCCCTGATCATCGAACAACGTGTTACACCTGTTTTACAATGGATCCTTTAGGTGGGGTAGGGTTTGTGTGTGGAGTCTTAGGGGCAATGGATTTATGTGCAACGTATGTTTTATTATTATGGCTATGAGTTACTGTCAAAATTCCTACGTCTAGATATCTAACATGGAAGGCTAGATACGGTCAGATACTGATGACAAAGTACGAAATCTACTGTCACACCGACTCAGCCCTTGCAGAAGTACTCCTCAAAACAAAAAACCATTGGCAGATTATCGAGGTAGAAATGGAAGTCCTGCGAAGCCTTTCCCATCGTTTAGATGGAAAACTGCAACTCCACCTAGCTCAAATGTTCCAGGTGCTCCAAGGAAAATTGCAAGAAGTTGTCTCCACCCTAGACGCTGTCATCGGTGACAAGAAGCAGGCGAAGGCAGTTAATTTAGATCAGGTATCGAAGAAAAAAGGAAGTATCAATAAAATAAGATTTGCCAGCCACGCAAAGGGTACCGTCGATAAGATTCTGAGGGATATTGACCACTGGCACAGCATGCTTCAACCTTATTGGTTTTTGTTGGGTCGGCTTCAAGATCCCGCTGTTGACCAACAGTTATCTACATATGAAAGGAGCGGGAGCAAGCAGGTTTGGAGGCTTCAAGAGCTTAGGAATGCAATACATGGGGTGAGAAAACGCGAGGCAGGAATCTTCATTACGGAAAGTGAATGGATAGAGAATAGGTCTCCAATCTTGTATACAGGAGGAGAAACTGCGCAAGATGCTGAAACACAGGCACACCTTTATATCGAGTCGCTGGTGCCACATCAATGCACCTCTCTAAATCTTGCACTACAGAATGTCAGGGATCTTGGTCGTATACTCTCCGTCGTGGATCCTAAGCTTTTCTGTATTTTGGCGTGCAGAGGAGTAATTAAATTGCCGGGGCTGTATGGCAAGAGGGAAACCTTTCAACTGGTTTTCCAAATTCCTGACGCCCTGCATGGCCCCCGAAGTCTTCGAGAAATATTACTTCACGACCAAAAATATCCACTCGATGAGCTTCTCAATTTTGCGAAGCAACTCGCTAGGGCAGTCATGTTCGTCCATACAACAAACTTTGTGCATAAGAACTTACGGCCTGAGACAATTATATCCTTTCAAAGCAGCGAGGCTTCGGACCCCTCCACGTGCACTATCGGGGTGCCTTTCTTAGTTGGATTCCAGAACGTTAGACCAGCAGCTGGGGTAACCTACCTCTGTGAAGATGGGGAATGGCAGAAAAACCTCTACCGTCATCCTACAAGACAAGGGACACTACCAGAAGATACTTACCAGATGCAGCATGATATTTATAGTCTGGGCGTTTGTCTTTTGGAGCTCGGTATATGGGAGTCGTTTATCATTCCGGCTGAATCCAATGGGAGTTGTGGTCCTAATTCCAACTTAAATATAGCAAGCTACCTCAAATTACCCCCTCCGAAGCAAGCTCGTGCAATTAAGCAAGAATTTTTGGATATGGCGACCAAGAGGCTTCCAAGCCTCATGGGACCTCGATATACCCAGATTGTGTCGATGTGCCTGGGTTGCCTAGACCCGGTAAGCAACGATTTTGGCCACCAGCGTGAATTTTTGGACGCCGATGGTATTCTTGTGGGAGTAAGATATATTGAGAAGGTATGTGAAATATAATCTTACACAATACTATATGGTAGGTAAATAACAAAGCTATGAAGAAAACTCCTGACAAGATATATATCCAGGTTATTCTTCAATTAGAAGAAATTGTGATGTAGATCCAGTTTGGGTATTCGTGGGGAGTTGGAAGCCCGCCCCGACTGAGTCAAACTGTGCATATGGGAACTTTCCATCATGCCTATAGGTTTGTGGGCTGCATTGCAAGAAATACAGATATATGTACTGGGCGAGCTGGGAATCCAGAACAGCCCTCGGTTCCTAAGTCGCCCAGGCTCCCCAGTCCCCAGAGGAATTATGTATCAAAAGTTTCGGGTATGTGGGTCTGGCTTTGCTCACACTAGTTAATGACCTCCACAAAAGCTTTTCATTTTTACTTGTATTTTTAGATATTTGGTTCTACCTTTTCCCCTCCGGTTCCCCCCTTTGTTAAACTCTTTTAGCCTATTTGGCCCCCAATTCTTTCCTAGTCCATTGAATGATTGATTTCTCATGCGATAATCTGTGGAAAACAAAACGATTCCTCGGCAGCCTGGGCAATCCAGCTCCAGTCCAGGGTTCGCAGTCCATTAACGGTCCTCACCAAGGTCCTTAATTACATACGACGTGTTAGTAGGGTAAAGCCCCGAAATGTGCATGGCAAAGTCTTACGAAACTTCGACCTATCACATAGTCCATAGTGGGACAAAGTGAGCTCATTCAATGACCCACTCTCTGACTCACCTTGCTTCCGTGCGATGCAGTGCATGATGACTAACGTCCGCATCGCTGAAAGCGAGTAATAGCTCAGTATTCGGGTTCCGACTAAAGTTGTGCCTAAATCATTGAGTGGAAGCTGTGATGTATAAGATCTTAAGATAACAATTGCCTAGTCTTGGGACACATGCGCAATATAGGACAACTTTGAATTCAAAGGTACAATGCACCAGAACTTCCATGGAACCAGGCTAGTCTAGTTGCTATGAAGCATGTATGTCGAGACAACATGTGAGTGCTATCCCTTGGCCTGGTGAGACACCTACTCTCTAAGCTGATGATGAACGCAATAGATATTAGCACGCATCACCATCAATGCCATCAAAACGTAAAGCTTAAGAGGAGCTGAACCTTGGCCCTGTATCATGCATACTGGCTTTATTTCCCTGCTTTTCATTCTATTGTTCATACGTTTTGACACCATGTTTTGGTACGTTGGTTGGTCCTCAGCCTAGCGTATTCAAATACGATAGATAGGTATCTCACCGGGTCAAGGGCTATCATAGTGAGTACCATTGGAGTCAATGAGTGGAACACTAAAGGTGCGAAGGTATCAACACACATGCATACACGTGATGGCAGCTGAAACGACGGGTAAGTGATCCATTGCAGATGTACCTGCTCACTTCGTAACTACCTGAGAGTGAATCACACATTCACTCACTGTTTTACCCTCACAATGATTTTCGCGCACTCACCTACGAAGCACTTACTGGATAAAGTACATCTCAATATAATATTTCCAGTACGTGCCAGCCAGACTACTTCAGTACTTGTTGGAGCTCTAGCCCTTTGGGCCTCAATCTACTTCTGTATCTGAGATAGGTCCCTTCTGCCCTCAGTGCCTTATTTTTCTAAATAGAGCAGTTCCGAGAGTTTAGCAACGGATAGAGAAGCCTTTCCGATAGGGAGGAATTCCCACAGGAAAGTCATTCCAGAGCCACTGGAGGCCAGAAAAACTCTCAAAGCATAATCTGGTTCTCAAAGCACATGGTGGAAAGTTGCCAAAGTCGGAGATGGGCCTTCGGGTAGAGTCCACGACCGGGTTTCCTCACACTCGAACAGCTGAGACATAGTAGCCGCTTTAGGCAATCCGCGGTGGAATGGCTTCTGGTCACCGCGGGCTCCTAAAACGGCTAGTATGTCTCAGCTATTCGGAAACCCTGTCATGTGCGGAAACCCGGCCGTGGATGCTGAACTCTGTACCAGTGTTGAGAACTACAGCTGTATACCTTTAATACGGATCCCGGGATGTAGCTATCAACATTAGGACGTATCTGAGTGTACTGTACACTACGGTGCATTTTGGGACATTGCTCCCACAGGTGCTACTCAGTTGTCAAGAGCCTTGTAGCGTACTCCCAGAATGGGAGTAGCAATTTGGTCCAGGTTTAGTCTCGTACCCCCAGGTTACGCTTGGAGGATTTAACCCCCATAATGGAGGAGATGCTCCCACTGTGACGTAGTAAGTGCGCAATATTCCCACCATTAGCTGTTACCAGGCTCGTACTGGGAAGCGTACACAACGTATATAATGCACAAGACTGCGGACAACTTGTTTATGATAAAATTGCGGTATTGTATATCGCAGCCTTTACCACCCCATGTTCTACAGAGCACTGCTCAAGCCATTACCAGCTTTAATTATAACCATGCAATTCTGCCAAGAAGTCATGATACATCATTCCTTGGTGTTGAGCGGACACATTGGGGGTTGAGAGATACGCCTCTTAGCGGTTAAACCGTGCGGGGAGTCACATTTTGAAGCTATTTTACCGCTATACTCCCCCGCATCGTGAATACCGTATTAATTGGAAAACAGCCCACTACTGAACATTTCAGGGGTGTATGCGCAGTAATCCCTTGAGTTCAGATTGCAGGGAGTCAAATTCGAGAAGTAGATTTCGGGGAGCAAGATCTGATACACCGCTTGTGGGGGGTCACAGCGGGACACTACATTCAGGGCCTATCTAGAGAGGAGTACATGAGAAGAGTCAATTCCAGTGTACCTCAATGGAGGACACTATCTGGGGAGGATCTAGTCACCCCGCATGACCACCCGCACTCTCCGCATCACCCCCGCATATCAAAATGTACCGTAGTGGGCCTCCCCCTTCAAAAATAGTGCCGGCCTCAGTACACAGGTGGAGTCCCACAGGAACTGAACTAAGGACAATTGAGGCCTAAAATATCCGGGTAATTGGTTGCACATCCAAAGCGACTTACTTACCCAACTCTATGCTTATAGTTTAGCAAGATCGGTATCTAACCCACATCAGTAGAATTGCCCCATACACTGAGACGGGTGCTGTTTTCTAATTAATACGGTACCGGTACCATAGAGGGAGTTAATGATTGAAAAACTGGAAGTGAGATCTAAGTGAGCATATTTTCTAATCATCCATTCACATTCACTTCACTGTTTTACCCTTGCACGTAAAGCTCAGGATGGGTTGCAGTATGAAGAACCTCTTCTAGTACCTAATATACATACAGATGAAGTTCAAACGTTTAACTTCATGTCAGCAAACATCCTCGAAATGGGGATTCCTTGCTCCTGTACCGGTACTTGGTGGAGCATGATGCACAATGTACCGAGGTGACCTCCACTGCATACTAACCTGGGCTTCGCAATTTGGGGCTGGTCGGAATTATGGGCTGCAGCGCTAGATATTCGACCGGTAGTTCTTACAAGCAAGATCCGTTGTTTCGGGACCTGCACCGTGTTCAATATGATCCGGTAGTAAGCCGTCACAAATTAATTTGCAGTTCATACAGTACTTGCAGTACTTCGAATAAATAAAAACTTTTAGGAGGACAGAGGAGCAGGAAATCTCACAGAGTGCTTCTGACCTGTCTGCCACTTTTCGTATGTATCTTTTTGGTAGCTCACTCATACCAGTCAGTCTATACAGGTTTCTATCTATGACTGCATTATGATATAAGCGTGACTGTAACTCTAGGATCGAGTTTCACTCTAGATCTGCAACCTCCCTGCCCGGTCTACGCTAGGTACTCCGCTCCATTGCAAGACTCCGCTCTCCCATATGGTTCACTACTAAAAACAGAAAATGAACGTGTGTATTTTGGCTACAGCAGTACCGAGCTCAATGCATTCTATTTGCGATAGCTCTTGGATTGCTACTACCATGAGCTATATATCCATCCGCATCATTTTGCTTAAAGCTCAGGCCGCCATAGGTAGACAGATGGGCTGCTGGTTGGTTGCTGGTTGGAAGCTTTTTATTGTACCACAAGCCGCTAGTACCCGCTAGTCCTAGCTGATCATAGCTAATCATATGCTAAGCCCCACCCGTTAAAACAGTTATATTAAGAAGTTGGCACGTACTCCAGATTCTGTTTGATTTTTCAATTCAGAGAAGTTTGCAGCAACGCGCGCCTACATAAGTACTTACGTACTATAACCCTAACCACCTAATCCCGTGACGTGAGAGAGTGAAGCTAGCACTTAAACGCACACACCAAACAGGTAGTCCTAAGGAGAAGGTATTGGTAGTGGACCGGTACCAATCTTACCCCGGGTACGCGACACTTCAGAGTTAGAGAAACCCTAAGCAAAGAGATACCTCCCTGCAACTGCCACTACCACCAGACCCCTACCACTGTCAACTTTCTTGAAGTGGACCCCACGCTATACATTTTCCTTCCACTTTCAAATGGAATTTAATGCGGCCATAACTGAGGCTGAGGATGGTTTCGACATTCCAACATTGATCGATATCTCAAGCAAAGATTTGCGAATGTGCCCTGAGAAAATTGGATCTGGTAGCCTGAATGATGTGTACCGGGGGCAATTGATACCAACTCCACAGCAGACTTGTAGCTGCAACATGGATATGTACGCAGTCAAGAAAATAGTGCGGGATAGCAGCATTTTACCAGCATTGTTTGCAGTGAAACATATAAAAGCCGCCACAGAGGTTTTACAGGTACGTTCTAGTGACCCACCTAGTGCATTAATCATCAGTTACATCCTTGACATTCGATATTCGGATGCTAATATTTTTATGGTTGCCTAGAGGGACAAGGCGCGGGGTGACTGGTTTGTGAAGTTGGTTGGAGCATCGGCGGACGAACGCTGCTTTTATCTAGTTCAAGAGGATATGACGGGCGGAGACCTACGGAATTACATGGACGAGCTATGGTCTGAAGGGGATGCAAAAATCTTAGGCCAGCAATTATTTATGAGGATGCAGTTTATGCATGAAAATAAACTCATGCATCTAGATCTAAAACCGGGGGTTAAGATTCCTTCCAATCTAACTTTTTTGTACTAGTCACCCTGGGGAGTTTGAGTACTAATTGAAGAGGATTATTTAGGTAATATACCCAAGTTTTAAAGATGGTACCATTCAGTTCAAGATCAGCGACCTGGGTGTTACCAAGCGCATCGCATTTGATACAACATGGCCTCTTGAGTTGAAAAAGATAACACCAGGCCGCCCGCGTGAACGAGCTTATATTGCAGCCGAATTGTACGAATTTAATGGTGACACCAGAGTCTTCACAGACCGTATTGATTCCTGGTCTGTTGGATGCATCCTATATAGAGTGATAACCGGGGCAGACATATTTCCCAACCTACTAACCATGGTAAAGTACTTCAATAGTGGCCAGCCAAGTCCAAGGGATGGGTTGAAGGCCAAAGATCTAAGTGAAACTGGGATTTTATTCATTGAAAACCTGCTCCATAAAAACCCCCAGCATCGATTATCTGCTACAGATGCACTTAAACACCGCTGGTTAGAAACTGAGGAAGCGCATCAGCCTAGTGAGGGCTTGAAGGAGAAGCTGCGTATGGCCATACACAAGAACACACAGAACTACATGTACGTTCACCCGCTGCCTTTAGGAAAGAGTCCTGTAGTGTTACTCCTCTGACTGACACATGTGGATTGCACTTTGGTAGGGCCTGTGTTGCACCTGAGTGCGATATGCATCGCGAAGTTTGTCCGCTGGTTCCAGGCAACCACTGGATGTTCCCTAAGATGCCGGACGATAGTGTACCGGATAAACAAGTTGACCCTGGATCATCACCTGGATCTGCTGCACCGCCCATTCCTGAAAGTCCTAAGGATCATACGTCATGGTCCTGGTTCTCGAGTATTGCCTCGGGGCTGCGGTCTTTTTTCCGTCGCCAATGAGTTCAATGCATATGTGTAAACTCCTGGAGGTCGCCGAGTTCTCATTGTGTATGGATCTGATTGCAGTGACTAAATTTGTTAGATTTGCTGCAAATTTCTATTTGACGTTCATGAAGTTCACGGCTTTCCTTGGAGGTTGTCAAATTTCTAAGTTATATATACTTCTCTATAAGTCATATAACGTGATCTCTTTACTATTCACTTGCCTAGCTTCATAATTATGCTTAGCGCTCCAATAATATCTCGTGCCAAGACTATATTCCCCGCATAACTACCGTAGTAAGACTGGCGTGCCGTAAAAAAGTTTTCAGGACAAGGGTATAGTTAACAGGACTTGTGCCAACCAGACTACGTTGTGCTTAGTCTTTAGCGCACAAGTATGCAAGATGACAGCAACAGCATGCGCATGCGATAAATCAAATACAAATAAAACAATGAAAAAAGGTTTGAATTGCCACTGGAATAACACGGACTTCCCTGAAATGCCACTCGCTTCGTGGAACATGTATCCCTTGGCCCTGCTAACTCAAATCCCTCAAGTAATTGTTTCATCGCTGCCACACG
>Ga0307511_10005260_pt1 | contig 13180 bp, 10 predicted proteins | sample 13_EM_MG_FD_200266 | JGI IMG/M metagenome (GOLD analysis project Ga0307511, IMG submission 200266) | Populus trichocarpa ectomycorrhiza microbial communities from riparian zone in the Pacific Northwest, United States - 13_EM | ecosystem: Host-associated > Plants > Roots > Unclassified | place...
ATCTGAAGCTGATCAAGACCGTCTGGTTCGACGGCAGCGCCGGGACCACCGACAAGCCGCCCGCCGAGGCCAACGCCATCGCCATCAGCGCGGGGCTGTTCGCCTTCCCGGTCGTGATCGCGGCGCTGATCTGGATCTACCCGCAGGCCGGCAAGGCCGCGGCAGCCTTCGGCCTGGCGTAGGGCTTGACCGGCCACCCGCCCGTCGAGAGCTACGACGAACTCGACTCCACCAACGCCGAGGCGCGCCGCCGTGCGGAAGCGGGCGAGACCGGGCCGGTGTGGATCACCGCGGGCGTGCAGACCGCCGGGCGCGGGCGACGGGGGCGGGCGTGGTCGACGCAGCGCGGGAACCTGGCCGCGACCCTGCTGACCTTGACCGACCGGCCGCCGGCCGAGGCGGCGCAGCTGTCGTTCGTGGCGGCGCTGGCGGCGTGCGACCTGGCAGACACCTGCCTGGGCCGGGGCGCGGCGCGGCTGAAGTGGCCGAACGACGTGCTGGTGCATGGGAAGAAGGCGGTGGGCATCCTGGTGGAGTCCGGGGCGCGGGCCGACGGGCGGCTGTGGCTGGCGGTCGGCATCGGGGTGAACCTGGCGCACGCGCCGCAGGACGTGGAGCGGCCGGCGACGGCGTTCGCCGACCACATGGCCGGGCCGCCGCCGCAGCCGCTGGCGGCGCTGGACGTGCTGGCCGACGCCTTCGAGCGGTGGCGGACGGCCTGGGCAACGCGCGGCTTTCCGGCGATCGCCGAGGGCTGGTCGGCGCGGGCCACCGGCATCGGACAGCGCTGCGAGGCCAGGCTGCCGAACCGGACGCTCAGCGGGGTGGCAGAGGGCCTCGACAGCGACGGGGCGCTACGGCTGCGCCTGGACGACGGCGGGCTTGAGCGCATAACGGCGGGCGACGTGTTTTTCGGAGAGGCGTGAGATGCTGCTGGCGATCGAACAGGGCAACACCAACACCCTCTTCGCCGTGCACGACGGCGAACGGTGGATCGCCCAGTGGCGCGCGGCCACGCATTCGAGCCGCACGGCCGACGAATATGCCGTGTGGCTGTCGCAGCTGCTGGGCATGGCCGGCCTGGCGCTGGGGGCGTTCGACGGCTGCATCGTCTCCAGCGTGGTGCCGCAGTCGATCTTCAATCTTCGCAATCTGGCGCGGCGCTACCTACATGTGGAGCCGATGGTGATCGGCGAGAACGTCGACCTCGGCATCGAGGTGCGGATCGAGAAGCCCTCCGAGGCCGGCGCCGACCGGCTGGTCAACGCCATCGGGGCGCACATCGTCTATCCGGGCGACCTGATCGTGCTGGACAGCGGCACGGCGACGACGTTCGACGTGATCGCCGCCGACGGCGCCATGGAGGGCTGCGCCATCGCGCCGGGGATCAACCTCTCCATGGAGGCGTTGCACCAGGCGGCGGCGAAGCTGCCCCGGGTCGCCATCCAGCGGCCGCGCGGCAACACCGCCATCGGCAAGGATACGGTGGCGGCGATGCAGTCGGGGGTCTTCTGGGGCTATATCGCCCTGATCGAAGGGCTCTGCGCGCGCATCAAGGCCGAGTGGGGCAAGCCGATGACCGTGGTGGCGACCGGGGGCGTCGCGTCTCTCTTCCACGGCGCTACGAGCGCCATCGACCATTTCGACCCGGATCTGACGATCCGCGGCATGCTTGAGATCTACCGCCGCAATGCGGCTCAGAAAGTTTAGATGGCCAAAAAGACAAACGACGACGAGCTGATCTTCCTGCCCCTGGGCGGGTCCAACGAGATCGGCATGAATTTCAACCTGTACGGCTTCGGGCCGGCGCACGACCGCAAGTGGATCGTGGTCGACCTGGGGGTGACGTTCGGGGACCAGACGACGCCGGGCGTCGAGGTGATCCTGCCCGACCCGGAGTTCATCGAGAAACACGCCCACCGCATCCTGGGCATCGTGCTGACCCACGCCCACGAGGACCACATCGGGGCGGTGGCCTGGCTGTGGCCACGGCTGAAGGCGCCGGTGTACGCCACGCCGTTCACCGCCTTCATCCTGCGCGAGAAGCTGCGCGAGGCGGACCTGCTGGACGAGGTGGAGATCACCGAGGTGCCGCTGGGCGGGTCGATCGAGCTGGGTCCGTTCAAGATGGACCTGATCACGCTGACCCACTCGATCCCCGAGCCGAACGGCCTGGCGATCCGCACGCCGCTGGGGACGATCCTGCACACCGGCGACTGGAAGATCGACCCCGACCCGCTGCTGGGCGGGGTGACCGACAGCGACTACATCCGCCGGCTCGGCGACGAGGGCGTCCTGGCGATGGTGTGCGACTCGACCAACGTGTTCGTGGACGGCCATGCCGGCTCGGAAGCCGATGTGCGCAAGACGCTGATCTCGCTGATCGGAAGCCTGAAGGGCGGGGTCGCTGTGGCCTGTTTCGCCTCGAACGTGGCGCGGATGGACAGCGTGATCCGGGCGGCCGAGGCCAATGGGCGGCGGATCTGCCTGGTGGGCCGGTCGATGCACCGGATGGCGGCGGCGGCGAAGTCGGTGGGCCTGATGGCGGACATCAAGCCCTTCCTCGAGGACAGCGAAGCCAAACGCCTACCCAAGGAGGCGGTGCTCTACCTCTGCACGGGCAGCCAAGGCGAGCCACGCGCCGCGCTGGCGCGCATCGCCGAGGGAACCCATCCGCATGTGAAGCTGGGGGCGGGCGACGCTTGCGTGTTCTCAAGCCGGGTGATCCCGGGCAACGAGATCCCGATCCGCAACCTGCAGAACAAGCTGACCGAGAACGGCGTGCGGCTCTACACCGAGCGCGACCATCCGGGCATCCACGTCAGCGGCCACCCGTGCCGCGACGAACTGGCCGAGATGTACGCCTGGGCGCGGCCGACGATCGCGGTGCCGACCCATGGCGAGCGGCGCCACCTGATGGAGCACGCCGCCTTCGCCCGCGACCTGCAGGTGCCCCAGCAGGTGACCCCGCGCAACGGCGACATGGTGCGGCTGGCCCCCGGCCGCGCCGAGATCATCGACGAGGTGCAGGCCGGACGGCTGTACGTCGACGCCGGCATGGTGGTGCCGGAGAACGGCGACGCGCTGCGCGAGCGGCGGCATGCGGCGTTCAACGGGGTGGTGGCGGTGTCGGTCGTGCTGGACGGACGCGGCAAGATCGCCTCGGGCCCGCAGGTGCGCGCGCTGGGCCTGCCCAATGAGGGCGAGGACCACCTGGACGACGTGCTGGACGAACTGGCCGACGAGGCCGAGGACGCCATCAAGCGCCTGAAGGGCGACGCGCTGGAGCTGGACGAGAGCATCGAGACGGCGATCAGCCGCGCGGTGAAGAAGGCCAGCCAGCGGATCTGGGGGCGTAGGCCCGTTGTCGAGACGACGGTGCTGCGGATTTAGCTCGCCCGCCGTTGCCCGCCGGGCTTTACAGCTGCGGCTCTGCGATCGCCCGGGCCAGCTCGCGGGCGAGGTCTGCGCGTGTGAAGGGCTTGCGCAGGACGGGACCGGACCACGCCTCGGCGAGCGCGTCGAGGTCGGCGTAGCCGCTCATCAGCACGACCGGCAGGCCGGGCTGGATGGCGCGCAGCGCCGCCGCCGTCTGGCCGCCGTTCAGGCCCGGCATGGCGAAGTCGATCAGCGCCACCGCATGTCCCGGTGCGCGGCGCACCTCGGCCACCGCGTCCTCGCCATCGCGGGCCTCGGTCACCTGGCAGCCCAGGTCGTGCAGCAGGTTCGCCGCGACCGTGCGGACGGCCAGGTCGTCATCGACCAGGAGCAACCTCAGGTTCTTCAGGGCCGCGACGTCGGGCTCGCGCTCCGGCGGCGCCGGCGCGGGCTGCGCCGCCTCGGCGCGTGGGAGGTAGACCCGGAAGGTGGAGCCCTGGCCGGGCGTCGTTTCGACGTCCACGCCGCCGCCCAGCTGCTTCGCCAAGCCAAGCACCTGGGACAGGCCCAGGCCCGAGCCCTTGCCCAGAGGCTTGGTGGTGAAGAAGGGCTCGAACGCGCGGGCCAATACCTCTGGCGTCATGCCTTCCCCACGGTCCGTGACGGCGACGACGACGAAGTCGCCGGCCGGGGGCGCCTCCGCCCGTTCGCGGCCGGGCGGGGCGGCGGCGTTGGAGACCGAGATCGTGATCTCGCCGCCGCCCGGCTGAGCGTCCCTGGCGTTGAGCGCCAGGTTCACGATCATCAGGTCCAGCTGGGTCGGATCGGCCAGGGCCGGCCAGAGATCGTCGGCGATCCGGGTCTCGATCGTGTGTGCGCCGCCGAGGGTCGGCCGCAGCAGGTCGGCGGCGGCGCGGACCTGGGCCCCGACGTTGATGGCGCGCGGCTCCAGCCGCTGGCGGCGGGAAAACGCCAGCAGCTGCGCCGTCAGCGCGGCGCCGCGTTCGGCCGCGGAACGCGCCTGCTCCACGAAGTGCAGCAGCCGGGGTTCGGCCACCCGGCGCGCCAGCAGGTCGAGATTGCCCAGCACCGCCATCAGCAGGTTGTTGAAGTCATGGGCGACGCCGCCGGTGAGGCGCCCCACGGCTTCCATCTTCTGGGCCTGTGCGAGGCTTTCCGTCGCCTCGGCCAGTTCGCGCGTGCGCTGGGCGACGCGCTCCTCCAGCGAGGCGTTCAGGTCCAGCAGCTCGCGGCGCTGGGCGTGGATGAGCGAGGCGGATTCGCTCAGGCGCGCCTGCAGGACGTCGAGCTCCCGCGTCCGGCTGGGGATGGACGTCGGGCTCATTCCGGCGGCCCAGGCCGCGGCCGTCTCGGCGAGGCGCTCCACGGGCCGCACGATGTCGCGCGCGAGCAGCGCCGCGAGCACTGCGCCGCCGATGAGGAGCCCCAACCCGACCAGGCTCCCCCAGGCCAACGACTGCTGGGCCGCGCCGGCCACGTCGGCCTCGGGGACCGAGACGATGAAGGTCCAGCCATAGGCGGGTGAGCGGCTCCAGGCCACGACGCTGCGAACGCCGTCCATGGTGGCGCCGACGGTGACCCCGGAGGCGGACGACCTGACCCGGCGCATCAGGCCGTCCGGCACTCGGCGGCCGACGAAGTCCTGCGCGTTGCGGCTGCGGCTGACGATCACCCCGCGGCCGTCCAGCACCGTGCCGACCCAGCGGGCCGGGAAGTGCTGATCCTTCCACAACCGATCGAACGCCGTGGCGGGCGTGACGGCGGCGATGCGCGTCGTCTGGCCGCCGGGTCCCGGCGCCGGGATGTCGAAGGCGATGCTCGGCAGCCGCGTGCCGACCCCGCGGAAGAGGTTGGATACGCGGGCGCCGTCGGCCCGCGTCCGGGCGATGGTGACGCCGGCCTGGTCGGGTTTGACCCGCGGCATGGGGACGCCCGGCGGCGCGCGCGTGCTGGCGACCAGGAAGCCGTCGGGGCCGATCAGCGAGACCGCGGCGTCCATCCCGCGCGCCGCGACCCGCGCCTGGGCGTCGAAGGCCGTCCAGTCCCCGCGCGGCAGGGCGGGCGAACTGGCCAGGGCCTGGAGCAGCACCTCGTTCTTGCCCAGATCGCGGTCGACCACGAGCGACAGCGCCCGCGCGGTCTCGACGATCTGAACCTCAAGCAGGCGCCGCTGCTCGCTGTAGCCCTTCCAGATCAACGTGCCCGCCGCGAGGATCGCCGGAACGAGCAGCGACAGCACCAGCAACATCAGACGGGCCCGCAGGCTTATGGCGCGCGGGGCCGCCGGCCGGGAGGGCTCGGGAGACTCGGATTGCGGATGTTGCGCCATCGGGCCGAGCCTAGGTCGCGTGCGCCCATATGGAAATGCGGTCGTGACGTCCAACTGCTAGTTGTGGTCGCGACGCCGCGATCGCCATCTTCCTGGCGTGACGTCGGGATCAGCTCGCCAGACCCAGCCCGTCGATCTCCGCCATCTCGGTCGCGCTGTACGGCCCATCCGCCTCGGCCCGCACGCACATGGTCAGTTCCTCGCGGTTCTTCACGCCCAGCACCACCGTGTCGATGTTGGGCATGCTGAGCGCGTAGCGGTGGGCGACGTAGGCGGGGTCCTGGCCCCACCTGGCGCAGAGGGCGCGGAAGGGGGCGGCGCGGTCGTAGTCCAGGCGGTCGGGGCTGTTGGCGGACTGCTCGCGGTCGACGGCGGCGGTGAGCGCGCCGGCCTGGACGGCGCGGATGCCCATGACGCCGCAGCCGGCGGCCTTGGCGGTGGCGGCGACCGCGCGGGGGCGGGCGGGCTCGCCGTAGCGCTTCAGGGCGCCGGGGCTGTCCATCAGGTTGGCGATGGCCTGGACGACGTCGGGGCGGGGGGTGTGGGCGATGGCGTCGATCACCGGCGTGGGGACGCCGATGCCGGTGATGCCCCAGGCGCCGATGCGGCCGGCGGCCTTCAGGCGCTCCATCGTGGGGACCACCTCGTTCACATAGATCGACCAACTGGTGGAGAAGCGGTCGCGGTTCGCGTTGCCGTGGGCGTACTCGAAGCCGTCCAGGTGGATGTTGGTGTGCAGGAAGAAGAGGTCGACCTTGTCGAGGCGCATGGCCGCGAGGCTGGCGTCCAGCGAGGCGGTGAGGGCGGCGTCGACATCGCGCGGATCGGGCGAGCCCAGCTGGCATTTGGTGGTAAAGCGCAGGCCCGCGGGCGGGCTTCCGCCGAACGCCTCGCCGATGAAGGCCTCGGCGTTGCGGTACATGGGCGCCGCGTCGATGACGGTGATGCCGGCGTCGATGGCGGCGTGGACAGTGGCGACCGATTCCTCGTGGCTGCTCGGGCCCCAGATCTGGCCGATGCCGCCGCCCAGGGTGAGGCGGCTGACCTCGCCCAAGGGCCCCAGTGTCGCCGTGCGCATGGCCGTTCCTCCCGTGTTGTGAAAGGCTACCACGGGCGCGCAGCATGCACGTGTCACATGCCGCTCCTAGCGTCCCGACCAGCGGGGGCGGAGAATGGCGAAGCCAGGGGTTTGCGGCATGAGACGGATTCTGGGCGCGGCGCTGGCCGCTGCGGCGGTGATTGGGGCGTGGTGTGGTGTGGCGTCGGCGCAGACCGCGGGGCCGCCGCGGCAGATCGGGCCGCCGCGGCAGATCGGGCCGGCGACGTCGGAACGGCCGCACGCGATCCCCGGCGGCTTCGACCTGCCCAACGGCTGGCGGATCACCCCGGCGGGCCAGAAGCTGACCGACACCGGCGACCTGGTGATGCGGCTGTCGCCGACGCCAGACGGCAAGGCGGTGATCGCGGTCAACGCCGGCTACCTGCCGCACGGGCTGACGGTGATCGACACGGCCACCGGCAAGGCGGTGCAGAAGATCCCGCTGAAGTCGGCGTGGCTGGGGATGGCCTGGTCGCCGGACGGGGGCACGCTCTACGTCTCCGGCGGCAATGCGGCGGGACCGCGAGAGCCGACGGCGGCGCCGATCTACGCCTTCGCCTACAAGGCCGGGCGGCTCAGCGAGCAGCCGACAGCGCAGTTCGACGAGACCATCCCGAAGGAGCAGATCTGGTGGGCCGGCGTCGTGCGCCACCCGACCAAGCCGCTGCTGTACGCCGCCAACCAAGGGATCGACGGGAAGCCGACCAACGTGGTGGTGTTCGACACCGCGACCGGCAAGCTGGTCACCCGCATCCCGGTGGAGATCAGCCCCTACCAGCTGGTGCTGTCCAAGGACGGCAAGCGCCTGTTCGTCTCCAACTGGTCCAGCCGTTCGGTCAGCGTGATCGACACCGCGGCGAACAAGGTGATCGCCAGCATCGCGGTCGGCGCCAACCCCAACGACATGGCGCTGAGCAACGACGGGCGGCTGTTCGTGGCCTGCTCGAACGACAACACCGTCCATGTGATCGACACCAAGGCGATGCGGGTGATCGAGCGGCTGTCGACGACCATGTCGCCGCTGGCGCCGGAGGGCTCGACGCCGAACGCGCTGGCGATCGACGCCAAGCGCGGCGTGCTGTTCGTGGCCAATGCGGACAACAACGCCGTGGGGGTGATCGACATCAGGAACCGCGCGCGCAGCGAGGTGATGGGGTTCGTGCCGACCGGCTGGTACCCCTCGGCGCTGAGTGTGGGCGGCGGGCAGCTCTATATCGGCTCGTCGAAGGGCGAGGCGGCCTATCCCGACCCGAACGGGCCGCACAGCCCGCTGAACGTGGCCGGCGCCGAGCGCGGGACGGTGAAGACCCTGCAGACCGGCAGCGTCGAGCGGCTGACCATCGCGGAGCTGCCCAAGCGGCTGCCCGGCTGGACGCGGGCTGCGGCGGCGAATACGCCCTACAACGACGCGCTGCTGCAGCAGGCGCGGCCGGCGAAGACCGCCTCGATCATTCCCAGCATGGTGGGCGCCGGCTCGCCGATCGAGCACGTGATCTACATCATCCGCGAGAACCGCACCTACGATCAGGTGCTGGGCGACCTCGGCCAGGGCGACGGCGATGCGCGGCTGGCGATCTTCGGGCGGCAGGTGACGCCGAACGCGCATGCGCTGGCCGAGCAGTTCGTGCTGCTGGACAACTTCTACGCCGACGGTGAGGTCAGCGTGGACGGCCACTCGTGGTCGAACGCCGCCTACGCCACCGACTTCAACGAGAAATGGTGGCCGCCGACCTATGGCGACCATTCGGAGTCCAAGCGCACGCCGGCGATCATCCCGGCGGCCGGCTACCTGTGGGACCTGGCCCGCAAGAAGGGCCTGACCTATCGCAGCTACGGCGAACTGGGCGCGCGGGTCTCGACCGGCGAAGGACAGGGCATGGAGGCGGCCGCCGGCGTCGACGGGCTGGTCGGGCACATGTCGCGCAAGTACCGCGCGGTGGACGCCCGCGACACCGAGCTTGCGCAGATCTTCATCGACGAGTTCGACGCCTACGAAGCGGCGTTCGACAGCCCCGACCCGCAGATGCGGCTGCCGAACTATGTGGTGATGGCGCTGCCCGAGGACCACACTGAGGGCAGCCGGGCCGGCGCCTACACCCCCGTCGCCCACGTCGCCAACAACGACCTCGCCCTGGGCCGGATCGTGGAGCGGGTGACGCACTCGAAGTATTGGCCGAAGACCGCGATCATCATCGTCGAGGACGACGCGCAGGACGGGCCCGATCACGTGGACGCGCGGCGCACTGTGGCGCTGGCGATCAGCCCCTACATCAAGCGGCGCAGCGTGGACCACACGCTCTATTCGACGGTGTCGATGGTGCGGACCATGGAGCTGTTGCTGGGCCTGCCGCCGATGAGCCAGTACGACGCGGCCGCCACGCCGCTCTATGCCAGCTTCGGGACGCAGCCGGACCTGACGCCGTTCACCGCGTTGCCGGCGCAGGTGGATGTGAACGCCAAGAACCTGGCGACGGCCTGGGGCGCGGCGGCCAGCGCCAAGATGGACTTCGACGACGTCGACCGCGCGCCGATGCACCTATTGAACGAGATCATCTGGAAGAGCGTGAAGGGCGTCGACAGTCCGATGCCGCCGCCGGTCCACCGCTATCGCAGGCTGGTGGACGTCGGCGCAGGGGAGTAGCGCAGAGGCTCCCCCTCAGGGGGAGCTCCCGCGAAGCGGGTGAGGGGGTTGAAGCACGCTGACCCACCCGCGGAGGGCTGCAACCCCCTCCGGCGCTTCGCGCCACCTCCCCCTGCGGGGGAGGATCGTCCCTTGCCGCGGCTTCGAAGTCTCGGTTTGATGGACGCCAGATAGCGCGGAGACAACGCGTAAGGGGAGAGCCGCGGCATGACCGCCTACAGTGGCGTGCGGATCGCCGATTTCAGCCAGGGGCTGGCCGGGCCGATGGCCGCGATGCTGCTGGGCGACTTCGACGCCGAGGTGGTGAAGGTGGAGCCGCCGGGCGGGGACCGGCTGAAGGACCATCCCGGCTACCTGGCCTGGAACCGCAACAAGCAGGTGGTGACCCTGGACCTGCAGTCGGCCGACGGGCTGGCGGCGGCGAAGGCGCTGATCGCCGGGGCCGACGTCGCGCTGTTCGACCATGCGCCGGGCGGGCTGGAGGCGCTGGGCCTGGATGCCGCGACCCTGACGGCGGCGCATCCGGCGCTGGTGCATGCGTGGATGCCGCCCTACGGGACCAGCGGCAAGTGGAGCCATCTGCCGGCGCACCACAGCCTGCTGTCCGGGCTGACGGCGGCGGCGTTCCGGCAGGGCAACTACACCGACCAGCCGACGCACCTGATCCTGCCGGTCCTGAACTATGCGCAGGCGGTGATGGGGGCGGCGGGGATCGGCGCGGCGCTCTTGGAACGGTCGCACAGCGGGCGCGGGCAGGGGGTGGTGATCAGCGGGCTGCATGGTGCGGCGGAGTCGGCGGGCGTGGCGCGGATGCTGAACGCCGACCCGCTGCCGCGTGGAATCCCGCCGGGCGGGAACCCCCGCTACAAGCTGTACCAGTGCGCGGACGGGGAGTGGTTCTTCCTCGGGACCCTGTTCACGAACTTCTACAAGAAGGCCTTCGCCGTGCTCGGGCTGGAGGACGCGTTCGAGGCGCTCGAGATCGACATGCTGGCGGCGCGCGACCTGCTGGAAGCCATGTTCATGACCCGCACGCGGGCCGAGTGGCTGGAGGCGCTGCAGGCCAACGACGTGCCGTGCGCCCCGGTGCGCAGGCGCGAGGTGTGGTTCGCCGGCGAGACGGTGGCCGAGGGCGGCCTGCGCAAGACCTTCCACCATCCGCGCCACGGGGAGGTGGCGATCCCGGCGCCGCCGGCCGCGCTGAGCGCCACGCCGGCGTCGATCAAGGGCCTGCCGCAGCCGGCCGCTGGGCTGCCGTTGTGGACGCCGCGCGCGGCGGGGTCGGGGCAGGCGGCGGGCCCGCCGCTGGCGGGGGTGAAGGTCCTGAACCTGGGGACGGTGATCGCCGGGGCCTACGCCGGGACCCTGCTGAGCAGCTACGGCGCCGAGGTGCTGAAGGTGGAGCCGCCGGAGGCTGACCCGTTCCGATCGGACGGGCCGGGGTTCGTCACCTACAACCGCGGCGGCCGGGGCCTGGGGCTGAACCTGCGCCATCCGGAGACGCGGGAGCTGTTCCTGGAGCTGGCGAAGACCGCCGACGTGGTGATCGACAACTACCGGATGGGGGTCAGGAAGCGGCTGGGGATCGACTACGCGGCGCTCCGGGCCGTGAACCCGCGGATCATCTCGTGTTCGGTCAACGCCTATGGCGACACCGGCGCGCGGGCGGCGTTGCCGGGGTTCGATCCGCTGTTGCAGTCCGAGGGCGGCATGATGGCGGCGCAGGGCGGGGAGGGCGACCCGATCCTCTACACCATCGCCGTCAACGACGTGGCGACGGCGTCGGTCGTGACGATGTCGATCATCGCGGCGCTGAACGCGCGGGAGCGGACCGGCGAGGGGCAGGAGATCCTGACCAGCCTGATGGCCCAGAGCCTGCTGTTCCAGCTGAGCGAGATGGTGACCTACGAGGGCCGGCCGCCGAACGACCTGGGTGGGGTGGACTGCCTGGGGGTGCGGGCGCTGCATCGGTATTACGCCTGCGCCGACGGGTGGATCGGGGTGGTGTGCGAGACGGATGCCGAGGCGGCGGCGCTGGCCGGCGCTCTGGACGTGGACCTGGGGCCGGCGCCGTTGCTGGCGCCGCGGGACGGGGAGATCGCCGAGCGGCTAGCGGAAGCACTGGCCGGGCGGCCGCGGGGGGCGACCCTGGACGCGCTGCTGGCGGCGCGGGTGGCGGCGGCGCCGGTGCTGCGGCCGGCGGAGACGCTGTCTGACGCCTGGCTGCATGAGAATCACTTCCAAGAGCCGTGGGTGCACCCGCGCCTGGGGCCGATGATCACGGTGAAGGGCTATGCCGAGTTCTCGCGCACGCCCAGCGGCTTCAACCGGCCGACCCCGGACCTGGGCGAACACACCGCCGAGGTGCTGGCCGAGTGGGGTGTGGCGCCGGACCGGATCGCGGCGATGATGAAGTCCGGCGCGATCTTCACCGCCGACGGCATGGGCGGCGTGAAGCCGCCGCATTGAGCATGGCGCAACTTGGCTTCTTCAAGTTCCTGCTCATGCAGGCCTCGTTCATGGGCGTAGGCCTTTGGATCGTCGCGGCTGCGGGCCTGATCGTCGCGCGGGCGGCCTGGCGACGAAGGTGGTTTCCCCTCCTGCCGGCGACATGGTTGCTGCCGCTCGTCCTTGGCGGGGTCTTCGTCGAGACATCCGCCGGCGCCAAAACCGCAGACTGGATGGGCTGGGTCGGTCTGGGCGCTCTCGCCGTGTTCTTCATGGCGGTCGTCGACGCGAACTGGCGGCCGGACAAGCCGCGATGGCCGGCCGTCGTTTGGAGCCTCGTCAACCTGCCCCTCGCCTTGATGAGTGCCGTGGTCGTGGGCATCGCAGCTGGTGGGACTTGGCCGTAATCGTACGCGCGGCGTGACGCAGCGTGATCTCGCGTCCTTCGGCGGGGCGGCGTATACCGCGCGAATGATCGGAAAACTGAACCACGTGGGCGTGGCCACGCCGTCCATCGAGAAGGCTGTCGAGGTGTACCGCGACATGTTGGGCGCCACGAAGATCGGCGAGAAGTTCGCGCTGCCCGAGCAGGGCGTCTGGGTCTGCTTCGTGGACGTGCCGAACAGCCAGATCGAGCTGATCGAACCCTACGGCGACAACTCCCCGCTGAAGGGCTTCCTGGAGAAGAACCCCGCCGGTGGGCAGCATCACATCTGCTTCGAGGTGCCGGACATCATCGCCGCGCGCGACGACATGGTCGCCAAGGGCGCCACGGTGCTGAACGGCGGCGTGCCGCGCATCGGGGCGCACAAGGTGCCGGTGATCTTCGTGCATCCGAAGAACATGGGCGGTGTGCTGGTGGAACTGATGGAAACCCCGAAAGAGGCCCACTGATGAGCCCGTTCACGGGGATCGCGATCTTCCTGACCATCTGGTGGACGGTGCTGTTCTGCGTGCTGCCGCTGGGCGTCGTGAGCCACGCCGAGGCCGGGATCGACAAGGGCGACGGCGGCGACCCGGGCGCGCCCGTGGACCCGAAGCTGAAGAAGAAGTTCTTCACCACCACCTGGATCTCGGTCGCGGTGTTCGTGGTGTTGTGGCTGGTGATCCACTTCGGACTGGTCACCCTGCCGCAGCTTCCGCGGACGCACTGACCCCAACCCGCTCATCCCGGCGAATGCCGGGACCCAGATCGGATGGCGGAGCGGCTGGTTGGACGCGCGCTGAGCTCATCGAGCCGGCTTCCAGTCTTTCCATCTGGGTC
>Ga0307511_10005261_pt1 | contig 13179 bp, 11 predicted proteins | sample 13_EM_MG_FD_200266 | JGI IMG/M metagenome (GOLD analysis project Ga0307511, IMG submission 200266) | Populus trichocarpa ectomycorrhiza microbial communities from riparian zone in the Pacific Northwest, United States - 13_EM | ecosystem: Host-associated > Plants > Roots > Unclassified | place...
CGCTGTTCTCGGCGTTCTGGGTGATGGAGGCGCTCATCTCCTGCAGGCTCGACGTGGTCTCTTCGACCGAGGAGGCCTGCTCGCTGGTGCCCTGCGAAAGCGATTGCGCGCTGGCGGAGATTTGCGCCGAGGCGATCGTCAGTGATGACGCTCCGCTGCGGACTTCGCCCATGATCTCGGTGAGGCGCTCGATCATGTTGGCCAGCGCGATGCCTAGGGAGTCGCGCTCCGATCGCGGTGTGACGCGGACGCTGAGATCGCCCGATGCGATGCCCGTGGCGGCGGCGACCATCTGGTTGTTGGAGTCGATCATCGCCTTCATGGCCGCGATCAGAAGTCCGGTCTCGTCCTTCCCTCGTGTTTTGATCTCGAAGTCCGACTGACCTTCGGCCAGCTTTCCGGCAATCTCGACCACGTTGAGGATCGGCCGCGTGATGCTGCGCGTTACGGCAATAGTCATCAGCGAAACGAGAATGATTCCGGCGATGAAGACGATCCACATCGTGCCGCGGGTGCGGGCAGCGGCATCGAGCACGACTTTCTCTTTGGAATTCATGCGCTGCAGGTTTTTCGCAGCGAGTGTCTCGAGAGCGTTGTCCATCCGGCTGATGTCGTCCGCAAAGGGCAGCATCGCCGCGTCGGCATCAACGGACGACTTGATGGTTTTCTCGGAAATCTGCTGCACTACCGATTGGAAGCCGATCGTGTATGTGGAGAGGTCGGCGTGAATCGCAGTGAGCAATTCCTTGTCTTCCGGAAGCGTGACGATGTGATCGAGCGCGCTGAGGTTCTCTTCCAGACCGGCATGTTCTTTATTCCATTGATCCGAGTATTCCGATTCTTTCTGCTTACCGATGTTGAGGAACGCGTCCTTCTCATAACGCCGGAGCTGCAGGCCGCTGGCCTGGGCCTGTGATGCCTGCTCCATCAGCTTCACGTCGTGATGCAGGATCCCGTATGTGGTTTGTGCGTTCTGTGAAAGGCCCCAGAAGCCGGCCAGCGCGACGACAGCCACGAGCAGGATGCTGATTCCGAATCCCAGCGCCAGTTTCTTCCCGATTTTCAAATTGTTGAACATGACTTTCCTATTCGCGGCCGTAATGCGCGGCCACAATCAGAGTTTGTAATGGACGGTGAGATCGAAAACGATGGGGACCGGCTCGCCGTTCTGCCGCGCTGGCTCGAATTCCCATTTCTTGAGCGCTTCGAGCGCGACAAATGACAGCGTCGGCGCGGGAAGGGCGCGGACAATTCGCGGCCGTGTTGGCTGGCCGTTCTTGTCGATGACGATCTGGACGACGAGATCGCCGCCGATTCCGAAACGCGAGGCGCCGGGCGGGAACTTCGGCACGACCTGCTTGACGATTCGCGCAGGAGTCACCCTTCCGGCGGGCGATGTGTCGGCATCAGTAAATGGATGTCTCTTGAGAAACTCGCCGGGCGCACCGAATGTCGAAAGATCGCTCTTGGCCGCTGACGGCGAGATCGCCTGAGCGATATACCAATACCAGAGCGCCTCGTTGATTTTTCCGAGTCCGGCGTTTGCCAGCGCTTTGTGCGTGAGAGCAGTGGCGAGCATTTCATCATCGGCGCCGCCGGCTCCAAGACGCTCCACCATGTGCGACAGAACCTGCTCTGCCGCCTTCAATGAATTGGCGTAATTCCCGGTTCGAAGGGTGGCCGCACTTTGATTGACCTCGCCGCGCCAATAGTCGGCAGAACCTGCCGAAGCCGCACCGGCGCATAAGAACAGCAGTGTGATGGCGATCGCCTGGATTCCGAATTTCGAGTTGTTGAACATATACCTCTCCTGATTGTCTTGCGTTTGTTGTAGATGACCGGCGATGCCTGTCAGGCTGTTGCAGTTACTTCGATTGCTTCCTGTAGCTCCGCCGGCGAGAGAATGCGATCCGGATTGAGAACGAGCGCGAGACGCCCGTCCAGCCTGGCCATACCGACCAGAAAATCGACACGTATGTTGGTACCGAGAGCAGGCGCTGCCTCGATCTGCTCATCGGCAAGTTCGATGACCTCGGAGACGGCATCGGCGATCACGCCGACGACGACCATCGCGTCATTGAGTTTTGTCTCAACGACGATGATGCAGGTCGTTCGTGCCGGAGCGCTCGCCGACTTGCCGAACTTGGCGCCGAGGTCGATCACCGGAAGCACCGCCCCGCGAAGATCGATCACGCCGCGCACATGAGGGGGAGTGGTGGGAACGTGGGTCACCGATTCGTACTCGATGATCTCGCGGACGCGCAGGATCGAGACGGCGTACTCGTCGCCATCGATGAGAAACGTCAGATACTGCCCGCCGTTCACGACTGGCCTCCGAAGGGATGCTCGAAGCTGAGGTAGAGAAAGACCGATTTCGCCGCGCCCGGATTGGTGATGGGAAATGCGATGCCGGGGACGATCTGCAAGTGATTCGGCAGGTCGTACGACCAGCGGATGCCGGGGCTGACGGTGAACTGCGACTCGTGTCCCGAGTGATCCGCGGTGCGGCTCCAGAGCGTTTCGACGAGGGCGTTGAAGCGGTGATTGACGAGCCAGACGACGCTCTGACCGGCCGTCACGTTGCGCGTGTTGGTCGAAGGAGTCAGCGTTGCACCGAGATTCCAGTGCGCGACGATCGACGGCGTCAGGACCGTGCTCGCAGGCAACATCACCTGCAGGCCGGTGCCGCCGCTGCCGAGGCCGCGGCGATGACTGCCCGTCGGGACGAGCACGGTGAGACGCGGCGAAACGGCCAGGCGCGACTCACCATCGCCAATCCATTGATAGCGATAGTTGAGCGCGACGTCGCCCGCGCCGTGCAGACCATCGATCTGCGCCATCGGCAGCGTGTAGCTGAGCTGATGGCGCAGGCTGGTGGCGGGCCACTCCTGGGTGAACGTCGAGACCCAGTCGCCGCCACGCGTCGCGCGCGCGAAGGTCTGGATGTGCTGCACCACGCCGGCTTCCTGGTTGTATGCCTCTTCGATGAGGAAGCTGTTGTCCTGGATCGGCGATTCGGTCGTCTGGGCCGCGAGCGGGAGCGCGATCAGAATCGCGGAGAGCAACACGATCGTCCGCTTGCGTTTGCGCGAGCGGACAGGCCGCCCGAGGAGACGCAGGATGATGTGAAGGAGCTTGCGCATCAGAAGCTCCCGAAATCCGCGTAGTGATCGCGGCCGTTGCCCTTGCCGTTGCCGGGAAGGTGCAGCGGAGCAGACGGGCGCGGAATCGTTTTCGGCGCGGCGATCGGCAACTGCTCGTGACCGGTGCGGAAGAACTCGACGAGACCCTGCAGACCATCGGCCTGCGCCGCCATCTCTTCCGCAGTTGCCGCCAGCTCTTCCGATGCCGAGGCGTTGCGCTGCGTGACCTGATCAACCTGCGCCAGCGAACGATTGATCTGCGACACGCCGGTAGCCTGTTCGTTTGACGCCGCCGCCACTTCCTGCACGAGGCCAGCGGTCATGCGGATGGCCGGCACGAGCTCGGCCAGAAGCGTACCGGAGCGATCGGCGCCGACGACGCTGCTGGATGCCAGCGCGCCGATCTCGCGCGACGAAGTCTGGCTGCGCTCGGCGAGCTTGCGAACCTCGGTGGCCACGACCGCGAAGCCGCGTCCGTGCTCTCCGGCGCGGGCCGCTTCGATGGCTGCATTCAGGGCCAGAAGGTTGGTCTGGTAGGCGATCTCTTCGATGATGGAGACTTTGTCGGCGATCGATTTCATCGCCGCGACGGTCTCGCGCACGGCGGCTCCGGTCTCCTCGGCATCACGCGCGCCCTTCACAGCCATCGATTCGGTCTGCTTGCTGTTCTGCGCGTTCTGGGCGATGGAAGCGTTCATCTGTTCGAGGCTGCTGGTGGTCTCCTGGACGGCGGCGGCCTGCTGGCTGTTGCCGCTGGAGACCGCCGACGCGGTTGACGAAACCTGGCTGGCTGCGGACGACAGTGCGCCGGCGGCGGAGCGAACCTGGCCGATGACTTCAACGAGCTTCGCCACCATTTTGGAGAAGGCGATGCCGAAGCTGTCGGCGTCCGATCGCGGCCTGACGTCGACGCTGAGGTCGCCGCCAGCCATCCGCTCGGCGGTGGCCACCATCGATTTCAGGTAGTCGTACATGGCGTTCATGGAGCGGCTCAGTTCCCCGAGCTCGTCTCCTCGGCTGTCGAACTCCAGCTCGTCGGCGACATCGCCCTTCGCCGCGCGGCGAACGGAAGCGGCCATGCGCACCAGCGGTTTGGCGATCGATCCGGAGATGGCAAGCGACAGGATCACGCCGGCGATGATGAGCAGCGCCACGAGTACGTACGTCAGCATCAGCACCGTCTGGTAGCGGCTCTGCGCGCTGGTGAAGGCCTGCGCGGCCAGCCGCTCGGTGGCCTGCTCCATTTGCTTGATGATCTCTTCCTGCTGGTAGCGGACGGGGAGGTATTCACTGACGTATTTGGCCTTGGCCTGTTCGGCCTTGCCGTCGCTGATCAGTTGCATGACCTCGTCTTCGAGTTTGTTCACCGACTGCGAGTCCATGGCCGCGGCGCGCTCGATGAGGTCGCGCACTTCGCCGGGGGGCGCCAACTGTTGAATCTTCGTGACGTCCTTGAGAAATTCGTCGTCGGCGTCGTGCTTGCGCTGCAGCTCTTTCCGGTCGCTTGGATCGATGATGTAGCCGCGGATGCCGTCGCTCATGGTCATCATGTCGAAGCGGAGCTTGAGGCCCTGCTGGCGAATGGTGTCGGAGACGCTGACGACGTTTTCGAGCTGGCGGATGCTGGTGGTGAGAAGCTGCAGGACGGCCACCGAAACGAAGGCGCCGAGGACGACGACAGTGAGGAAACCGGCCATCAGACGCCGGCGGATGTTGAAGCTCATGACTGACTCCTTGTGCCCGCGGCCGAGGCATCGGCGGCGCGGCGGATGATTTCGTGGATGTCGAGGATCAGGGCCACACGCCCGTTCCCGAGGATTGACGAACCGGAGACTCCGGGGACCTGGCGCAGAAAGCGGCCCATCGGCTTCATGACCACCTGGCTGCTGCCGAAGAGTTTGTCGACGACGATTCCGGCGCGGCCCTGCTCGTGTTCGACGACGACGACGTTCTCGCGCTCATCGCTTGTCTCATCGAGACCGAAGAGGCTGCGAATGCGGAGGAAGGGCAGCGGCTCGCCGCGGAGATCGATGATTCCCGTCTCCGGACGTTCGCCCGCGCCCGAGGGCATCTCGGTGCATTCGATGATCGTGTCGATGGGGATGACGTAGGTCTCGTCGCTGACGCCGACCGCGAAGCCGTCGATGACGGCGACGGTGAGCGGAAGACGGATGTCGATCGTTGTTCCGTTGCCGGGTTGCGATTCGATGTTGAGCGTGCCGCGCAGCGATTCGACGTTGCGGCGGACGACATCCATCCCCACGCCGCGGCCGGAGATGTCGGTGACCTCGGAAGCTGTCGAGAAGCCGGGACGCAGCGTCATGTTCCACAGCTCCTGCCGCGAGAGCCGCTCGGGATCGATTCCGAGTGCGCGAGCGCGATCGGCGATGCTGCTTTCGTTCAGACCGGCGCCGTCGTCCGAGAGTTTGAAGACGATGCCGCCCGACTGGTGGAGCGCGGTGATGCGGATCGTTCCGACTGCGCTCTTGCCACGCGCGGCGCGCACCTGCGGCGCTTCGAGGCCGTGGTCGACGGCATTGCGGATCATGTGCGTGATCGGATCCTTCAACTGCTCGATCACGGTGGTGTCGACTTCGACGTCTTCACCCTCCAACACCAACATGGCCCGCTTGCCCTGCGAAGCGGCGAGGTCGCGGACGACGCGATGGAAATGCCGCAGCGACGGGCCGACCGGCACGAGGCGCACATTCATGATCGCTTCCTGCAGATCGAAGCTGAGGCGATCGAGCTCGCGAACGGCGTCGAGCGTTTTTTCGTCGCTCGTTTCTTCGACGAGCTGGCGGACGTTGCCGCGCACCGTGGCGATCTCGCCGGCCAGGTCGAGCATGCGATCGAGCTTGTCGATGCCGACGCGGAGCGTGCGCGTTGAGCGCGTGGAGCGCGCAGTCTGCTGCGTCACCACGTTCCCGACCGTTCCGGCAGAGAGTTGAAGAAGGAGGACGCGCTGCGTTTCGGTCAGCGCAACATCGCCGCTGACGGAGCGGACAGCGACGTCGCGCAGCACATCGACTGCTTCCAGAAGCTGGCTGACGCGGGCCACGTTCGTGTCGATGCGCCCTTCGCGCATCCCATCGAGCAGCTCCTCCATGACGTGGGCAAACTGCGTGAGGTCGTCGAAGGCCAGGCATCCGGCATTGCCCTTGAGCGTGTGCACGCCACGGAAGATCTCGTGCAGCAACTGGTCGTCCTCGGGAGTCTGTTCGAGGCGGAGCAGGAGTTGTTCGACCTCGTCGAGGACGTCATCGGTCTCGGCGACGAAAACGTCGATGAGCTGCTGGCGATCGGTGTCGTCGAGCGTGAAGTTGGTCATGGTCAGATTTCCTTGCTGTAGGCGCAGCCGTTTCCGGTGTGAAAGACGAGCTTCCGGCCGCGCTGGCCGCCGGTCTGTTCGGCGCCGATGGGGATGCCATGCTTCTCCAGGAGCTGCCGGGCCACGGCTACGTTCTGATCGCCGATCGACTGGCGCGAGCTACTCCCCAGAATCGATGCGCCGCCGACGATCTTGGCCACCATCCGCTGCGTCTTGGCACCGGCGGAGACCATGTCGTCGATCAACTTCCGGATGGCGATGTTGCCGTAGCGAAGATCGGAGTGGCCGCGGACCGGATCGTTCGGCAGAAGGTAGTGATTGATGCCGGCGATCGATGCGTCTTCATCCCAAAGACAGACAGCCACGCACGATCCGAGGATGGTCGAGACCATCAGCGGCTGACTGGCGGTGAAGAGCTGGCCGGGATAGAGATAGACCGTACGCAACGATTCGGTTGGATCGGCTGGCGACGGCTTTGCGGTTGGCTGTACCTGCGCCATCACTGCACCACCGTCAGGACGTCGTGGAGCGTGGCGCAGTAGAGCGCCGTCGATGCGTGAATGGCCAGCAGCTCGAACAGCTCGTGATCGACCGGCTGCAGTCCCTGCTTGTGCTCGAGCAGGCGGAAGACGAGGATGGCGCCGGTGACGCGATCGCCGATCCGCAGCGGCACGCAGGCAGTGAGCTTGTCCTCGCCGCCGGAGACGTGATCGTTGACGAAGACTTCGCCACTGAGGAGCCGCGAGCCGATCGGGCCGCTGCCGGCTTTGAAGTTTTTCAGGCGCGTGCGTTCGACGCCGAAGGATGAGGCCAGGCGAAACTCTTTCGCGCTTTCTTCAAATTCAAAGATCGCCACTTCCTCGGAGCCGATCAAGTTGACGACGATTTCCTGGATCGTGTTGAGCACCGCTTCCTTCTCCACGCTGGAGTGAAGCTGGTAGGAAGCGACGTAGAGATTCGAGAGGTTGCTGCTGTGCATCTCGATCTGGTGGTATTGGGCGGCGTACTTTTCGTTCTCCTGCTCGACGTCGTCGAACCGGGCTCGCAGCCGTTCCAGCTCCAGGCTGGCCACGTCGCAGTCGTGCCGGGCCCGCTCCAGTTGCATGAGCGTTTCCTTCCGCTCGGCCTCGAACGACTCGGACGCTTTGCGAAGGTCTTCCTTCTGTTGCAGAACGACGCGCGCTTCGATGACCTCCAGCTCCAGCCGGCGCTTGTCGCTCTCCAGCGTGGTGGCCATGGCCCGCAGCTTTTCGTTTTCGCGAAGGAGTCCCTGCGTGTACCGCTGCAGTTCCTCGCGCACGACGGTGACGTACGAGCGGTTCTTTTCCTCGGCGCTCACTGACACACCTCATCGCCGAGGAAGTTGCGGACTTTCGAGAGCAGCTCGATGGCGTTGATCGGCTTGGTGACGTAGTCGGTGCAGCCGTTTGCCCAGCCGGCTTCGACGTTGGACGCCTCGCCGCGCGTGGTGACCATGATGATGGGGATCGATTTCGTCTCTTCGCTGCTGCGGATCAGGCGGCAGGCTTCGAAGCCGCCCATCTTCGGCATGATCACGTCGAGAAGAATCAGGTCGGGAAGATGCTCGGCCGCTTTGCGCACGCCTTCCACGCCATCGGCTGCGGTGACGAGCTCGTAGGGTCCGTTTCTGAGAATGAACTTCTCCATCATCAGGATCGTGCTGGAGTCATCGACGAGAAGAATCTTTTTTCGGCTCATTTGCCTTGCTCCTATTCAGTGCGTTGCGGGGATTTCGGGGTAGTTGGGAAGGACGCCGAACGACGTCGGGATTGCGGGGCGGGCGAAATAGAAGCCCTGCACGAGATCGATGCCGAGGCGGAAGACCGTCTCGAAGTCTTCAAAAGTTTCGATGCCCTCGGCGACGACACGTCCACCGAGGCGCGAGGCCAGCAGAACGATCGACTCGATGGCGGCGCGCGAGTTGGCTTTGCGCGAACAGCCATCGATGAAGTAGCGATCGATCTTGAAGAGGTCGGGCCGGACTTCGATCAGCAAACGATGACTGGAGTAGCCGATGCCGATGTCATCGATGGCGATGCGGACGCCGAGGATGCGAAGCTGCGTGAGCGCATCAAAGAAGGCCTGCTCGTCCCAGAACTTCTGCTGCTCGACAATCTCCAGGATCAACCGCGACACCGGCATGTCGTTGGCGTTGCAGGTGGCGATGAGAAAGTTGGCGAAGTGCGGGTCGTGCTCGAGCGTGGAGGCGTGGACGTTGACGGAGATGGCCGGCGATCCGGGCACACCGGCGGCGGCAGCCACCGCGCGGGCAATGCAGGCACGATCGACTTCGACTTCCTTCCCTTTGCGCCGCGCGTATTCGAAGAGCACGTTCGCCGGCTCGACGTTCGAGTCTTTCGGACCGCGTGCAAGGGCCTCGAGAGCGAAGAGCATCGGCTGCCCTCCGACGATCTCGAAGATGGGCTGGAAGAGGATCGACAGTCCGCCCGGCGCGAGGATGTCGTGAAGCAAGGTACGCCGCTTCATGAGGCCACCCCAACGAGGCGATGAACTGCCGCGGCAATCTCCGGCAGCGGCGTGGGCTTGGCCAGAAATGCCTCAGCGCCAAGAGCGCGTGCGCTCCGCTGAATCTCCGGCGCGGTGTGCGCGGTGAGGATGATCACGCGCGTGCCGCGGGAGTGATGCCGGACGAAGCGCAGCATCTCCAGCCCTTCCACGGCGTAGCTCCAGGAGAGCCGCAGATCGGCGATGACGATGGCGTAGTGCGACGTGGCGATCAGCGCTTCGGCTTCTTCAAGCTCGCGCGCGCAGTCGACCTGAAAGCCTTCACCGGTGAAAAACTTCTTGAGTGCGGAGAGTACGACGCGCTCATCCTCGACGAGCAGCATCTTCATGCGGAGTTGCGTGGCGTGGTTCATGTCCGCCGTCTATCGCAACGGCAGGACCATGGGGCTGGGAGGGATTAGGCGGGATACAAGCTATTTGATATGAGCTAGTTACGTAGTATCACTCGGAATTGGAACCGGCTTGGATTTCGATTTTTCAAACACGGATTTCGAATCTTTTGGCAGTATCGAAAAACCGATTTCACCACAGAGACGCAGAGCACACAAAGAGGTCTCCGTGCTCTCTGCGTCTCTGTGGTTCAACTGCCTCTCGAATCACTTCGCAACGTAATCCGATGCTTGCGAACCTTGTAGTAAAGCGTGTTCCGCGTAATCCCCAACCGCTTCGCGGCGCGGTCGACGACGCCCTCTTCTTCCTTCAGCACCCGGGCGATGTGGCGCGACTCCACCTCCGTCAGCGTCAATCGCGTGTCGTCGGCGGCGCCGTCGCCGGATGGGTATTCGAAACGGAGATCGCTGCGCCGGATCTCGCTGCGCTCGCTCAGCAGCAGAGTGCGCTCGAGCACATTCTTCAGCTCGCGGATGTTGCCCGGCCACGGATACTCCTGCATGGCGCGGACGGCGCTTTCGGCGAGCGTGGCGCCGGAGCGTCCCAGCTCGTGTGCGATGCGCCCCAGGATGTCGGTGGCCAGAGCCGCGATGTCCTCGGTGCGTTCGCGAAGAGCCGGAAGGCGAAGGACGATGGTGCTGATGCGGAAGTAGAGATCTTCGCGAAAGCGCCGGCTGCGCACCAGCACGCTCATGTCGTGATGCGTGGCCGCGATGAGCCGCACGTCGGCAGTGCGATCCTTCACATCGCCGAGGCGGCGGAAGCGTTTCTCCTCGAGGACCTTCAGCAGCTTCGGCTGGACCGAGACATCAACATCTCCGATCTCGTCGAGGAAGAGCGAGCCGCGGTGGGCTAGATCGAATAGCCCCTGTTTCGCCTGAACCGCGCCGGTGAACGCGCCGCGCTCGTGTCCGAAAAGCTCCGACTCGAGGAAGTCTTTCGACAAACCGGCGCAGTTGAGATCGACGAACGGCTCCTGACGACGGCGTCCGTTGCGATGCAGCCAGTTGGCGAGTATCCCCTTCCCGGTTCCGGTCTCGCCCTGAATGAGAATGGGACGATCGGTCGAGACGACTTTGCTCACATCCGCTTCGAGCTGGCGAATCGATGCGCTGGTTCCGGTGAAGGGATCGAGAACATCGCGCGATTCTTTTTTCCGATCGGCCTGATCGGCCTGCCGGCTGCGCTGCGTGTCGAGCGTGCGATTGAGGATGACCAGCAGCGTCGGCAGCTCGACCGGCTTGGTGAGAAATTGCTCGGCCCCTTCCTTGATGGCGCTGACCGCAAGCTCGACGCTGGCGTGCGCAGTCAGCACGATCACGGCCACCGAGGCATCGATGGCCTTGAATTGCGGAAGCAGGTCGAGAGCCGTGCAGTCGCGAAGCTTGTAATCGAGAATGATGGCGTCGGGCCGCTCCTTGCGCGCCTGCGTCAGCGCGGAGACGCGGTTGTCTGCATCGGAGACTTCGAAACCTGCTGATGTCAAAAACCGGCGGATGGCCAGCCGGATCGACGGCTCGTCGTCGACGATCAGCACGCGGTTGCGGGTCATCTCGCTCATTGTGCCGCCTCGGCCAGCGGAAAGAGTACGCGGATACTGCCGCCGCCTTCAGGACGATTCGCGGCCGTCACTTTGCCCGAGTGCTCTTCCACGATGCGCTGCACGATGGAGAGGCCGAGGCCCGTTCCTCCTTCGCGCTGCGTGAAGAAGGGCTCGAAGACGCGATCGAAATCGTGCACAGCGAAGCCGGGACCTTCGTCTTCGACGCGGCACTCCACCCACTGCCGTCCGGCATGATCGACGACTGCGCCACCGATGCGAACGATGCCGCCAGGATCGGTGTGCTGGATGGCGTTGTCGATCAGATTCTCGAAGACCTGGCGCAGCCGGGAGCGATCCATCAGCAGCGTGGGCAAGCCGTCTCTCACGCCATTCTCGATCTCCACCTGCGCGTTCTGCGCTGCCGGCCGCCGGCTTTCGACCGCCTCGCTCACTACATCCTTGATATCGCCGCGCTCGATGTCGAGCGCCGGCGGTTTGCCGTATTCGAGAAGCTCCTGCATGAGATGAATGAGCCGGTTCACTTCCTGTCGGAGCGTCGCGCCGCATTCGGCGTAGCCGGGCTGATTCATTTCTTCCGCATACGCATCGAGCGTTGCCGAGATGCCGAAGAGTGGATTGCGTACCTCGTGCGCGACACCGGCCACGAGCGTTCCCATCGCCGACAAGGTCTCGCTCCGCCGCAGCGATTCCTGCAATTCGACGATGCCGGTGATCTCCCACAACACGAGGATGAATCGCTCGGAGCCGTGCGGATCGGAGAAGCGGGAGACGATGATGTCCCACGTCCGCCCCGCGGCGTCTTTCGTTTCCGCGGTCGTTCCTGCGCGCTCTCCGGCGATGTAGGTGACGAGCTGCGCGGCCGTTTCCCACGGCTCGCCGGCGCTGATCTCGGCGATGGGCATCCCGACGATCTGCTCTTCCGACAATCCGGTCAGTTCAAGTGCGGCGCGATTCACGCGAACGATGGCGCCGTTGCCTTCCGTGATCAGGATCGGCGTGGTCACGGTGTCGAAGGTCTGCTTCCAGTCAGCCGCTGATCGCTCGACCGCGTCCTGCAGCCGCTTCTGCTCGGCCTCAGCTTGCCGTCGCTCGGTGACATCGAAGCCCGTTCCGACGAGATACTGCTCGCCGCCGATCTCCATCGTCCTGCCATTGAGAAAAAAGTATCTCGGCTCGTTCGACAGGATGATGCGCGCTTCGGTCTCCGCGTAGCCCCGTTCGAACACTTCGGCGGTCTTCTGCGTGACGAGCTCGCGGTCGTCGGGATGCATGAGCTCGAGGCGTGTCAACTCGTTTACCTTCCGCCCTTCGAGCGCGACGAGTTGTTCCATCGTGCTGTTCCAGCGGACAAACCGCCCTTCCCGGCTCTGAACGAAGAAGATTCCGGTCATGGCGTTGATGGCCGTATCGGTGAAGTACTTTTCGGCTTTGAGATCGTCTTCCATCTGCTTGCGCTGCGTGATGTCACGCACGACGACGATGGTCCGTTTGCTGCCGCCGATCGTTGCCGCATGCAGGTTGACCTCGGTCCAGAAGAGGTGCCCGTCTTTGTGCCTGGAGTGCCACTCGAAGAGTTGCTCTTCCCCCTCGGCCGCTTTTCGGATTCGCGAAAGAGCATCCTTCGCGGTGAATGACGCATCGCCGGCGCTGAGCGTGCCGAGGCCGACGTTCTTCATCTCCTCCGCGGTGTAGCCGAACATCGCGGCCATCGTGGCATTCACTTCGAGGATGGCGCCGGTGTCGATGTCGTTGATGGCGATGCCGTCGTTGACCGCGTCGAAGATGGAGCGGAATCGCGCTTCGCCCTCCTGCACCTCGGCGTATCGCTCGCCGAGGAGATTCACCATCGTCTCGATCGAAGAGTGAACGCTGGCCAGTTCTTTCGGGAAACGCTCCGTGAGAAGCACCGCCGGCCCGGCCGTTCCTCCGCTGCTGACCGCCACCGCGTATTTCTCGATCTCGGTGAGAGGCCGGACGACGGCGCGAAACAGAACGAGATAGACGGCCAGGATCAGAATCATGTCGATGGCCAGCGTGGTCAAGGCCATCGACAGAAGCGAATCGCGAAGCTGCTGCTGAATGTAGCGCGGCGTTGCAAACAACCGCACGTCGCCGATGCGCTCGCCCGAAAAGGTGACGGCGTGTTCCGCAACGAACAACCCGGCGGGAGAAACCTTGCCGTCCGATATTACGAAGCGACCATG
>Ga0307511_10005262_pt1 | contig 13177 bp, 8 predicted proteins | sample 13_EM_MG_FD_200266 | JGI IMG/M metagenome (GOLD analysis project Ga0307511, IMG submission 200266) | Populus trichocarpa ectomycorrhiza microbial communities from riparian zone in the Pacific Northwest, United States - 13_EM | ecosystem: Host-associated > Plants > Roots > Unclassified | place...
AATTTCTCTTCTCTTTATTATCTGAACTTAGTTATCCATTATCTTTTCATCCTATCCTATAGTGTGACAATCTTAGAGTCAATTATCTCATGGCTAATATGGATTTTCATTCATGCATAAAATATGTTGAAATTGATTTTGATTTTGTTCATGAAATGGTTTCAAAAGATAAATTATAGGTTCAACTTATTGTCATTAATGGTCAAATAGTGGATGTTCTTACCAAACCATTGAGCTCTATCTATTTTTTCATTTTCTATTCCAAGTTGATTGTGTGCTCTTGTTCACAATTAACTTGTAAGGGCATATGAGAGCCCAACTCTAACAAGGAGGCTCAAGAGACTTCTTAATCTTAAAAGGAGATATAATTTTCATGTTTTGTATGTTTTCTATTCTAGTTTGAAACATACCTTTTATGCTTATATTTTTCCTATTTGTACTAGGGTTAGAAAGTGTACACGGGCGCGCGGGCGCACTTATAATGCTTTAGAAATACATTGAATGTAATACCAAAACTCACGATAAGGGGTAGAATATTTTCTACAAAATTCACCTTCTTTCCTTTCTCTTCTTCTTTCCATTCACTTGATCTCATAGTTACTAATCCATCAATTTTATTTTTATTGATAACACCAAATTGATTTATGTAATTTTAGGGAAGCTATAGAACAAAAACTTGATTCTCATGATTTTTTAATTACTCATTATGTTTTTAATTTAAGGGCATTTTTGGTACTTAAGATTTAGAATTTTGCCAATAATATACAAGAAAAATAAATATAATTAAATTAATCATTATAAATGGAGTGAGAATAACAATCAATGGAGTGAAGCATGGTCTAATCCTAATACATTACCTGCAAATACCGTAATTAATTCGTTGTTTGATGTGATGTTACTAGCTTGAATGTTTCTCTTATTAATTCCATTTTTCAACCTTTAAAGCACGTCAAATTATTCAAATTCCTTTGAGCTTTAGACTATTTTCAAAAATATTAATTTGTCTTGGGGGTCACTTTAGTATGCTAAAAACCTATTGTACTTTCAAGATTGATATAAAATGGCTAAAAATGTGATCCAAATTGCAACAACCACCTTATCCAAACTCTTAAGGATGAACCAAGTAGTTCTAGGTTTCTCGATCAAAAGACTGTATCCTACCAACATCCTGATGAAGGTTGGATAAAGATGAACTCTAATGCTTTATTTTCCAAAACCATGAAGGACAAGTAATGGCTAGCACTCATAATTTTATTGAGGTCAAGAATTGGTGATTTTTTAGGAAAGCTAGAGCCTTAATTTGTTTACTTTAACTAGCCATCAATTTAGGTTTTTATAACAAGTTGTTTGGTGTTGGAAGAAGGATGAGTGTAGTATAAGATTAAAAACAATAATGCAAAGTCAAAAACTCAAGAACAAAAAGCAAATTTAGCGAAAGGTATGTTTTTATTAAGTGTTTCTCTCTAAGCTCTCTTAACTATTCTCAAACTTTTATACTACTTAATAATGTTGAATTATAAACCTTTTTTATAGGCATCAAGTCCTAAATAATCAAGAAAATAAACTAACATAAGAAAATCATAATCTGAACAGGAATTGTATTTTTCCTATTGAACTTGTCGACCAATTTATTTAATCCAACCAGTCGATCGGTTCCCAACTGGTTTAATCCAATCGGTAGACCGGTTCCTCTGTTCTTCAGAAAAACCAGAAAATAAGTTTAATTTTCAACACCCCTTTTTAAACTTGTTTCTTCATAACTTCCAGCATATCTCTTATTTTGATAAAAATGTCAATTTTGAGTGGCTTTGTAAAGATATTCGTGACTTGATCTTGTGTCTTCACATACTTAACTTCAATTTCCTTATTTGTAATACAATCTCTTAGGTAATGAAATCTTATGTCAATGTGCTTGCTTATATCATGAAAAAGTGGATTTTTAGCTAAGAGAATGGTTGATGAGTTGTCAACATAAATCTCTATAGGTTTCTCTTATGGCATTCACAATTATTTCAATAATCTTCTTAGCTATATGGAATGACAAACACATGATGTAGTAACTATATATTCAGCTTCACATGTTGACAAAGTGACTATAGATTGCTTCTTTGAACTCCGTGTGAATGTTGTGTCTCCCATGTAGAAAACAAAACTCGTAGTGTTCTTTCTATCATCCATATATCCAGCCCTATCACTATCATTATAACCCACAAGTTCAAAGCTATTAGAATAACCATAGAACACGTCAAAATCAATAGTACCTTTGATATATGAAATAATCGCTTCAAATCTTTAAAGTGCGTAATGGTTGGTGACTCCATAAATTTACTCATAAGTCGTACTCTAAAAAAAATATCCACACGGGTACATGTCAAATATCTCAAACTCCCAACTAAGATTTGAATGTTATAGAGTTTATCTTCTCTCCTTTATCATTCTTTGACATCTTTACTCCACACTTAACCAGAGTATTTACTCTTGCACAATTCTCCATCTTAAACTTCTTGAGAACTTCCCTTGCAAACTTCCCTTGAATCACGAAGATTCCATTTTCTCCTTCTTTGACCTCAATCTCTAAGTAGCAAGACATGAGACCAATATCCATCATCTCAAACTCCTTAATCATTGCTTTTTTAAAGTCTCCAAACATCTTTGAATTATTTCTTATAAAGATCAAGTCATCCACATACAAACATACAATAAGAGTATCATTATTCTCTTTGATCTTTACATAGATAGCATAATCATGGGGGAATTTAACAAATTCATTCTTTAAGAAATATCCATCAATGCGACTATATCAAGCCCTTGTGACTTGCTTTAATCTATACAAGACTTTATTCAACTTTAATACCTTATTTTTATGTCTTTTCACTTCATACCCCATAGGTTGCTCAATGGAGACCTCTTCTTCAAGAAAACCATTAAGGCTGATTTGACATCTATTTGATAGATATTCCATCTATGTTAGGCAATAGTGGTAATAATTAATCAAATGGTCTCCAATCAAGCAACCGGAGCAAATATTTCATCATAATCAATCTCATGCTTTTGACTACAGCCTTTTGTCACTAACTTTACTTTGTACCTCTCCACCTCTCCTTTAGTATTCTTTTTTTCTTTATAGATCTACTTGAAATCTATTGGTTTTTTTTCCATTTGGTCTAGGAACCAATTTTTATATGTCATTCTTCTCAATTGATGCAATCTTCTTATCTATAACAATTCTCTATTTTGCATCTTTTATTGCTTCTTTAATCATTATAAGATCATATCTAGCAAGATGACAATATAGTGTTATATCATCAATATGATTAGTTACTTCATATAAGTTATCAAGGCTCTTCATCTTTGTTGGTGAACTTAGTGAAGTGTCACCACTTGAGCTTCCACTAGAAGAAGATGAAGAAAAAGGAGGAGGATAAGGAAAAGAACTTGAGCTCATTAGTGTTTATAGAGGTGTAACTATAGGTTCTTGATGATCTTCATATCTTTCCTCCTCTTCATCAAAAATCAATAAGAAGTTATATTTCTCATCATTATCTACCTTTTAATCATATGCTCCTTCTTCATTGAACTCAACATCCTTACTAATCACCATATTTCCTTCATTAGGGTTAAAAAGCTTGTATCCTTTGGATTTTTATTCATAGCCCACAAAGATCATATTTTAGCTATAGTCATCTAGCTTGATTTTTACTTGATCATCTACATGCACATAGTCAATGCTCCCAAAAACTTTCAAGTGAGAAACACTTGGCTTTCTTCCACTTCATGCTTCTTATGGAGTCATGTCATTCAAGTCTTTAATAGGACACCTACTTGACAAGTAGATAGCATAATTTATAGCTTTGACCTAAAACTCTCTAGGCATCTTCTTGGATTTGAGCATGTTTCTTGCCATGTTGATGATGTTTTTATTCTTTCTCTCCACCATGTCATTTTATTGTGGGGATCTAGACACCGTTAGGAGTCTTTTTATACCATGATCTTCACAAAACTCATTAAAATCATTAGAACAAAATTCACCCCTTATCCATCCTAAGTGATTTTATAAAATAAGAATTTTCCTTTTCAACTAATATCTTAAACTTCTTAAAACAACTAAACACATTAGAATTTTCTTTAAAGAAATACACCCAAGTTTTCCTACTATAATCATCAATAAAAAGTAGAAAATACAGATTTTTACCAAACAAACACGGTTTAATAGAACCACAAATATTGACATGTATTTCTTTTAGGGGTTGACTTGCTATTGATGTAGACTCTTTTGGAAAACTCTTGCAAAATTGCTTGCCCATCAAGCATTCTTCACATAACTGATTTAGATATATAACGGATGGTAGACCCTTCAACATCTCCTTTTATGCCATCATCTTCAAGCTATCAAAGTTTACATGGTCAAATCTCATATGTCAAAGTCAAGTCTCATCCTTCACACATGTATTTAGGCATTTAAGCACATTCATCTCTATGTTTAGCAAGAACATTCTATTATTTTTCATGGCTACCTTTGCAATCATATCTCCTTTAGTGTTAAGTAACATTAAAGTACAATCTTTCATCTTAATCTCATACCCCTTCTTCAGCAATTATCATAAGCTCAATATATTGTTTTTCACTGTTGGTATACAATAAACATCACCAATAAATTAATGACTTCTATCTTTCGATCTAATCAAAATCATACCTTTTTTCTTTTGATGGCAACCTTTAAATGATCCGCAAAGGTGTCATTACCTCTAATTTCTTTATCAAGCTCCATGAACTTGTTTTTGTCTCCACACATATGATTATTGGCTCCATTGTCTAGATACCACATATTCTCTTTGTTTTGCATTCTCTCATCATGTACGAGTAATAAGGTGGCATTCTTCTTCTCTTTTATCACTAGATTTTCATTCTCCTCAACCTTCTTGGTTAGACTCTGGTAATCTCTAGCATAATGACCTACCTTTTGATAATTATAGCATCTAACTTTTGATTTGTCAAACCTAGATTTTGGATTACCATTGTCAATGTAATTGGTAGATCGATTGACCTGTTAAGACTGCCACGGTCTCGTTTTCCAAATCTGCCTCTTCTTTCTCTTTCTTTGTTTTGTCTACGTCCTCTACCCCTTGTGAATATCCAGAACCATCTTGTTCTAAAAAAAGTGCTTGTGCACCCACATCCTCTTGAATCTCATTGACTCTTTTCTCATGGGCTTGTAATTTTTCTATGAAACCTTGGATTGAAAGAACATTTATATTTTGTCACTCCTATATTGCGACCACCACATAATGAAACTTCTTTTGCAGTGAGCACATGACCTTCTCTACCATACGTGTCTCGTTTATCTTCTCCCCATATCTTTTTATTTTGATTGTATATGTTAAATACTCTTGCAAAATATTCTAAAATATTCTTTGATTCAAGCATATGTAACTTTTCAAAGTCACCGCATAGCTTTTGTAGATGGTATTTCTTATATTGTCAGCTTCTTGGTTTGATTCTTGCAAAACTTTCTATGTTTATTTGGCGGTGGTTGCATTAGCCATTATCTCAAAAATGGCGTCATCCAAACATTGGTGGATGATTGTTAGTGCTTGTTGATCCTTCCTTTGTGCCTTTTGCATGGCCCTCTTTGAGCTGAAGTCAATGTTGCTCCATTTATAGGCTCCTCGAAACCTTTTTAGTCATCTCTCATACATCTTGGGAATCTAGCCAAGATTTTACTTGAATACACCATGTTTCATAGTTATCCTTTGTCAACCAAAGACATTGAAGTGAGAAGTTTGGATTGACCATGTTAAATAATCAAACATAAGCTCTGATACCACTTGTTCAAAATTTCATCATTAATTTTAAATTTTATGATTTGGACTAGATGAAAAAAATAAGATAACGAGTTAAATTGTTACTATGTTTATCATACTCTAACTCGATAATAAGTTAACTCTTATAAATGTTAGGGTACATAAAGGAAAAGGAACAATGTGTTTTAGTAATTGCAAGGAGAAAACTTGACTCCTTATTACCTAGCTAGTAGATCATTGATATTATGTCTTATCAGCACATGATGGAAACCTTTTAATTCTTCTATAACCATTTCTTTGATATCTTTTTTTTCTTAATTTCATTTGAATAGTTCGTTCCTTGTAATACTTGTTATAATGTCAAATTATTCAATAAAAACATATATCATGCAATTTTGAATTAAGGACAAAATAATCAAGATTGCTAATTCAATTCAATTTTACAGGTATTCAAAACAATATAATTAAATTCAATTATATGGTATAGCATTTTATTTTACATATAAAAATTATAATAAGTTATTAATTGAATTTAATTTCACATCTAATATAGTTTTAAATATGTTGTAAACTAGGGGTGGAGACAAATTGTTTGCATTTGTTTCGACGACATTCATCATTTCCCGTTTTTTTTTACGGTTGAAAATGTTTTAGGTAAAAAATTTAATTTTTTTCTTCAAATTATTTTTTTGGTGTTTGTAGTTCGTTTTGATATGCTGATGTCAAAAATAAATTTAAAAAATAAAAAAATATTTAATTTTGATGCATTTCTAATAAAAAAGCAATTGCTACCACAATACTAAACGGGCTCTTAATCTGCTTTTTTCAGCAATGCAATTATTTTTCACGTCCAAAAATTAGTTAACATGGTAGCTCATCATTTACCAAACCTTGCTAGAACTTTAAGAGAGAAGAGTATGTTAATGGAGGATGTCCCTCCTAGTATTTTTTTTTTCTTCTTTCGTTTGTACCTCAATAATATAGCTAGCAATGTTTTCATAAAAAATATAATGAAATCAGAATAACACCATTTTATAATTTTATGAAGTGAAATTTATAGTTGTATCCCTTCAAGTGGCATTTGCGGCCCCTCCCAGCATTCAACAATGTCATTCTACTGTGTCGTTGGAAGCACCTATGTGTCCTCTTCCTGTTGGTGGGGGGCGTGTCGCTGTTGGTGATTCAATTTGGTGTTGGTGGGCCTTTCTTTCTTTTTCCTTCTTCTCTCTCTCCTTCCTAAACAATTACAGGTTGGTCCTCTTGATTGTTGGCATTTCAACTTGATTCCTTATTCTTTTAAATTCTAATTGTTGGTCTTGGTTTTTTTGTATAAGTTTTATTTGTTTTCAATTTCATCCTTCAATCCTAATTTACTAAATATTATATTCTCAAATGTAGTCCTTATTCTTTGGATTTCTATTTTTTTTCCTTGGTCTTTTTGTAAAAGTTTTAGTGGTTTCAATTTCATCTTTGAATTCAAAATGATGGTATTATGTTTTTCAATCTGGTCCTCATTGCTTTGATTTCAAATTTTTTTCTTAATCCTTTTGTAAAAGTTATTATTCTTTTCAATTTCACTCTTTAATTACAATATTGTTTTTATTTTTATGTCAATTTTGATCCTCATTCTTTTTAAATTTTTTGTCCCTTTACTAAATTGATCTTTTTTTCAATTTCATCCTTTAATTAAATATAAATTTTATTTTATATTTTAATTTTTATCCTCATTCTTTGAGTTGCTATTTTTTAAAAATCTTTTTTTATAATTGTTTTTTTCAATTTCATCATTCAACATTTAATTGATTGAGAATTGGACTTCATGGTTTTTTCCAGATTAGATACTTCAGGTCTAATGACTCGTAAAAAAAAAGCGTTTTATAATTCTTTTTATTTTTTTTTTTTTTTTGTTATTTAAAACTCATGATCTAAGTCATGGGGCAGGTAGAATATCCCGAGTTGGCTTGACCCTGATTATCAGGGCTACATGTTTGTCATAACCGGTTTTTTCCTATCTTTTTAACTCATTTCAGCACTTTAACATTATTTTTTGCAAAAAAAAAAATAGCCTAGCCCCGTAACCAATTGTGGCTACCCAAAATAATTTAAAGTTATTATAGTAAACTTGCTAATATTACTCATGAATTTTGAATGATTAATCATATAAAAAAACATATTATTAAGAATTTTTATTTTCATCTGAATACAAATATTATATCTTCAACAATTATATTTGAGGAGGATGTTTAAGTATTGTATCCAAACATTCATTTACTTTTTTAACATTAATTTTTTTTCATAAATGTATTGATTTAAATATGGACGAGTTATAAATTTTGAAAAAAAAAACTAATTTCAAAATATATTTACATTAAAACAAAAGAAAAAAGCGACCTTATGAATTAAAGAATGTACAAGATCGCACAACAAGACTTCAAAATCTAATTTTAATAATAATTTTTTTAATTTTAAAAGTTCTGATAATAATATTACCACAAAAATAAATTTTTAATTTTCCTAAATTCTTCCAAAAAAAAGATTTAGAAACCATTTACTACTTTTTTTTAGTATTCAGTAACTTCTACTTTTTAAAATACTTGTTACATTATTTTTCACCTGAAAAATCATTAAATTGATTTTTTTTTAAGTGTGTTTGGATTATTTTATTGTGATAATGTTAAAAATAAAATAAAATATTAAGAAAAATATTATTTTAAAATATTTTTAATTAAAAAAATACTTTTAGAAAACAATTTACATTACGATATCAAACAAATATTTAGGTTGTATTTGAGATTGTTGTATAAGTTATTTTTTACTTGAAAATATATTAAAATAATATTTTTATTTTTTAAAATTTATTTTTAACTTTATTACATTAAAACAATCGAAAATAAAAAAAAATTAATACAAGAAAAAAAATTAACTTAAAATGCTACTTATGTTGGATTGGACTCTTGTCGGTAATGACAAGGAGGGGGAGAGAGAAGGGCTATTCTTGTCATTTCACGGATTTTCACTCACATTTGTACGTTGTTGTTTTTTGTTTTTTTTTTTTTGCGTTTAAAAAATTGCAGACCCACAGCAAAATATGATCAGGTACTTCGTTGCAGATCGTTCTCACGTCTGAGTCTCTGACCTCTTTCCAAAAATCGTTAACAACAAACTCCCCTCCTCACCGTACACGTGTTGGGCCAAATCCACCCGCACGTGCATAACGTCCCTGTCCGGCACTATCGTCATCAAAAACAAAAAACGACAAAAACCCAAAACGGTGTTCAGAAACAAACAAAAACCATGCACGAGCTCAGTCAGATACTTCAAAAAGCTAAAACAAACAAACAAATAAATAAAGAAAAAGAAAAAGAAAAGGAAAAAGGGCAGTCTACAGTTGTAACTTAACTTGAATAGAATAATAATAATAATGATAATAAAAAGAAAAAGAAAAAAAAGGATGTCTTTATTTCCTTACGTTGCGATGGAATTAAAGAAAAGCCAAAGGAGAGAGTTGTTGAAACAGAAAAGCTGAAAGCTAAGCGAGTGATTTGTTACCCATCGGGATATATTTAAGAGTTTGCTAGTTGATTTTTTTTATAGAAAATATTTTTTATTTAAAAATATATTAAAATATTTTTTTATTTTAAAAAATTATTTTTAATATTACCATATTAAAAAAAAATTAAATTTTAAATAAATAATTTTTTTTATTTTTTACAATAACACCGTTTGCGACGCAATTCTAACTATTTCTAATAAACTGTAACGATTCTTCTCCTATGTTTGACGTAACCACAAATCAGTGTCCTTCAAAATCTTGCTGCTTCATACCTAACACTTTAGCCTTTTTGTTTCTGAATTTTGCATGCTAATGAAAATTGGTGATGATTATTGATCTACTTTTCATCATGTATTGCATTATTCTAGTCAACAGGATGAAAGTTTGCCCTAAAAATCAATATATCCTCGAGGTTACACCAAATATTATGCTCTTCTAAAAAACAATGAGAACCCATCAATCAAATTAAATGCTAAAACACAAACTCTTCGCATGCATAAAGCAAAAAACTTTTAGATATTCATGACATATTCCACAAAGAAGAAGAAGAAGAAGAAGAAGAAGCTTGAGCTTGGAAGAGAATCTTCGTATGAATCATGCAAATACTTAGATTTTAATAAACTTATGAACATATATAATTTATAATCTTTATTCTCAGGGGTTAAGCTAAATAAAATCAACTATTTGTTGGATTATTTATGAGTGAGTCTAATAGGTTATCTTTACTAGATAAATTTAGGGTTTTATAAGAACAAGAATATCACGTTGTCCTTGGTAGTAGGAATTTATCAAATCCAATACTTGGTAGTTAGACATGCTGCCATGTGTCCTGTGTGATATATTTATCATTTAGTTTTTCTTTTTTTAAAGAATAGCATGATTAAAAAAGAAAAGAAATTCTTTTATTGAGAAAGGGAATGGATAAAAATAAAAGAGACATGATATTCAATAGTTTTAATTATTTGATTGACAACCGGATATTTCTTAGTATCTTTACTCTATGTTGGAGGAAATCCCAGATATATATATATATATAAATATATATATATATATATATATAAACATGTCTTCATTTTATAATGGTAATGTATATAATGTGGAGTTTTCATATCCACTGTATATAATGTGTTTTAATAAGTGTCAAAAAATCAATTCAATTTAAAAACTTAAGCTGTTAGGTGATGTTTCAAGGTATAATTTATATTATTTTCTAACATGCTCCCTCAATTGAAAGCCCTTTAAACTTGAAATTTGCACAAACTCATACTACTTTGTGTTTAATTTTTATCAAATAAATATGAATGGTAAGATTCGAACTTGTGACCGCTTGGTCATTAAGGCTCTAATACTATGTCAAAAAAATAATTCAACTCAAAAACTTAAGCTGTTAGGTGAGATCTCAAGATATGATTTATATTATTCTCTAACAATAAGAAGATTGATTTGTTAAGCCAAAAAAAAAAATAGGGATAATTAATCAATATTTGAAAGTCTAGCACTGATATATAATTATTTCTATGTTGTTGATTTGACCGTCAATTTATGAGTAGGGATGTCAATAAATACTAACGGGTTGAATTTTTACTACACTCTTATCTTACATATTATTTATCAAGAAAAAAATATATTTATATCTAATATATTAGGTTTTGAATATCCATATTATCTATTATTCGTGTAATATTTATTATTTAATATAAAATAAAATAGTAATATATATACATATCAATATTATGTATTATATTAAATTAAAAATATATAATTTTTTTAACTTTTGTGTATCTTGAATTAATTTTGGGTTAGATTTTGAATTGAATTTGGTTATATACACACTATATACAATGTTTATCAATTAATATAACTATTCAAAAAAATTCTTACCCATTCAGAGTGTGTTGTGATCTATTAAGCTCAAATTAAATTATCATAAGGACAAATTGAGCAATTAGCATACAAAATAAAAAAAATATGAATTAATATAACAACAAAAAGTTTTGGTGAAATAACACACTTTTGAATGTCGTGGTTCTGAACAGTGATATTTAATTAAATGTCACGTTTCTAAACTGCAATATCAATTAAATATCGTGGTTGGGAACTGCAATAAAATTTTAATTAATGTCGTAATTCACAACCGTGACATTAATTAAATTCAGAACTAACCGATCAATTGATCGTAATGGTCAGTTAAACTGGCTGACTGATGTAGACGGAAGCTAAAGACAACAATAAATAAAGAACACAAAATTTCTGATGAGTGAAGGGGGCTGCAAATGGGAACCCTAAATTCACAAGTTTATTCTCTCTAAAATAATAATAATAATGAAGTTTGCCTTCTCATGAGGTTTATAAATCTTTAAATATACCAAAAACCCTACCATTACGTACTAGGAAACAAAAAAAAAAACAAGGAAACAACCATAGAATCTGAAATAATGCATGAAATTCGAAAATACAAAAAAAATTATAAAACTGTCAAAATAAGAGCCATGCGACGAGATTTTTAAAATATAAAGATTTAACGGACAGAGTAGCGATTCCATATGTTGGATTGAAGGAGCTCTTGTTGTCTTAGCAGTAGAAAGTTTTTTGTTTATATTAATATGCATCCAACATATGTTAGAAAAACTCTTTGAAAAAAAACTTTTCGTTTGCCTAAATTGGTTAAGTCACAGTAAATTCTAAGCAAAATTCATGTTTTTAGTAAAATATTTCAACTCTTAATTTATTGATATAAAACGATTGTACAAGATAACCTGATAGAGTTGGTCACCCAATTAGGGAGGATTGATTCCTTTCTTTAAATAACCTATGTCTATATGAAAAAAATTAATTTTTAAGATATTTTAATAAAAGATTTAATTTTGGTATTATGGTAGTTTAATAATATTTTTATTGTTAAGGAAAAATTTATTGAATGAAAAACTTTACATGATTACAAAAAATAGTTGTCCTAGTTTGTTACAAAATGTATATCTAGTATATCTAGGTAGTGTTTAGTTATTATTTTATGACAGAAGAAACAGAGACAATCAAGATAATAATATATTTGGTTGAAAAGATAAAGATAGAAACATAAAAATAAATATGTCTCTAGGAAAATTTTAAAGTGAGATTTTGTATTTTCAAAATAGGAGATACAAATAGAACATGCCTCTAAAGACAATATTTTTTATTTTTTATCTCTAAAATATCCCTATAAAAAATCTTTTAATTCTAAGACATGTAAGGATAAAAATGATTATTATCATAGTTTTGAAACTTAACTTGATGGCTGATTTGGGGTAAAGCATGAGTCACAAGTCGGGTTGACCTAAGTCAGCATAAGAATAAAAGTGATTATTATTATAGTTTTAAGACTCGATTTGGTGATCGGTCTGGGGCAAGGCCCGGGTCACAAGTGGGGTTGACTATTGACCCAAATCAACGTAAGGATAAAAATGGTTATTATCATAGCTTTAAAACCCGACTTGAGGGTTGACCCGAGATAAGGCCCGATTCACGTGTTAGGAGGGTCAACTGGGGTTGACCCGAGTTAACATTAAATAAAAATGATTATTATTATAGTTTTATAACTTGATTCAAGTGTCAACTCGAGGTAATGCCAGGATTACAGATCAAGAGAGTTAACCCAAGTTGACCCGAGTTAATGTAAGGATAAAAGTTGTTATTATCATAGTTTTAAAACCCAACTCAGGGGTCAATCGGGGCAAGACCCAGGTCAAAGGTCAAGAGGTTAACACGGGTTGACTCAAGTCAATATATGGATAAAAATGATTATTATCATAGTTTTAAAACTCGATTAGAAAATCTACCCGATCAA
>Ga0307511_10005263_pt1 | contig 13176 bp, 13 predicted proteins | sample 13_EM_MG_FD_200266 | JGI IMG/M metagenome (GOLD analysis project Ga0307511, IMG submission 200266) | Populus trichocarpa ectomycorrhiza microbial communities from riparian zone in the Pacific Northwest, United States - 13_EM | ecosystem: Host-associated > Plants > Roots > Unclassified | place...
CTTCGGATGGTTCAGGCGTTTCCACACAATAGCCTCCTTACAAAACAACTTCGGGTTTGTCAGGGTGACGGTCCAGTTGAAGATTGAGCGAACGGGGTACCTGTTTAACCTTTTCTCGATCCGCAACGGAGATCCGAAGTTGTTTGATGCAAACTTCCTCGCTGACAATCCCGCGATATGTGTCACTGAACCCGCCATACGCGAGTGGGTTCCCCGGGGGGAACTGCACCCTGGCCAACCCGAAGGTTGTTGGGAGGATCATTTTTGAGTGGCATATCGTCTGCAATGCGTGGAGGCATTTTCTGAACGGGTCACTTGTGGAATCGAGGCGGTCGAGGACCTGTGAGAGCGGTAAGTGGGATCCGACTTGCATTAAATAAGGATCCCTTACACTATTCAGGTAATTTACGAGTTCCACCAGTTCGCCCTTAGGAAGCTTTTGAAATCCATCAACGTATTCCGTGTCGTGAAGGAGTTCGTTAAGTTGGCCAGGAAATTGGGTCGACCACCTGTCCAAGTCGTAGAGACGTTGTAGGGACATTATCTGGATGACTTCTCGGGGTTGTTCTGAGGCTGGGGCGTGAGACGGTGGAGCGAAAGAAGTGCTACACCTAGGATGCAGGCAAATGTAGGGGGCGACATAAGGAAACCGTAAGGCAGGAAGGCGGTTTACGCGTCACGTCCACGACAAACCCTGCAATGAACTGACCGTCAGCACAAACATGCGAATATCCGAAACCGTCTCACCATTATGCTCCTTTGCCTTCTTCCAATTAGCTTGTAGATGTAGTCTCGCAGCGCCGACCATCCGCGAGGACACCGGGATCCAAACCTCCGGTCATTGGCTTTCTGACACGAGCACAGAAGGATGACCTCGTCGAGAATGTGTTTTAATCTTCGGGAAACGATACAATCGTAATGAATGCAGGACGATTCCGTGGCATGACTTCACATATGCACGATCGTCCCTCTCGAGATACTTTCAATTCGGACACCGCGCGGGGACTTGTGTGGAAAGAGCAATCAAACTTGCATGCGGGTAGAAGATCTGTGTGGTAGCCGTGGCAGTTTCATGCGCGGGTGTGGTGGTGGATGTTGACCATGTTTGGCATAATCGATCTTCAAGTTCGCAGTCCACATCGCTCTCCAGGCCTCAGATTGGGCGAGGAAGCGAAGACCTCCCCTTGGACTTCGGGTCCTCCTAAAGCAGCGGTCCGGGTACCCGAGCTCCAGTTATAATCTTGTCAAGTATTCCACGCTATTTCATCCGAAATGTCTGCTAGGCCGCACTTAGGCGCTGGTCAAACATGTTCGCACAGGCGCTTCAGGGTCATCTTCCGACGTGTTCGGGTATGGCTCCAGAGGCAGGCAGGTTTCACACTTGCGCACGGGATAGACCCGATGCCTGTCGTCAATAACATCGGATTCCATCCAGAGGGTGAAACAAGGGGGAGGTCATAGAGTCTTAACGTATGGAACATTCCAATCATTAGAACGAAAGGCGTAGGTAGGTACATATGTACACGTCAGCGCATCCCGCCTGGGTTCAGCAACAACCACAGAAAAGCTTCTCTATAAATAGAACCAAGGTTAACAACAAGGGAGCGGGGCGTGGAGCTGAACACACTTTTTATCTGACGCCAGATTCCGTCTTTCTTTTCCGATCCGACTGTCTGATCTGTAGCTAGCCAACGGGCCTACGATGAGTTTGGCCTTGAATAAGCTTGGTGGGTGTACTCACCAAGAGTTTTATCCGAGGAGTTTCCACTTCTCCGCTCCCCCTTGCCCCCATTCTCGTCTATGAAAAAGGCGCGGATTTAGTACCTCACAGGGCGCGTGTCCGAGGGAAGCGCACCCGTCGTTCCGGTCGGTACCCCAGGGCGTTTTATCGTCTGCAGCGGGAGTTCTTGTTGATTCTGAGATGTCCGAGGAAGTTGGGGTCCCAGATTTTCAGAGAGTGTCTTGGCCAGGTTCGCCTGGGATTGTGTGCGGGATTTACGCCCGTTTCGCAAGTCATCGCCTGATACCGAAGAACTCAGAACGGCTTCGAGGTCAGAAGGCGAATGGTACTGACGAGAAGCGTTCCCGTTTGGATGTCCAGGGTTCACGTCCGGAATGTGTTTTTTAGGAGTTCGTTTCGAAAGGGCCTCGTCACCTATATTTGAGGGGTCGAAACCCTCGTTGTGCAGACTAGCATCTATTGAACCGAGTCACCCTCAGGGTGGGCACAGCGGATCACACCAGGAATACGCACTGGATCTGCCGTATTTTGAGTTGTGTCGAGAGATGTTTGGTATGTCTGGGTCTGTTCGGGGTGTCATCAGTCTCCAAAGTATAGCCAGAAGAGGTCACGCACGAGAGGGGTCGCGACCTCTGGCACCTTGGTCGCGTCCTGTTCGTCTCGTGCTGCCTAGGCTTCGAACCGAGCCTCCACCAGGATGTCAGATAGCGGGCAGGGGAGGGTTGAAAGTGTGACGTACGAGAGGCTCCGCGGTTGTCCGGTTGCGTCCCAGAACAATGGTTTCCCTCGTCGTTATCGTCCAAATCATGGTTGAGATCGAATTCTACGCCGTTGTCAGCAGTAGCAAAAATTGCTTCACGAATCCGCAACTTACTGGAACCTTTGCCGCTCACGTCTCTTCTCGAGGCAGTTCTACCACCACGACTAGTACTCTGGAGGTCGGTATGAGACTTCCTGGTTCCACCTGCGGGACCGTAGACTTGGTTATGGGTATGAACCTGGCCTTTCTGCAGCTCGCCCCAGTCGAACGGTTGGGGGTCAATTGGCATCGGAGAAGACTCGGATCCGGTTGTGCTCCGGTGTGATGGCATCCGAGCGACAAGCCCTCCTCGCTGTCCCAATGGCGGATCATTGGATCTATCGTGTGGCCTCCGATCCCCACCCTTGTTCAACCCCGTACCCATACTCCCGCTCTCCAGGGGCGGGGGGCCAATGCTAATGCTATTTTTGAGCTTCTCAGGAGTGGTTTGCGGAGTGTGGCGGGAGGATGAGGAAGGTTTCTTGTGGAGGGAAGGGGTATGGGACACCGTAGGGTATCCGGCGAGTAGCTGCTTTTGCCCCAGCCCTGATGGAAGAGTTGCTGTAGAAGGAAGCCGATATATAGAGGGTTTGAAAGGAGCCGGATCCCTACACACGGGGGAACGGTAAGTTCAACGAACGCGTGAGTGCAAAAAAGAGAACCCACGAGCCGCTCAAAGCTTTTAGCACCTCTGATACCTCTGGGCGCAAGTGAGGGTCCTGGTCCCAGCAATGCTGCATCAATGTCCACAACTCGTCTGTGAAGTCTGAATGGGTCGGTCGAGAGGGACGCGTGCCACTCATTATAGCCAACACAGCCGCCGCCGGCAGATTTGTATTGAACGGAACTGCACCGGTAAACACCTGGGGTGGTATTTGACGACAATGAGCCAAAGGTTGATGTGAATGACCCAATCGTAACGTACCTCGATCATGACCATCGCGAAAGAGAAAACATCCGCTTCTTTACTGTATGTCCCCTGCTCGTTCAGGATCTCCGGCGCAGTCCACCGTGCAGTGTGGCCCTTATCGTCCGATGCGCTTCGTATGGAATCCAGGTTTTGAGTGACTGTGGCAAGACCAAAGTCCGTGATCCGCGCACCGCCGGCGGGATCAACAAGGATGTTTGGCTGGACTCATGTCAATATGGGGTAAACCGAGGCTCAGAACAATCACGCACTCCCTTGAGATCACCGTGAACTATGTTGCAGGAGTGGAGGTAGTAAAGTCCTTCAGCGACATCAGATAACTGGAGGGGGGAGTAAGCGTGGGATCGGACACCGCGGAAGGGATACATACGAGACCGAGTCGGTTTGCGTCGGGGGTGCTCTTGATGTATTCCGTCAGGTCCCCGCCAGGCATCCATTCCGAGATAAGCTGGAGAGGAACAGGAGTAATGCCCAAGAGTGGAACGACGTTTGGGTGCGTTAAGTGTTTCCACACTACCGCCTCCTGGTAGAGGGTCTGCGAGACATATCAGTAACGGTAGACAGGAGGAATGATGGCGTTGATGGCGCACTTTTGTGGCTTTCTTCGGACCTTCCTTGGAGTACACCCTAACACGTTTGACGCACACATTCAAACCATTCAGGGTGCCTCTGTAGATGTCACCGGAGCCTCCCGAGGCGACAGGTTGGCGACCGATGTTGAGGAGCGAAGATGAAAGAGTGTATGAGGTCGGTAGTATCATCCGGGTGCCACATATGTTTCGAAGTTCGCGTAGGCATTTTCGGAAAGCAGGACTGGCAGGGTCAAGTGTGTCGAGAGCCTACGATTGTTTGAGCGAGGAACGAAGGAACGAGACACGGTGACGTACCTTGTCCAGGTAGTCGACTAACCAGACCAAACTATCGCTTTGAAGGTTCGGCGCCTGTGAATTGAACTCTTCTCCATATAGGATGCTGCTGAGTTGATCGTGGAACGCGGATGAGGACCTGTTGAGTTGATGGAGTTGGCCCAAGAGACCGGTTGAGGACATGAAGATACTCCTCGCTAGGATGGTGGTTTGTTGGTAGACAACTAGGGAGTTTATTGTTGACGGGAGAGCCTATAAGTACCAAACGCCTCCCTTGATCCACGAGGCATGCGCATGGGCAGCCGGTACAAGCTGTCACAGCCCCGATACACCGCACGAGTAAGTACACGTGAACATAGCCTGAGGTTCTATTCCAATAAGCACTGCACCGGGAACTGCTGCTGGGACGATGGTGTGCCCTCTGTGGAGCTTTGGCGGTGTTGATACACGTGCGACCGATTCCGCGCCTGAGGTTAAATTGAATCCCTCCAGATCGCCGTTGACTCATAGCAGGATTGTCGTGAGTCTCAGCGGTTGGTGGAGGAAAGGGTGAGAAGGAAGGAAATGGTCTCGGTCGGGACACGTTGAACCCGCCGGCGGCCCGCCATGCGCCACCTTCCGCCACCCGCCGCAATGCGTATTCACGACGGTTCCGGCTCCGGTTCTGGGCGCCAACGATCCCTTTACGTATCTCCCATCCTCCCACACCAACTTCTTGTGCAACGAAGACGGAGGCACAATCGAGAACACGACAGAACACTACCTCGCACCATGAAAGCATTCGGACTCAAGCAACCACGGCGTAGACGGTGAAGAGAGACGAAGCGTTGGCGACATTACTGGAACACAGGTTCCCGCTCAGAACTTCTAGTAGAACCCCGTTGCACCAGCCCCTACCCCGTGCGGCGTGCACGTGGCCCAGCATCGCCCCGGGGTTATCCTCATATGTGGGTTCGATCCGTCAGAGCCGCTGCCTATTTCTGACCGAAGATCTGTGGTGACGAAGGTCGCTTGCTGAACGCTGAAGTCGCGAGGGGGTCATGGGCTCACTGTCATCCGGGCAGGCAGAGTCGCCGGAAAGCGGATAAGTCAATCCTGGTCCCTCCAGTGTGTTTGACCGCAGCCTCAACCCTCCCTAGCCTCATCCCCCCCTCGCTTGACTCCCAAGCGTACTGTGAGCGCCTCCTGCGGGTGGAGGCTCTTGCCGAGACGGCAAGCTATGGCACAGCTTACAAGAGCCAGAATGTGTGAAGGGTGACGAGTCGTGCAACCCGACATCACCGACAGGAATATTGGAATTTGAGAGGTAAAGGAATGGCAACTGTCGACGATCCCCACACCGTCCGGGTGTCATCTCCTCGAGAAGCGGATAAAATCTCCCAAGTAATGGACGCTTGCCGGAGCACCTTCAAACGCCACTCGGTCCACGACGTCGCACGGACAGGTTCCGCCTTGCGTTTTGGATTCGGCGCTATATATATGTGATGTACTTAGAGCCTGTTGTTTCCAGTTGATTGTTCTCCCTTACTCTTCCGTGTAATACTACCTCAAATTCGAATGCGACTTCCTCTCTTCTATGTCAGGCCGGCCACTTCTCCACTCACCAGGAGAGAATCGTCGTCATGTCCACGCGTCAAACTCGAAGCGCCCATCGGTTGATGAGACCGGTTGGCTCCGGTTGGTTGCCGCGTTGGTTCGCCGTTTCTCGAACCCCACTAGCACCCCTCCATCCACCTTTCCAGTAGCGTTGGATTTCCTAATCAACCTGCACCGTGATATCAAAGCTCTCAACATCCAGCACGTCAGTCGGATGCTTGACCCAATACCCGGCAGACTTTACTTTCAATAGACCGTTCTCCGGAGGGTGGGCCCAATCCCTCTGTGTCCGTTTTGTTTTTATTAAGGCTCGGCACCCCGGCATTGTGGCGTTGGTTGGTTTGTGCTGGTAGGGTTAAGTTCACCATGGAGAGTTTTTCAATTTCAGTCCTTCAAGGTCCGTATCCGTAATCTCGTGACGTTCCACCGGTTATCCACATGCCGCCAGGTTCACTCAGCACACTCGGACCCTGGCGAGTGTAGAGTGAACGCCTTCCCGGTGGCAATTCAACACCACGAGTTGGGTGTACTGGTCGATCTTCGAGATCTGGGTGACCTGCGACCACGCCCGACGTTTGGATCTAGGCCGGATCTCACCTTAGGCTCGGAGAATAGTGCTGGTGCCCCTGACTCGCTTGGCTCCCCCTTCTCCCATGAATGTCTTCTAGGCTGTTGAGTTGTTGGTTACTGGTCCTATCGTGTGCGTGTGCGTCTTGTTGGTGCAAACACCGACCGCACTATCCATGTGTGAGCAGGAATTACATTAGCGTTCCCAGATGTTCTCGCGCTGAACATCTGGGCACATCGCTCTTGAGTACACTCTTCCTCGACCGTCCATTGACCATGCTGTTTATTGGGAAGGTCGAGCATTGACTCCTTCACAAGGCTCGGAGGGAAGTAAGTGTATTTCCCCTTGCGCTAGGACATCCATCTTATCAACCGGATCCGACCGCAATTCCCATCAACCACTTCCGTCTTGGTTGCTCGAAGTGCTGCGTTCCAGGCACTTCACATTGCATCGGATGTATGGAATGGAAATCGAGGATTGCAGGTACAGTTCAGCGAAGTAGGGTGTTAGAAGCACCCCACACGTGAGTCAGGTAGGCGCGCTTGGGACCCACGCGAAAACCCTCATCGTTATAGAGGGGCCTTCAAACGCTCGATTCTAAATACCCGGATCCGATGTTACGCGCCGAACGGGAATCTTACGGATTTTAAGGTAGAATGACGCTACACTATTACAGTAAAAATCTTCTAACTGCATACAGTAGGGTCGACCCTCTGCAGTGAGAGAATTTTGACTGTATTCGTTCGTTGTTCTAGTAGATGATGTATACTAAGCCTACCCCTTGGAAGCATATACCAGTTTCACCTTCCTCTCGCTATCTGGCACTACTCATCTATTTTGGTTTATTTTACGATTGGACCCCGTGAAGCTGTGACTTTTACAATCTGGATCGTTAACATTGGACGATTTTATACAGGAGGGACGTGGGATCTATTGGGTAGACTGGCGGTATCTTTAAATCGGGTGTTGAAGAAGTACAGAATTTAACACGGAGATGGCCTCTTTCCGGTGGGTATCATCCTGGATGGAGGTAGTCCCTTGTCCAAAGACGAAGTTCTTCGGGTGTCGTACGGAGTATCTTGGCCACCGATTCCCCGATTCTCCATTCGGGTCAAGGTAATTGACAAAATTGATGAGAGCCGTTGCCAGAGGACCTCCCCTGTAAAGATCAAACAGGTCCGTGACGTGCGTCTAGGGCCGCGGAGAGTCAGTGGATCGGATGGGCGAGGAAATTGGTAAGGAATTTTGCGCACAGAACCAAAAACGGGCAGGGATTTTCTGGTGTTACTCACTAGAGTAGGAACGTGAGACGGTGGGATTGATAAGTAGAAAGGAGGGAGTAGTACCGAAGGACCAAGCGTTCTGTTCGTGCGCTAGGTGTTCTAGGAAAAACCTTCTGGGACCTTCGAACATGAGATCTCCCTGGAAAGACGCAATCCTCTTGAATTGCGGTGTCACAGCGTTAAGAGTTCCCGTGTTGTAAGGAGCGCCCTGTGTGACATCTTGTGCGACGCGTCTCAGTATCCTCAAGGACCCCAGAATGGGTCAAAAACCCACCGGAAGGGTACCGGTCGATGATCTCCTGGAATTTACCACTATCCACTGTTGCGAAGTAGCTACCACGGATGTACTCCTCGAACTGCGCATCCGTCCTAGGGTGGAAATGTTCAGATGAAGTACCCTGCTTCTGGAGACCTACTCACGTAACGTTGAGGCTGGATATGGAAAACATGGTTCCCTCATCCTCGCAGCTGCCTGAAGCAGCCAGATCGGCTGGTCAACGCGGAAACATAAAACTTTGGGATTCTTGTCACCTGTGACAAACGGAATCTTGGCGACGCTGCCTTGTAACACCAACTGTTGCGGTGGGGCCTCAAGGAACGTCCCATCCGCCCTCGGGATCCAGGCAAGGTTCATCGACTGCAAAATGGGGTTCGTAATCGTGCTCAACGAATGGAGGGAGCCTTGACAAACCCGGTAGGACTGGGTCGTTGGCGACATGTTCATGGCCGCCTTCAGCACTGCGAAAGGTACTTGTCGCAGACACTCCAAGGTGTCCTCGGCTTCAGCACACCTGGCCTCTCGAACAAGGTCGTCATAGTCTTGTTGACCGAGGCTGATATCCCCGCTGGGGATCGCCGTCCCGGACTGCATGAACGCACCACGGAACAGACCTTCGGTATCCCCTCCGTTCGTGACCATTTGAAGGGCGACTGACATTGCCCCAGCTGATTCTCCCCAACTTTTGTGGGATCCGGTTGGCGTGGTGTCCAACAAAGAACGGAACTAGAACTCACATCGTAACCTTCTCAGGATCACCGCCGAAGGCGGAGATGTATTTTTGAACCCATCTTAGGGCTTGGCGTTCTTGTGTGGAGGTGTCAGTCTTGTACAAACCTTGAGCTACTAGCACTTACGGTCGTGCAAGCCGATATTGGTGACACCAGCGTCCTTAGCTTCCCTGCCACCCAAAAATCCAAGGGCTAATGCTGCCGTTTAAGAATAATAGCACGAGGGTGGACCTTAGAATCACCCACCGGAAACCCTGTCGAGACCAGTGACTCAGCGTTGGTTCGTATCACCAAGCTTGACGAAGGTTACCTGTAGTTCATGCTGACATATATGATGGGTTTGCCGAGCTCGATCGAGCGAGCCACGATTGAGTCTCCAGTTAAACTTGATTCGAGGGTCAGACGGTTGGATACTCCGGTGGAAAAAACATGACGTTACCCCATAGTTCCCCCACTGTGGAACCCTCCGCCATAGATCCACTGCGAAAGTGGTTAGCAACGCCATAACAGCGCAGACGGTATATAACTTACGACCACGACTGGTAACTTCGTCCTAGGGCCAGCATTAGCGGGTTTGATCACATTCAGAGTCAGGCCTATGATCGCAGGTCAAGCCCCGGGAGTTATAAGGGATTCGATGGACGAGCGCACAGTCTTCGCTCTCGGGACCCTGCTTGATCGCTGCGATCGCTAGGATGAACTCTAATACTTGTGGATGCAACCCCTTGGGGGGTGCAGAGCGGTGGCCCTGTTGCGGACAGCTCGGGCCATATGAAACCGCCTTGAACGCTTCTGTATACGGGTCGTTAGGTTCGGGAAGGCGGAAACGCCCGTTCCCGGTACTAGACTGAAGTCAGGACGTGGTAGAACGGGAACGAGGTCGATGTCGCGTACGGTGGTTTCGCGAAAGGAATGCCCAGAAAGCTGGTCAGGCCATTGCTAGTCGAACCGACGAAGTTCTTCGAGTTAGGCGACGCATCAGTATCCACTGGACGGGCCACAAGAGATAGTAGCCAACCGCATTGTCCAGTTTGACCGCTGGTGGCGCGTAAAGAGTAGACCCAGCGAGGAAGAGAGAGACTAAACCCAATCCGATGAGTACGAGGTTCATGCTTCTGGGGGTGTGGAGGAGAGAGGGGTGTCTATCTTGCCGGGCAGGAGTGGATACGTATACATATATGGGTTCGAGGCCATACCGCTGCGGAGAAGTTGATAATAAAAAACTGCCATGTGCTGTCAACACATAAATTGCCTTCGCAGCGGGAGCAGCATCAAAGGCGAGATCCGATACGTAAAGCGTTCAGTGTCAGCTCTGCTTCCGGGCCGTTCTGGTCCGCGGACCTGCTCTCCGGAAGTTCGCGTCTACTGAGTACAGTATAGAATGGCGACCTATCGACGATCTCCCCCTCACAACATGATCCCGAGTCGTCGCACCTCTTGCCACACTCGTTTCACTATCTACTCTCTCGATTGTGTTCTCTGCGGCCGCGGTTCAGAAACCTCTCTCAACGTTGCCGGCGGAAGCGGATCAGGCCGTCAATGACATGTTCCATTACTCTTACGAGCATCAGGAAATTGTCTTGTCGCTTTTGAACGTCAAACTTTCTCGGTGATTCAATCTCCTCCAAATCCGGGCGGTTAGAGCTTCTACTTTTTGTTGGGACTTCGAGAAGTGGACGATTGGCTTTTGGAAGTGCTTCTGTGCACTTCTGGCTACTCTTCGTGCTTTCGGTCACTTTGAAAGTGATCGGCGAGTTCCCTGGTGGAAGCACGCTGGTCTGCTCTGTTCTGTGCCTCAGCTGTGCGCGTCAATTGGTAATGAGAACTTTCTGACAGCGGCAAATTGGAGGCGCCATTTTCCCCTCCGACCCGTCGCCCCTTGGGGGGTAACACCTCCACCCAGGTTAGTACATTAATATTTTACACTTTTTACGCATTGCGAGGTGGTCCAGGGACTCGTGGGGGGGGCACAAGTTCCTCACTTGATCGTGGGGCGCTTACTGTGGGAACCATTACCTTTTATGGGGAGCGGCAAAACCCAGGGGCGAGAAAAATAATATCCCAGCAAGGAAGAAATTCTGTCTGACAGATCTCTTCTACAGGTGAGACAATCTATCAAGGCGGATTGTCCAGAAGTGGATCGTGTGAGGTCGGGTTTTCGCCGAGGATCGGTTGTCACAAAGCTGTGGTGACTATAGCGCTGAGCATTGTGTCCACCAGACGTGTTCAACACTGGGACGCATCCCTTCAGGGCCCCGCCATCCGAATCCACCGACAGCGGCGGAGCACTCGCGCCCACACCGACTGAACTTTTCGTTCCCAACGATGAAGCCCCCATCGAGTGCTGGGCGACCACTTTACTAGGGTCGTTGCCGAATTGCTCTCTGTCGTAGACACCCTCCTCGGAGTGTCGGGTTTGTAGGACTTCGCTCTCTTGTTCATACACAACGAGCGTCTACTCAGCAGCTCGAAATTTGCCCAATCTATCAACTGCCCCTCAGATCGAGCTCTTCCTCAGGTTTCCTACTTGTACCTGCGCCGTTTTGCTGGTGAGAAAAATGACAGTTCCGGGATGTGCGCCATAAAATAGGGCCTGAAGTCGAGCCAGTACCGGAAAGACAAAACTTCGCGGACTTCTAAAGTGGCGGTGAACGGGATGATCAATAGGGAAGACAAGAGGAAAACATTTGGAAGGGAGTAGTCGGGTGTGCAGGAGTTCTCGCGTCGCGAGTATTCGAAAGGGCCATTCCCCTTGGCTCGAAGGTTTCTAACAGTGTCATCATAATGGGAACAGTCGGTACTGGCAGTCTTGGTTATCTCCACGAAGTTGTTGTGTTAGATGGGTCGAGATGGTCGACGCTGATTGCGACCTTCCGACTGCCGACGGAGATGAGCGATCCGAAGCTTGACCCGCACTACGACGATCTTGCCAAGACCGTTGGTGTGACGATTACGCGACGCGACGAATCCCGCACCGGGACCTCCACCAAGATTGTCCCTAGGATCAGGGATGGATATCTGGACGCAGAACAGAGTGAGGTGAGCCGCACCGCCTCCCAACTCACGCCCGGCGTCTTCTTCCCGTATCCTCTCACCAGGCCTGCCCGCGCCCTCCGACAATTCGTCTCCCCAGCGACGAATAATCCTTATGTCCCCAATTGATACCCTACAACAGCCCCGTCACGACTGCGGACCTTCATTCGAGTCCCACGATGAACTCGCCAACCTTCATGTCACGGAGATTCAAACTCTACCCATCGGCGGCCAACAAGCGCCACTCGACGCCGCAGATCTTGCGTGCCCCGGACCTCCCCTCAGTCCCCCGGATTCGCCAATTCCCCCCAGCATCGATTCCCCAGCTTGGACGCGTCTGATCAGCTGTCCCCTTACCGCTCACGAGCGGACATCCCTGATCGCGGACTTGTTCTCAAGCCATGTTGAGATCGAGGCAATGGGACACATCGGTGGGGAAGATGCTCAGACATTCGTTGACATGATATACGAGGTCCGCTCCAACCCCCTCATATCTCCAAAGAGTAATCCCACTGACTCCGTCTGTATCTCACCCATCAGGCGTTGGATAGCCTCGACCCCATGCCACGGGTGAGGTCCCTGCGCATTTTGTGCGAGATCTGTGACCGTCAAACCATGATTCCAAGCCCGCTGGCCATTGTGGCTTCCTATGACCGAACGGCGGTCCCGCCGGTCCATGGAGGGTTTGCGCACGTGTGGAAGGGTAGATCACACGACCTGGACGTTGCGATCAAGGTTTTGAAGATATACCAGTGCAGTGACTGCGAGCAGCTTGGAAGAGTGAGATTTCGATTATGCTTCGTACCTATTGCATCCTTTGGTGAGCTGACTGTGATGCGCGTAGAGGTTTTGCAGGGAAGTCGTGATGTGGTCGGCACTTCGTCATCCAAATGTTTTATCGTTAGTGGGAGTGATGATGACCGATAATCAATTGGTGATGGTGACAGAATGGATGGTAAACGGTAATGTCAACGTATTCGTGAATGCGAACAAAGATGCGGATCGGTCAGGGCTAGTACGTCTCCCTCCGGAAGTTGTGCTATTTTACTTCTTGTTGACAACCGCACGAACTCCTGCAGTTGGGAGATGTCGGCAGGGGCTTGGACTATTTACACAGCCAGGATATGGTCCACGGGGATCTAAAGGGAGTACGCCCTTACACTCGTCTATCGCTCTTCCAGTCGCTCGCTTACTCGACTCAAGGCTAACATCCTGATCGATCACGAAGGCCACGCCCGCATTGCAGACTTCGGCCTGCTTACGATAATATCCGACCAGATGAACTTCATGTTCTCGATTTCACACGCGGAGAGCGGTGCGTTTCAATGGATCAGTCCAGAGCTCCTCGATCCGG
>Ga0307511_10005264_pt1 | contig 13174 bp, 18 predicted proteins | sample 13_EM_MG_FD_200266 | JGI IMG/M metagenome (GOLD analysis project Ga0307511, IMG submission 200266) | Populus trichocarpa ectomycorrhiza microbial communities from riparian zone in the Pacific Northwest, United States - 13_EM | ecosystem: Host-associated > Plants > Roots > Unclassified | place...
TGTGAAAAGATAAGATAAGATAAGATAAGATAAGATAAGATAAGATAACGCCATGTCATGATTTGAACGAGTGTTTGGGCGCTTCGAACTTAGAAGAAAATGAGTGAAAATGTGAAAATCGTGACAGTGGCCAGCTAGTCTGATCAATACCAAGTCCTAACAGGCCGGACAGTAAGCTGGCCGGTGATTCTCCATTCTCGTCCTTCGAACTGCCACCGGCAGCCAATAACTGAGGGAGCAGGTGGTAGAAGAGAATAGGATCGCAGGCATCGAAGGTCACGAGAAGGTCTTTGTGGTTGAGGAGAGGCAAATAGCGAGGGATCCTGCGGATGATGGAGTCCCTGATGAACTCGCAGACTTGAGCAGTAGTCATCCCGACCTCGCTGAGCTTGCCCATATTGACGCCACCCTTGCTGGACTGAACCAGAGACTTGAAGATCCCAGGGTCAGTGATCGGCGGGAGAGACGTCGAGATGGTGTTCGGCAAAGTCTCGGCAATCTTGTCCAGGTACAGCTGAGCGGTGAGGTAGGGGGCCTGACCTGCGTTACCGAAGACCGTACCAACGGTGGAGAAGAGCAAGTTGAAGTCAATCTTGTTCAAGTCAACAAGGCCGAGAATGACGTTGAAAACGTCGACCTTGGATTGATACACGTCGTCGAAGTGCTCCTGGGTGAGATTCGCAAACGAAGAGTCCCTCGGAACGACGGTCATTAACATGATCCCGCCGAGAGTTCCGACGGACTCGGCAGTCTGGATGAGCTTGGCCATGTCCGTCTTGCTCGAAGCATCACAAGAGATTGCCCTGGCATCACTGCCCTTGTTATTGATGTCCCGGAGATAAAACTTGCTGACGGTGGAGAGGGCCTTGCGGCCACGACGAGAGGTGGGATAAATGTGACGTGCGCCGTGATTGAACATCCAGACGGCGATTCCAACGCCAAACTCGCTGCATCCGCCGACTAAGAGGTATGTCTTGCGAGGATCGAACAGTTGAGCAGCTGGATCGACCCGAACGTGTTCTGGACGAGTGGTCTTGAGGACGAGGACCTGTGCGGCGGATATGTCCCCCACGGGATGGATGAGATCGGAGAATGGAATGGGGACGGGAGAAAGCTTGAATGGTTTGGTAACGTGGGCATTGAGGACGGCACTGAGGTAAGTGGCCAGTCTAGCAGGGTGTTTCTTGACCAATGTCACGATGTCGATGGTCCTCGCAGTGGGAACATCAGTAGGGGGCCTGACTGGTTCACTGGACCCCTTGTTGTGAATATAGAGACCAAGGGAGGAGACGATATCGCCGACAATAGTTAGATCGGTGCGGCCAGTGGAGTTGAAAATGAGGTCGAATCCTTCGGTGTCGCAAGCTTCGACCACCTCTCAGCAGACGAAAGAACAGCGGAGGCGGAAGCGTTCACGGCAATTGACCCCGTATCGATGCCGAACTTGGTGGATAAGGTCCGAATCTCAGACTTGGAAGCGACGGTGAAGAACGCTGATACTCCTAAACCCCGGACAATTTGAACCGCAGCACGCCAGACACCTAAGATCCAAGAGTTAACGGAAATGTTTCAGAGATAAAGAGAAGAGACGCACGAGAGAGAGCGTCGTGAACCAAGACGATCGAAGTTTGTACCCTATCGCAGACGAGGTTGAACTCGACGTAGCGCCCCCGCCTGAGCAATTGCCACCTCCTCTACTGTTCGGTGAACGGGGTGTTGGCCCTCTTCTCGAGGATCGGCAAGTAAGAAGCTAAGAAAGTATCTCCGCATGACTTGACGAATCCGAAGATCTCCTGAGAGCGCGGTCGGGAGGAAGGGTCCTTGTCGGTGGAGAGGCGATGGTGATCGGCGGAGTTGAGGTCATCGAAGAAAATACCTCCGACTCCCATCGCTTCTTTCCGGTGAGGAATGAAAAGTACTCGTCGCACCACTTCTTGAAGGGGGGGGTAGAGAACGCCAGGGGCGTGTTTGTCGCAGGCGATTTTGAGAGTCTCGTGGAAGTGAACGGCGTCTTCTTTGTAGAGATAAGACGGAGTCAAATCGCATCCTCCTCCAAACCACCAAGCGACGGTTTTTGAGGGCTCTTTCGGGTCGGAAACTTCGAAGTAACGGTAGTTCGCGTGTGCGGTTGGTACACGAGGGTTGCGGGGGTGGATGATCAAACTGATCCCAGCGGCGAAGAAGGGGAGTACCCCTTGAGCGTCCGGACCCGAGGGGAGGGTCGCGTGGTCGGCCCTCATCTGTTTGACGGCGGCAAACCAACCAGGGAGGCGAACTCCGTCAACGATGGTCCACAGCGCAAAGCGACAGAGGAGAACGAGTCTTTGAAATGCGCCCAGGGCATCCTACATGGACCACACTCCACAGGGAGGATTTGGAGAGCGGATGCTGGCAACATGAAAATGGCTGAGGCGATAGCTGGGAGAACTTCGCGGGGAGTTCTGTATGTGTACCAGATAATGACAAGGAAATGGAAATCTTCTTCAGGTGTGAGGAGAAAGATAGGTCGACGTAAGGAAGGTTGTGTTTCGAGATGCACCAGGATAAATCTCGTAACGCCGGGAACCACCCGTCGGCAGGAGAATTGAGACGCAAAATGTGGGATGCGTGCTCTTCGACGATCCTTCCAACTTCAACCAACCCAACCCAGGCGGGGAGGACAACGGCGGGCAAGCAAACCGCGTCCACAACAGGCATTGAGTGCGGCAGATAGGCGACGCCACCTTATCTATGCCAACGGTATCCCCGAGTCTCTGGTAGGAATAACCAAGCACTCTCTTTCCATCGACCCTTGCGACAAAGGTGGTGAGGCGAGTCTCGGTCTCGAATTTGGTAAGACCGGACGCTTCGACGGCGACCTCGGCCTCGTTGGGTCCGGGGAGAGGGGGGTAGGCGGCAGCCATCGATCGGTGACCATGGGAGTTCTTGGAGTATCCAATATGACGAATCTCGAAATTCCTGGTACTTGGAGAATCATGGACAGTACGGTGAACCAAGACCTCGCCAGCCGCGGTGATCTTGAGGTGGTCTTCTAAGATCCTGGGGTTGTGGCGGATGGCGTGAATCCAGTTCTCGCACTGATCGAGAGAGAGGGAATGGTCCTTGAAGAGAACGGAGCGAACCGTGAAGTGAACATCCTCAGCAATGAGACCGGCAGCAACGCCCATAGCGCCAATACCAGCGGCATCGTCTTTTCCAATGATCCACATCTTTCCTCCAACCAGCATTTGTTCAACCTTCTCAATGAGCCAATCCTCGTTTCCATGGAGGAAATGATGGAACACGATGTTGGTGGTGAGTTCCTTGGGAGGGACGGAAGGAGGGTGAAGTTCCTAGCGAATACGACGCTCCGGCCAGCAGGGAGGTGCTGGACGAGGACCTCATGGGCGGAGAGTGCCTTGAGTTTGGAGACGGGAGCACGTATATTGGCGAGTGGTTCGCGGGAAGGACTGTGAGGTGGGAATCCACGGAGATTGCTCGGATGGGGGAACGGGCCGGAAAGCTTCGGATGTCGATCACGCTTCTTTCACCACACCTTCCGAGACCGACCCGGTTCGCTATGCTTGGGTTGACAATATCCCGTCGAACAATACAGGTGCCAACGAAACGAGCTCCTGCACGCCGAGCAAAACAAACCCTTCTTCCTCAGCGGGTTTCCAGCTGAGAACTGGATAAGCGGTAATATGGAATGCCCGTGTCAAAGACACTTACAGAGAACGAGGAAGATTGCGACGCCAGATGGAGCGAGGAGCCTGGGGAATAAATCGAGGTTGGTGGGAGTCTTGGCGATGTCAAGGTTGGCGAGAATCGCATCGACACGGTGGAAGGGGCGAGCACCTAGCATAAACACGTATATTGAATACACACCCGGCACCACGAACGGAAACCCCCTGACCAGCGAAGGTGGAGGTATCGATGATGGCCGATCGACCGTGGGGGTAATCGAGGACATTGACCTTAGCATTGGCGGCCTCTGCGCTGGTCCCGGCGGCAAAGTATTCGACAGAGAACCTGTACGTGGCGAGAAGGCTTGACAGCTTGGCATCGAGAGCACGAACGGTGGAGTCAGTAGGGTCGAGATCAAGAACTCGAGCCACAAAGCGGTTAGCTCGGGAACGAGCCCTGATGAAGAGGGTCTCGAGGACTTCGGCGAGGTAGTCGTGACCGCTGCGGGCACCAGGCGGAGGGAGTGTGCAATCAGGAGTGACAAAAGCCTTGGGTTGCCAGATAGTGACAAGACGCTGTTGCATGGAGTGGTCGGTGATGGGGACTGGCTCGGGCTTGGGAGTAAGGGTGATCTCAAACTCGTCGATAGTGAAGAAGACTCGTCCGGTGGAATCAGCCACGACGAAGTCGAAGACAAACGGCCCCTTCGCACCCCAAACCTTGGGCTTGCACAACACATAGACTTCCTTCAAGTGCTCCTCCATCGATTTAGAGTCGGAGGGATTTTGTGGAGATGGAGAGGAGAGTTCCGTTGAAATTGAAGGTCTTCTTGACCATGAACATACGGAAGCAGACCTGGGAAATGGAGTCGAGGACACCGGGGCAGATGCCGTAGCCGTTTCCGTAAATGTCAGGGGCTTCGGGGATGTCGAATCGAGCGATGTAGGCCTTATCGGCCCAACATCCGGGGTATGGGATGGCGTGGAGCTCCTTAGTGAAGTTGCGGAAGCGGTCCTGGTAGTTGTAGCTGGATGGGAGGGTCTCGTAGAACGCGTCGCCGGTCATGCTGACGAGCGAAGAACTCATAAGGGTCCGGATATCAAGAGTAGGGAGGTTTTCCGGGTCGTAATCTGGATTCTCGCGCCTGAAGGAACCGCTGGCGTAGACAGTCTCGAGGACCGGTTTGCCATTTGCATACTTGCTGTAGATGGAGCCGCAGGACTCCCAGTGGTCGCCATTGATGATGACCCCGGCGTGGCCGGGAGAAGTGCCATGGCCATTGAGGACGAAGGGCTTGAGGACCTTCGTGTTCTCGACCACGAGAGCGCCGTTCTCAAGGATCGCTTCGGTATAACTGTAAGGTATATTAGAGACCGCTCCCGGTAAAAAAAAAAAAAGTAAATGACTTTACCCCTGGGTGCTTCTCGACCAAAGACACGATATGAATAGTCCGGGCGGCGGGGGCATCGGCAGGGAGCCTGAACAACAAGTCTTCCACCCGTTCGGCCGCTTCAGCCTTCGTGTTCCCCTGCAACCGAACCCTAATAGACACCGTCCGCGTCTTGTCCTTCTTCTCGACAAACGATACGGTGAGCGTGTCCTCCGAGAGTTCAGCCGAGATGACATGATAATGTCGTGGCATGTTTTTGTTTTCCTGAGCACAACTTTGTGTCAGTGCGAGAAACACAGCATTCGGACATCCAACAGACCGGTTCCGTCGGGTTTTGTGAAGTGACGATGAAGGAAACATCGGAGAATGTGAGAGTGAGAAGTTCGGAACCTCGTCGGACCAACGTGGAAGGAAACAATCAAGGATGCAGAAGACACATTTCCCACAGTTACAGCAGTGATCGCCGGGAGGCGACCCGGGGGCGATCGAACCCTCAATTGATTTTTTACCTTTCTCCGAGAGCTCGCTCACGTCAAATTCCTTTATATATTTGGAGGGGATCTCGAGGCCGTGGGAATCTCCCTCTTTGACCCTCTCTCTTACTCCACCCATATCTGACAGCACCCCTCTCACCTGCCCTTCTTGTCCGATGTCTCAAAATTTTGGCACACCTTCGGTGGACCTTACTCTTGTTCCTCCCGACCCCCGCAATACATCCACGTCCCCCACAATTAATCCCGATAACAACCTCCAGGCCATTCCAGTCCACCAAGCCAACCTGTGGATGCAGGGATTTGCTCCGACGCACAGCTGATGGACTTCGGGAACTATCGCGCCGGAGGCCAGGTAAGGCTCTGGTTCACGCTCACTCATTCCCGACTAATATATGCGTGGTTTTCCAGGCTACAATCAAACACGAAACACCCACCAACGTCGTAGATCCAATCTACATGCAATTGCTTGGAGCGATTCAATCTCTCCAGCAGCAAGTCACAATGATCAACCAACAACTTGCCGCAGGGCTGTATGTTCAGCGCTGTATCTAACGATCATGACTCACGGTAACTTTTTAGGCAACGCCCGCAATACCTTCCAACTCCCTCCATCACTCCTTTCACACCACTCGTCCCCGGCACACGCCAAACCGCCCCTGGGCCTGCACAACTTGCAGCCGTCGAATACTTACTCAGTAAACTTACACCCCTCGAGCCTCTCGATCAGGAGGACTATATTACCCAGTTCTGGGAGAAGAGCGAATAGGAGCGGCAGGTCAGAATTCGGAAGGAATCAAACCAGAACGGCAAGGGTGGTGTAAAGGGCGAGGGGATCAACTCCTCCTGAATAGAGGATGAATATGGGACCCGCGTTGACGTTGATCGACAAACTGAAATCATCGCCGCAGCATGACGGACCTGGATCACACTGTCAAATTGCGGTGTTGTTGTAACCAATTTTAGCGCCGCCGATGAGATGGTCGTCTCCTACTTCCGTCGCAAACTCGAGACCGATCACATCGAGCTTCGCTACTGTCGCAATCATCGGAAGGCAGACAGGCTCTGGCAGGAATTTTTTTCATCCTGGGGAGGCCCTCCGACTGATCCAAAGGCGAGTGTGTTTCAATGCAATCCTACAATTCCACCTCAAACACACTTTCGTGCAGACCAGACCCCGATCTGGACGAAAGCTGTAAGCCTTTGGTTCCGTCTTCAGGCTACACATTTTGATAGTCTGTAGCATGAGTGCCGAAGTCGAAATGCCTTCGCGGGTCCAGGATCTCACCCCAACTTCCGGGCCGTCGAGCAACCCTGCTTCCAAGTCATTGATCGATTTGGATCCTGTGGCCGACCAGACCTCCGACCCAGCGAATGATCCGGCACCCGCAACTCCCACTCCAATATCCACTCCTGTCCCCGTGTCCACCATGCCTACTCCGGCTACGACTGTGCCCCCACCTACTCCGGTTCCGGCCACACCAAATGTGACCCCGATGGGCCCTGAAGAAGGCCCTCCTACGTCGAAGGAGAGCACGAAGAGTGGCCGTGCAACAAAGACAAAGAAGACTCCGAAGGTGAAGGAATTCCGTGTAGTACTGAAAGAAACTACAGCAAAGTACGTTAGACAACTTGATCTCTTGGTTGTCAACACGTTGACCACGTCGAGGGGCATTTGTGAGCGTGAGTGGGCACGCGAAAACACTTACGGAACCAGGGCCGAGCTTGATGCGCACTTCAACATATTCAGCACCATCGTGTCACCGATCCTTTGTGTCCGCCGTGTTTCAGGCACGCGGCGATGACGCCATGCTGCCACACACGTACTCACTTCTCAACTACATCGCGGCCGCAAGCATATTCTCCGGACTTGACGATATTGGTGAGATCGTCGAGGGGGCGGGCGGACAAACCGATTACGCCACGCCCCACTCCGTAGCGTCCGCTTTGAGAGGGCTAACAGAAGAAGAGAAGAGGTTGATCGCTGTGAGCACGATCTCGGTTTGAGCCGGTTGGCGGTGGAGTTTGAAAATGACGAGGTATGTTTGGTCCCCGCCGTCATAATCGTACTGGGTTCCGATATCTTTTCCCAGGTGACGTGTTCGACCGTTTCGATGTTATTGCGGCATCCGCGATCAGCGGAACCAACCGTCGAAGCGGTAATCGCCCCCGAGAATACTTTCGTTGACATTATACGAGCATTCTCTGTCGTCAGTAGGACCGCAAATCCGGATGACCCGAGATTGTCGAGCAATATGTTTCGCTGACTGCTGATACTCTCCGTTCCAGGGTTGACTCAGGCATGGCGTTAGGTTCTTGCTGCACAGACTAGGCTGGCGCAGCAGCTCGGCGAGCGCTCTAATTTGTGCGAAGTGTACCTTACCGAGCTTATAGTCTTATTCGTGAATAAGGGTATGGCTGTTCAGAACGTTGCCATCTCCGCTCAATCTGCAAAGGTACGCGGTGCTATTCATTATTCATGTTTCCTTGCTAATGCATACGGTAGACGGAGGGAATGACCGAGTAACTTACTTCCCCCTTGTTGCCCATCGAGCCCTTCCCAGCCATGAGAATTTTGATGCTCAGTTGAATGCGTCTCTAGAACTTGTTAGTTTGTTCCGGAGTATGTGGTTCCTATGCTCGTTGCTCCACTTCGCGATATTCGAGGAGAAGGATCAGATTGCGGTGAGTTGGGTGAGGCCGGTTCTCGGGAAGGTCGCCTCTAAAACCCCAGCTATTGTCGTCAAAGAGGTGATAGACCTTGTTGGAGAGTTGGAATATAACACCGTCATGAGACGGGAGTATGCTCATGCGGTCAGTCCTTACACGAGTTATTACACAGCTTAAAGCTGAACGTTTTCGTAGGTGGTTTTGAAACACGGGGGAATATTGAATGCCGCCAAGGTCTTCTGAGATTCAATCTCTAAACGACAGTCAAGTCGTTTTCCTGCTGACGACACACGACTTCGAGAGCTTCAGGTCTGCCCAGGGCCTTCCCTCATCGTTGCCTTCGTAGTTTACAAATACCGGTTTAAGCAAGTGTGCCCCGCCGAGAGGTTGCGTGGAATCTATTGCAGAGAAGGTGATTGAAGTACCTCTTTCCGACGCGTGCGGAAATTGAGTTTTTCTCTAGGCCACGCGTGGATCTGTCAATGTTTTAAACGCCAAAGTGTCACGCCAAACTCTCCAGACTGGGCTCTCGGATGAGCTGCGCGTGCTCCTAACGCGGTCTACCCATAGGATCAACAAAGCAAGGGACGCCGCGTTTGGATGCTTAAACAGGCTGATTACGTCATTCCCGTCGCTGGTGCGTAACCCGTCGTTGGTGTTGGCGACGTTGGAGGTTCTCGCGCTTTTGTGCAAAGCGTGCGAGAACGAACACTACGATGAGGTGCGGGCGGTGCTCTCGACATCTGGATCCAACAGCCGTGCCGACTAACCCTTTTCTTGGATTGATTCCGTCCAGTTTGACCCAGTGTATGAGTTCCATTCAGAGAGGGTGGATATCGCGTTCAGGCTCGTTGACAACTACGAGGTCCGCAACGAGATCCTGGTCCTATCGCTAAGACACTCGCCAGTATAGTTTGATGCCGCGCTGACCCGCGCGCCTAGGGGAGCTTCAAGCCACGCTTCAGGTGAAGGTAGGACTCAGGACAGTTTCGGCTTTTGTTGAGGTATTTTATCACCGAAATACCTAGCGGTCGCTCAGGTGACCGCTTCAAGCGAAGTAACAGAGCTGGGGGCGTCTTTGGCTGCACGTTTCTGGAGAGAGATCAGCGAGAGTGAACGGAACTTTAGTGCGTTTCCATCTTGCACACCACCGTCTGGGGTGCTCATCCGTATTTTGAAAGGTTCTTTATCTGCGATTTCTGTTTGGAAGCCCGATCGTACCAAGGCCCTCGCTCCAGAGATTGCGTCGAAATCGCACTTTAGTGGTGAAATCGCTGGGCTGAGGTTGTCCCGGCGCACAGGTAAATTCTCGTTGCTCCCAAGCCTTTACATTGCTCAACGAGATATTATAGGCCAAAATGAACTAGAGAAACCGCAAGCCCATACATCTCCGATCGCAGAGCTGGCGGCCCTCCAGAAACGGATGACGGAGGCGTTGATCGACTCGGAAGTTCGGGCGAAGGAAAACCATTTGACAGTTCGGGAGCTTAAGCACCTTCCGTTTAAATGTGCGGCTACGTTGATATCTGCACCAAAGGTAAGTATCTGCTTGCCCTCTCATCAGTATCGTTTGTTCACAGTTGGGTTCCGTGTGACTACGCTGATGGAGCGCCTTGTCGTCCTACCGTTTGAAGTTTTCACCCTGGCTTCAATTGCCACAGGAATCAAGGTTTGGACACTTCTGACACACCGGAACACGAGATCGGGGTCATGATGGAAGTCAGCTCGGCTTGACTTGCGACGGTCAGGTTTGGGAAGGGCATGTTCTCGACCTCACAAAAGTACTCAGACTTGGATCGTTTGTTTTTTCTGGACACTGACAAATTCCTTTTTGAATAGTTACGACGATCCGTTCTTCCGCCCGATCAAGCACAGCCCGACTGGCAAGGAAGAGATTGGTCGCGGGATGGCCCTCGCGAAGCGACTGTTGGCTCACGTTCTAATCCTCCAGATGCTGATTAACCGGTTCCAAGCTGCGAGGTATCGACGACCGGGACTTATGCTCATCATACAGTGGCTGGTCCTCATTTCCGCGCAGGTCCATCGGTCTACGAGGTCCGTCCCTTCCTTTTTCCTCGAGGGCACATGGGTATTCATTCCCCCTTCGTTGACAAGAGACATTGAAAGACACCGATTTCTGTAAAAAGCTGAAGTCAGTCATTCCCAGCGCTCGGACCAAGGCCCGAAGCTCCATCAAAACAGAGGTCAAGTGCTGAGACACAATCCGTGAACCTGAATTCAACCGTTTTCCGTCCAGATTGCGAAAAGTCTTGGGGACGACCCTGTCGCCGAATTCAATGCGGATGGTCTCCCATGTCGCCGGCCCTCCTCCACAGCCATCTCAGAGTTGTGCGCAAACGTACTGCAGAGCGTTCCCACCATCAGGAGCATCAGGCCGAGCACTGTACTCGCAGCACGGATCGCCTTCCTTGTACGTCATCGCAGCTCACCGATAACATGTCACGTCAAACCTCCTGGAACGCGGCCGCCCCAACCCGTAAACGAAGGCGATAAATAAAAGTGGTCCTGAACCCGCAGTGACTCGCCACCAAACCACACCCCTGTACTATTCTTTTTTACCGGCCTTGAGTTCTAACTATACGTTTTCATTGGCATTTGACACTGTAAGAAGAGGGAGTAGTCTTTTAAAGTAACCGACGAGTAACAAATGTACTCGAAACGAAATGTGCTAATCCAATTAGTACGAAAAGTTCTGGCCAGGAGCGAGAATTGTACTAACTTTGTTATCATCGGAAACAAGTAGCCCTGATACACAAAAATGTACGCAACGCAAGTGCCTTTTGCACTCGATCTTAGCGTTGAACGTGCTAATTTCAAGGGTCAGTCTCGACCCAGTCGCACCGCGGTATGGTCGGGCCGGAAGCACATGACGTTCACCCGGCACCTGGCATCGTTGCCCATTTCGGGATCCATTGCAAATAAAAATGAATTTTATGAGGGTGCCCCTCATGGCACTAGAGTCGAGCGCCATGTTGGCTCGCTCCGCTCGCTCAGTTAGCCGACTCGCGGAAATTAGATAACGATAGGGCTGACAAGCGGCAGAGCCCATGACCTCGGAAACTCAGCTATCTCCCGCCGTTCTCTGCCTTTTCGTAAGCGATGCCTTGGCAAATGTGCCCATTTCCACGTCGTCGGAACCTTATGTAAGTGCTTATTTTCTTCTCCCTCTGCAACGGGGTTGTGGGCCCGACGGATCATATTCTGAACTGAACCGAAAATGGTCGGCTCAACATTCTTTCTACTCTACAACGGGGGACTTGAACCTGACGGAGACTAAACTGAGAACATGTTGTGGGTAAAAATGATTTCAAATTTACCAAAATCTTAGGCTGTTGCGCCAGGATCCGATCGAACAAAAAAAAGACCCCCTCCCTTCGGTCGTGGGGATAAGCAACGTTTGTTACTATAAGTTATAGCGCCGGCAAGCGGCAAAGCCCACGACCGTTTACACCATCCTCTTCTTCGGTTCCCTTTCATCCGTTTCCACCGTCCTTTTCCTCTTCATCCCTACATTATGATTCACCATGTCATGCGTTTCGCCTACCAATCGAAATTTCGCACTTGTCTGCCGCCCCAAGATTTCCAGTCGCGAAAATTCCTTACGGAGATCCTTAGAATGTCGCTTAGTGATTGTACTGAGATCGAACTCACGCAAAACCATTAGGCCCTGCAAAGACATGCGCCTTACTAGGCTGTTCCGTACCAGAGTGCCCAGCAAGATCCACTAACGCCCTGTCCATTGTCTGACTTGGTGCCTTATGCGCTGTCATCGTAAATCCGGGTTCAACAGGCACTTCCTTTCTTTTGATCACACAACGTTTGAGCGATGCGTTGTGCTCGAACCTGATATCTGTGGCGTCGGCGATAATTGGAAGGGGATGTTAGGGCAAGTGAGGCATCTCAACCATGTCAGACCCTGGAATCTCAACGACGCAACTTTTCAGATTTCCCTTGCTGTCTGTGGAACACTGTACCACACGGAGGAACCCCCAACTCCCGTTGACCACGCCGGCCCTACATCAGCAAAACAGTATTTTTCGTCAAGTACTAAAGTCGCAAAGGGTCAAAAAAGTGGAGGGAACATGAACGATCGCGTCGCAAGTCCCTCCAAAGTGGACGGTTGCCGACGAAGTGATTAAAAGTGACCCAAGTGGCCCCACTATCGCCACAACCACTTCGTAGTACCGCCGCCATGCCACTGTGATACGCCGGTGGGCGGGGGATTGTCACATTCTTGTATAGGACCACGTTTAAGCGGTTGACGAAACCCAAAAACTTGTCATTGAAAGTGTGTATACCTACGAGTTATTCTGTAACATAAAATAATACAGCTCCTTATCGAAGAAGTGGTTGAGGTAGAATTCTGTACTGAACTCCAAGCTATTCTGCGCGGTTAACTTCGGGTCTGCACGGTTACCATACCTTGGGATGAGCGGAGCGGGGATCCGAATTTGCGAGAGCGGAAGCACATATCCAAGTCGGGTGCCATTGGACCTTAAGGAACGTTTCATCACGTACATCCCGGTCAGAGGATCTGGGCAGTTCCCGCGGTTTGCACTTCCATGGTGAGTTGGTTGAGGGACGAGGTCAAAATGTTCGGCGTAGACAAGAAACACGTTGACATCCCATGCCGGGTGAAGTATCAAGCGGATCTGCGCGAGATCGAAACCTGGAGTGACGTTAGTGGGTATTGGAGGAACCCCAACAGAGCAGGATCGTTGCATACCTCCAAGGCCGGGTCCGGGAGGAGTTCCATCGGAAAGGAGTACTGTATCGTAACGGCCGAAGGGCCACCCCTCAGAAGGTGGTAATGCACACAGTCGCTGCGGGGCGGTTGTGCCAGTTGCGTCGGTGGTTCGTGTCTGCACTTGGACAGAGTACCAGACATAGAGATGGGTGAATGGTAGGTCCGCATTTGGTGGTGAAGCCCGACGCT
>Ga0307511_10005265_pt1 | contig 13172 bp, 17 predicted proteins | sample 13_EM_MG_FD_200266 | JGI IMG/M metagenome (GOLD analysis project Ga0307511, IMG submission 200266) | Populus trichocarpa ectomycorrhiza microbial communities from riparian zone in the Pacific Northwest, United States - 13_EM | ecosystem: Host-associated > Plants > Roots > Unclassified | place...
CTCTTGCAGATTAGTACCCACTCACGACGACCCAGACGCAGGCGACAGACTAATCCGATCCTCGGTTCCAAGCATCCTGCAGAAAGCCACCGTTTGTGGATTCGTATAGGGTGGCGCTGGGATGTTCGACCGCACATGCACGAGATGATTAGAATGTTCCGAACGGAATGGTAAATGCATAAGGATGTGACAAAATCGGAAAGGAAGGAACACTCACGCTGCCTCTCCCTTCCGCTGCCACTCTCTCGTCCCTGCCCTGGTGCGGTCTGTACGAATGTCTGATGTTCGCTTATCTCTGGTCCGCCAATGATAACACTTTCGCACTCTGTCTCACCGCTACCTTTTCCGATGTTACCCTGCACTAAATTTCTCTTGATCCACACCATCTCCTCCCTTACTCGCTTCCTCGCAGTCTCCTCGTCAGGGAATGAAGCTTGCACGTATGTCCTGGAGAAGTATTGATCGAACGCGCGGGCGATAGCGAGCCATTCGAGGTCGTACGTCAGCTTGGATGAGTGTCTATCTGCATTTGTGGACAGTGGTGAATCATGGGGTGCAGGAATGTCTATCACCTACGTCACAAGTTCGTCGTTGATCCTAATTAGAATGGAGGAAAGGCGTACCTCCAAAAAGTCCCTCCTGGGAAGACACTTATCCAGAGCGAGGAATCGCGTTTCGGAACGAGCCTGCTGGAGAACAGGAGCGGGATGTGTGGATACCGCAGAATCTACGTCGTCATCTAGGATGATTTCATCGGGGTTCTGTGCTGCACACTGTTCTGGCTTCCCCTCTTCATCAAATTCGATGGTAATCTCATCTGGATTACCAATCCCACTGCCCCCTTCCTGCTGACCTTCGCCTCCGTGCTTAACAATCGCGTCAAACTTGACATGCAAATGGGCTGCAAACCACCATGCGGGCTTCAACGTCTTCAATAAGCCCATAAGTGGCGGAGAGCCCAACCTCTCATTTTCAATATCGGCTCTGAAAAAGGGTTTACGACGGAGTAGAGCAGCAAGGTTTCCGTGATGTTCGATGGTACAAGGCCAGTCGTGAGATAGAAAGATGTCCGGTCTGGATAGCTGTGGGGCGGTTGGCATGGTTCGAGGGGAGGATCATAGGGGTGGGTGGCGTACCAAGGATAACCGACGGACGTTATACTCTCTGATGTGGTATATGCTTCTCATGGAACCGTGGTCGTATGGCATGCGTTCGTGGTGACCTGTTTACTGAATACGTGAGTCAAAGTGTAACCAGATGCGTGGGGTGGGGGTCCTATGCGATTCGACACAAATATTTAACGCACCTAGTTTAAAGTCATGACTCTTGTATATACCCGAAGCGCCCGCGATCCGGAGTCCGTTGACCTGCACACAGCCAGCATGTCCCAGGAAGTAGATGTTGGGTGCAAGCCAACCGCCGTGGTACCTAATCAGATGTGGTTTTCCACGTCAGGACATCTGTACTGGAACAATGTGCGGATATGTACTCACAGTTCCCAGAAATAATTTGAGGCTTCATGGTTTCCCCCAATAACGATTGTCAGCACCGGTGCCTGCTTTTCTCCAGTATAATATCTGAGACATGTCGATGACCATTGATTACCATCATCAACCGTATAGAGGACCTCGATATGCTTACCTCCAAAAATCACCCAGTTGTCTATACTTCTGAGGGACAGACATGCAGAGTAGATCAGCATGGTTTCTAACGGCCTGAAAGTCCCCACATATGAGTAGGAGATCTATTTTGTAGTTGTGACTAGTCTCGTGGGTGTGGATGTGGGAGTATATTGCATCGAGGGCGCCATGACAGCAGCCTTGGACAGCAATCTTGAATGCGATGGGTCAAGTCAGTCGTAACGAATGGAACGGTGTGAGTACCTTCATAATGGCGAGTGGGAGTGACTATTCCTGTGGCTGTGTCAGACCTCTAGTCCTCCTGTTATCACAAAGGTTTTCACATTATTCTACTTATGATGTCGCTAATGTTGTGCGACAATAAGGCACTCTTGGAGGCGTCAATTTTGGTAGTCAGGGAAGAAATCATCTTCTGTGTTCGAATTATCCCCATACACATCCGCCGACTAAGCTGCCTTCCTCGCCGCCGCCGCATATGCCAGGGTGCCCTGCCACCATACCACCATCGCAAGGCCAAGTACCCCATGCAGTGTACCCCATACGACCTCGGGTGTGATCTTCAGTCTGTGGATTGCTCGTGAGATTGTATATATAGAATAGACGGGGGAGACATACGACTCGAATGCTGGTCCAAAGCTATGCGGAATGAAGCGAGGGGCCTGATACAGGATCGTAGATGCTACGCTGTGGTAGATACAGAGGCCGATAGCCAGGGCCCGTTTACCGGGGAGGAATTCTACGGCCAGACTTCGTGACTCGGAGTATGCAAGAAAAGGAGCAGAGGAACGCACCGGGTAGGGGATAGGCCAGTACAGTTGTTACACACGTCGCAGCGACGAATGCCGAGTATAACTGGAGACCACGTAACGTCGACGTTCAACTTCGGTGTAACATTTGGAAAGCGAACCTGACCTTGAGTAGTACCAGCGTCGTATTGGTCATCTGCAAGAACGGAAGAGAGAGAGGAGAGAAAAACGTTGAGATAGCAAGGGGGGCCTCAAGGGCGATATGGAGCAGGAAGACGACGGATCTGTGGGTTGCACGTAGGTCATTTGTGCGTCATGTTGAACTCATGAACTTACAATGGACTGCGAGCGGACATGACCTTGATGAGATGGTACAAGTCTTTACGAACGAGAACTGGATAAGGTGCGCATGTGAACTTCACATACATAAGGAAACTTCAGGGGTATCAAGATATATGCCATAGTGCACTGATTCTACGTACACACATTACATTGAAAGCGCCGAGTTACACAATCTTTCAGGTAGAATAGCATATGTACTCTGACGCCAATTTGTTGCAAACCAGTCTGTGGCTCTAGTGAACTTGAATTACCCCTGCACGTCTAGTCAAAAGACTGCAAATTACTATTTGGCAGGGTCAAACTGGCAGGTGACAGTGAGCGAAGGAGCAGAGTATCTGGGGGATGTATATCCCCTTTGTGAGCCTTTCGCAGTTTGAAGTGATCAGTCTAGTCTCAGGTTTAGTTCGAAGGTCAGCGCAAGGCGCATATAAAAAGCTTCAACCACTAGGAAAGCCTGGGAGATATAATGAGCAACAGTGCAATATGCTTCAAAGGTATGCTATATACTAAATACTAGGGAGGAGGGGGGAAACAAAGAAAATGACGAAAATCGGTCGAACAAACAAGAGCAAAGGCGCACGGGAGGTCATCGTCCAAGCTTCCCGTTTACGTCGGTGATGTCCACCGACGCCCTGTATTCTTCCATTTCCTGATCCAGCTGTGCCAGAGACTTCTTGACACGCCTTGGTCCTTTCTTCTGGCGACGCCGAGGTACGACGGCGACGGCGACGGCTTGAGGACGTGGAACCATTCGAGGAGCTAAAGGTTTTGGAGGACTATTGACGTCGATGTTATCTGTGGCTTGGTACTAAATTATGAGACCTACGATTTGGCTTGGACTTTGTTTGGCGCGTGATTTGGTGCTGGAATTGGTAGAGCAGCATTGGCAGGCATGCCATTTGCCGCAACGACACCACCAAGTCGATTCAGAAGAGAAGGCGGTGCCTGAGGAGGGGGGGGCTTTGGTGGAGCAGCCTGCGAGTCGACGATGACTTCGATTTTTATGGGTCGCCCTATGCTGTGTCAGAGCGGGTAAGGGCAAACTTGACTGCCTTACTTCCGTCCACAAATTTGCCATCATACTTGGCACGAGCGACCTCTGCGTCTCCAGGACGTTGGAAAGCCACGATAGCCATCCCCTTTGACCGCCCTTGCGAGTTGTATATCAAGAATACCTCTTTAAGGGGACCGACGGTTTTCCTGAACAATTCCTAAGACCATGCGGCTTTGTAAATCGTATCATGCATCGCAGGACCTATCCTTACCTCTACCTCTGTCTCACCGACATCTGGAGGAAGTCTGCTGAGAAGGATCTTACTACCTTGGTCCTTGGGTTTCTGGTCGCGCCAAGCGGGTGGCACCTGGGCTGCTCGAGGGCCCAGCAAATTGCGCTTTTGATTGTGGTAAGTGTGTATCCGTGCGGGTTTCGATGGGGTCTGCATTTATTTCCTTGACACACGTAAGTCGTCGACCGTGGCACACTGTACAGGATCATCTCACCAATAAATCGTCGTTGGTGTCAAAGGGACAGCCAGCCGGAAGACAGGGCCGACAGAGCACGTGACGTGTATGATTGACTTGACAAGGAGACTTGAGATATCAGCTTTTTCATCCCGACGACGGACTGTCTCAGACACTGCAAGCAGATCGCCAATGGAGCCCATTCGACAACAGGATCAGCAGCAGAAAGACTTCCTCGCCTCCTTGTTTCCCGAGTTCTCAGCGGACCCCCACCGCACCACACAGGAAGCCCAGAACTCTGCAATGATGCAAGGGCAACGCCATCCTAATAACTTCCCCGTGTCGGCGAACATGTCCTTTAACCCACCCCTTGACCTCCTGGCAATGAGCAACGGCATGTCACTGCAGGGACTGGACCCCAGTCACCAAAACCTACCATCCACGTCGACCTTCACACCACAGATACTCCTAGAGCAACAATACAAGCTCACGCAGCTGCATCAACTTCAACAACTCCAGAACCAGATACAAAACCAGATATTTCAACAGCAGGCAAGTCACTTCCTCATATCGCACGATCCCCTCTCCCTATATGGTCATTCCTAACCGATACCTCCCTCCTAGCTTGCGCTTATCAGCGGACAGTCAACCCTCGCTACTCATGACGCAAACACTGAGGCTCAGCGCGACCAAGTATCAACGACAGCGTTCAACGGCCTCCCGACGCCTAGTGGGTTCTCATGTCTATTTTTGTTTCGTATTGTTGATGCCAACCCGTCGTAGTGTCATCCACAGAACTTCGGCCGCTTCCTGATGCTGACTTCTTGGGCCGCATGAACCCATCGTATACCACCCCCCAGCAAGACATGTACAGCTCCCAAACACTAGATAACATTCCCCTCCCCTCCCCTCAGGACCCGGCAGGTACAAGTCATTATCTCCGGCACCCGGGATCTGCTTCTGCCCCGGCCAACATTGCTTTCCATATGAGCCCTTCATATCCTCTCCCCTCTCCGTCTGACTTGGATATCGATATTTCTCCACTTACAAGCCCATGGCTGGCAGCTTCACAGCAGCAGCCGTCGAATCTGAGGCAGGCAAACAAACGTACTGCATCACCGAACCCGGAGGATAGCACTCAAACGAGCAGGAAACGTCCTACACCCACACCCACACCCACTGTACCGAAAAAGCCAGCCCGCAGCGTAAAGTCGGCAACCTCCACCCCTTTGCTGCGTTCATCCAGGGGACGGAGGAATAGCACGGTGGCAGAAAATGACTCGCCCTCGCCTGTGGATCTGTCGATGCCGCCACCTGCACCTCCGGGCATTAATTCCTCTTCTCCATTGACAGCTCCTATGGTCCCATCGCACATGAGCTCGCAGGAGGAGGCCCACATCACACCTGTCACGCCTGCGAGCATCATGAACCTTGGTCGGTTGGGCATAAGTAGCAGCCTTGCACCTAGTCCTCAGCCTTCCCGCGCTCTGAGACCAGAGAAAGGCAGGGAGTCTGCCAAACCCAAGCTGACTACCGAGATTACTTCTTCGACCAAGGGCACACGGAAATCCACACTGCCGCTAATTAGCCCCGGTCCTAAACCTATCCTTCCAGGTTGGTTTTCCTTCTCGTCTATCCGATTGACAGAAATTCCTAACCTTCGCATTAAGCGGGCATTCCAGCCTCACTCAACCTCCACTCATCGGTTCTTCCCCAACCTGTGCCACAGACGCGTAAGTCACACAAAGACGCCGAACAAAAACGACGGGATTCTCTTAAAACCGCCTATGACGATCTGCGTATCCTCCTTCCGCCAATCCCCCTCCCCTCGGATGATAACTTCCCCGACGAACCGATCCTGCCCGGTGCACTCCCTCCGAGAGGCCCACCCAAAGCAGGCGGAGATGGTCCAAATAAGGGTGTGAGCAAGCTGCAGCTGCTCAGGTGCGGGAACGACTATATACGGCGTCTCAAGGACCGCGTGGACAGGCGTGACAACGAGATCTCCAATCTGAGGGGGGAAGTGTTCAGGCTTCGCACATTGGTGGGTGATGAAGCGCTCGATGGTGCGGAACACATCGATCTAGAGATGGACTTGGATGCAGTAGAGGTGGGTGGCAGGCCGCTCGGACAATCTCTCATGGAGGACGACGGGGACGACGGGGACGAATAACCCATGCCGTATGTATAGGTTCACTTTATCTCTTCGCGTTTTTTTTTTTTTTGCACGAACGATCTATGCGGAGCTGACTTTGTTAAGACATGTAACTTCTGTAATAGGTGTCGTAGTCATGCTGTAGGCTATATCGACCTTTTCTCGTCAGATTCGCTGGAATCACTCCAGCACCACTTCGGGAGCAAGTGCATAATTACTGCCCAAGTAAAATTCTGAAGATGGAAATTTCTACATGCAGCAAAGTATTGCGCAACATACACTGCGTCTGGAGAAAGGGAACGGACGCAGAGCCAGACCTCCTAAGAGGGGTTACATAAAGATACGACGGTCGTTCCTCTGAAGTGGTTGTAGCTCCAAGCTCGTCAACCGAGTTCTTCACAGCTCAAACAAAGACTCGGACCGCGCACCAAGCCGTGGCCTAATATTTAGCTGCCATATGTCCTACGTACTCAATCTAGTATCTGATGTGTTGTGGCATGTGCAGCGTCTGCCCGGGCCCGTGTACTCGCAGCTTCCATGGCGCTGCTTCCACATCTAATGGGCAGAATATAGCAGAAAACCCGACACCCTGACTACTATCATAGGCGCGAATGTGCCAGATGATCCTATCATACACACAGTTAACGACGACGTGGGCACATAAAAGCACTTAGGAGTGAGAAAAGTCCCAAAAGAAGCAAAAAAACTACAGCGCCTGCGCCAGGAGAATCCTCGCTTGACTCTACAGTCTCCTCAAATGTGTTAACACTTCTCGTCCCAAATGCGGGACTCCCCTGATACGAGTGGGCCGAACCCTCCCAATTTTTCTTCGTAAGCCATTGTACATCCCGCATGACTGAGCACATCTCTGTGTGTGCTCGCCACCCTTTTGTCTGACATTTCTGAGAGTGTCATTTAATTCATAGGGAAACACCGCTAACGCAGTTTGACTTGCCTTTGAGCAATACCAGACACTTTTACAACCAGCACATTGCTCCTCCAAAGGTACATCTGCCATCCTGCATACTTCGCATCTCTTTCCCTTTCCCTGGTCAACCAGGTCTTTACTCGCTTTTAGCACCTGATCCAGCGAGTATGGAAGCACTTTGATGTGAGCATTCTCCTCCAGCCGCAGCCCAGGTGGACTGAATGCGAAGATATGTTGCTTTGCATGTAGAACGGCGATCGTGTGGCCTGGTATGCATAGGTGTTGAAATGCAGCACCGCGATCATTTGTATGGAAAGCCACAAGTAGTCTATGCCCTGTCTTATCCTCCACTTCGAGAGAAAGGCGGACGAAGACACCGCCGCTGACAATCTTTCCGAGGAAACACCAATGTTTACGCGGTTTCGTTGAGGACAGGTCGGTTTCATTTATTTCGTATTCTGATGGAAGGTCCCAGAACGCAGGAAAGGTCAGCGCGTTATTGGGACCAGATGGTGGCGGAAGTGCTGCAGCAGCCCTTTTTCTTCTTTTGCGGGCAGAAGGCATGGAGGTGGGCGGTTTGAAGTTATCCTCGTGTCCAAATCTGCTTCCTCTTTTAACCGTGAGTTTGGGGCTTGTCTTGCATAATGCTGTGAATTGATAGGGTATCCTCATCCCATAGCTGCATGGAATGTCGTTAGTCACGTTACCTATCTGCCCAGGCTCTAGATCTCTGAAATGGAGGTCACCGACCACCTCATTCCACACACGTGTGAAGAACCTGTCTCATGTGAGCACTGGGCGCAAGATTACCTCCATTGTAGTATCAGCTCTTCCAACATGCTCTGACTGAGTTTAGCTAATTCAGGATCTAGAGCGTTAGTGTTCAGCATCTTCTGGGGCTGCGTGCCCTTCGAGCGATATTTATGTACAAGACATTCAATAATGACCTAATGTGGACGTTTTATGAAACGCAGCACGAGGGCTTAGTCTGTATACCAGACTAGGCGTTACTTTGAGGGAAAGTAGCGATCTATTGCCAAATGGTAGTATTGAAAGTTCAACGTACCAAATACGAGTTTTATTCTTCAGCGCTGCGTACTAAGCACATGCATTAGAAAATCTGAAGAGACATCTTGTGGTGTGGTGGCGCGGCCCGAATCCTGGAATGCCAAGTACTAACACATCATGTTGTGCCATGTAAGTAGTAGATATGAAGATAGCTTTGTTTGAGGAGCTAGGTGAATTGACGGAGCGGTGGGGATGCAGTTTGTCGCTCCACAAATGATGCACCGAGGGGAACCGATTTCTGATTGAAAGCAGCAACCAACTTGGAAGTCACTCTATCAAGCATACGTACGATCAACCCGAACTATCACTGCACCTGATAGTGCCTCTGCAGAAATGGCTTGCTGAGGTCAATGGTATTCCACCCGAGATGATGTGAAGCTCAGCGTTCACATCCTCAGCTTCGGCCGCCAATGGTCTCATTCTCCGTTGTTGTGAGGCCATCATTCGACGCGTTCAATTCTTGAATAGTTTCTTTAATAACAAAATATTCAATATTCGATGTGCGATGTGGATTGCAAGGACACCACAGACCCATCAGAGCCCAGGGGCGAGTCGTCTAAGTATATAGAGAGTGGTGTCCGAGAAAAATCGTGCACAAAGAACTTGGCACTTTCGACAACAGTAGAGCAAAGTAGTTTTGCTATTCAGAAATATGTATGACCACAACCTTGCCACAGCCACTAAAGTTTTGAGGGCAAGTCTCTTCACTTCGTCGTCGAAGGTCCAGGGCGTGCAATCAGAACAAAGCGCACAGAGCATCCCACAGCGGGACGTTCGGATGCTTGTTTTTAGATCATGTCGATACCTCAGGTCAAAACGTGACTTGGCCTTTGGGGAATTCCTTGTCAGAACCGAGATTTGGATTAAGTAAAACACGGGACACACCAGAATGTAACACCAAATGACCTCCATAATGGGAGGCTTTCCATACAACCAATTTAACATGTTGAACGAGAATTGCATGCGTCGTTTTCTCCCTTAGCATGTCCATCGATTTGCTTGAAGTCTCATCGCAGCTACGTATCACGCAACGTCCTGAGAAAATGCATTGAACATGAATGTCGGGCCCTATGGTTAGCTGACAGCCTGACATCGCATAATACGGTTCAAACATCAATAGCATCACCCACAGAGTGCGTCCGAGTTCGACGGCCAAGTCCCTTGTACGATTTGAATTGAAAATGAGACCATCCCAATGTATGTGGCCTTTTCCTGCGTGCAGTGTAGTTCGAACTTCTTTAGAGTTCGTGCATACCGATACGACACTTGATGCGCTGATACCCCAAGCAAGTGTTCTGAAGCTTTGAAGTCGCTTTGAATCAATGCAGTATGAAATGTGAAACGTAAAATGTGCATTATGTAAGCCGGGTCGGCCATCTTATCGGAATTCGTATCGGAATGAGAGTTCTAAGTACCTTCATCCTTCGTTGTAACAGGCGGAGGGCATCGCAACAGTTCAACATTTATCATGGCAGCTCCGTTGTACACCACGGCATCTGGTCTTCTGTACCATGCCGGTAAGATCTTAATCATGACAGTAGGGCTGCCAGCTCGGGGGAAAACGCACATCTCACGCGCTCTGGAACGATACCTGCGATGGATGGGAGTGAAGACGCAGGTAGTATCTCTCGGGGATTATCGTCGGAAGACCCTCGGAGGCGCGCAGAAGCTCCCACCCGATTACTTTAGTATTGGTGTGTCATCTCTGTGTGACTCCCTGATGTTTCTTAATCGTGTGCTCCTCTCACTTTCTTGTGCACAGGGGAGAAGAGCCCAGATACTATGGCACTCAGGAAGAAGGTTTCTGATGGCTGTGAAAAGCTCATAGAGGATTTTTTCGAAGGAGGTGGCCAGGTCGTCATCTATGATGCAAACAACGGGCTGAGGAAGAACCGTCAAGCCGTCGCTGAAAAGTTTGATAAGCTTGGTGCACACGTTATCATGTTAGGTACGTATTTAGAAGGGCTCTCTTCGTACGGCAAGGCTGAACGCGCACAGAATCCATCTGCGATAACAATGAAGTCATAGAGACTAACATACGAAATGTCAAGATTTCTTCGCCGGATGTGAGTGAAATGTCAAGGCATCTGCGTAATATTTGACCCTGGATAAGTATCGTGGATGGAACTCAGATGAGGCCGTCAAAGATTATTATGGGCGCATTCATCTTCGGGAACAGGCATATGAAACCATCGAGGAAACGGACTGGCCGTATATTCGTATATTCAATGTAAGCTCGATAGTACGTGCTTGAGTTCCTTCATTTTTACTATCAGATAGGTGGGCGAGAAAATTATGGTCAACGTAAGTCCTTTACCGGTTTCAATGTATATGTGATACCACCTTTTGTTCAGCAAATCCGAGGCTATCTACAAGTTAGAGTTTTTGTTCCGAGGATCCACTTCAGTTGCTGACCTTTTTTCCTTCCAACAGTCACGAGTAGTTTTCTTCCTTATGAATATCCACAATCGATTCCGGATGATATACTTTGCCCGTGTAAGATATACATTCGTATTGTTGATGACGTGCTACTGACTCAAACCACAGTCTGGTCAATCACTGATCGAGCATTCATACAAAGCAGACTCCGATCTTTCCCCTGCTGGCTGGGACTATTCCGAGAGGTTGAAGGACATCGTCCTAGAAAGGCGCGCCAAATCCCTTGAACAGCGCGGCTTCGACCCGAATGACCGTCGACTTGTGGTGTGTTCTTCTGCTCATCAGAGAGACCGAATTTCCTGACGAAGATAGATCTGGACTTCGACACGTCGCCGCGCCCATCACACGGCATGGCCTTTCCTTACTGCTCCTCAGGAATCGGGACCGAGGGTTAAAGTGATCGAGAAGCCACAAATGTGTGAGATCAATCCAGGCGTCTGGGATGGCATGACTCCAGACCAAGCCCGTAAATTCTATCCCGAGGAGTGGGCCAGATTCGTGAAGGATCCCTACGCCTTCCGTGCACCTCGAGCGGAAAGTTATCATGACTTATCAGGTGAGCTCCACCCCTCGACTCTGATAGAAGCCAATCGTTTTGCACAGTGCGTTTGGAGCCAGTGCTGATTGAACTGGAGCGAGAGAAAGAGGACCTCCTGATCATTGGGCATTCGTCAGTCATACGGTGCCTCCTAGCCTACCTCATTGGCTTGCCGGCATCGGAGATTCCCGCGATCGAGATTGCTCGAGGTGATTTACTGGAGGTCGTGCCAACCTCATACGGTGTGCATAGCCAGGCATTCCATTTCTGGGATGGACCGGGGCGGCATGTCGATGCAGCGGACGGGGAGGTGGAAGTTGGACATCTATCCCACCGAGACAAGAACAACTTTTACGAGAACTACGCGGAAGATACGAAGGGCAAAAAGAGGGTCACTACTGCCGACCTAGCTTCGCATTGCATAGTAGACACAGAGGTTTCATAGATCGTTTGGCAAGGAACCCCCCCGTTGGAGGGTTTCACCGACGTCACGAGTCGCAAACTTGGTTGCCATTTTGGGAATGCACAGCGCGAGGCGGAATTGAAGCGGGCGTGTCGTTATGATAGTAGTTCTCTTCCATCTACCTATCGTTTCTTGATCCCCGTCTCTCCCTTTTCGCCCCCCATGGCGTGGCACTCACTGCCGAGCCGCAGAGAGTCGACAGTCATTATCTTCTCCATCACGATATTCGTCCTCTTCTATAACCTTGAGTCCTCGTTCGAACGCTTACGGGCTCGCCAAGGCTCGACGGTAACCGGTCCCGTAGGTGAGGGGAGTGTGAACTGGGAGAAAGTGCTCTACGGCGACTGGACGTGGGAGGAACAACAGGTTGCAAAAAATGCACAGGCACGCAGAGAAGAACTCGCCAAGAACAGCACCTCGCTTTGGGGACCCAGGGAGCGCGGGCTGATAACCCAGCATCCAGAAATCTACGGGACTGTGGGCGTGAACGACGGGTATGTGAACTGGGGTGATAAGCTTCCTACAACTACGGTCATGAAGCATGTACCAGGCAAGTATAAAGAACGACCGCAATTCCTCATATCTCCGCTGACCGTGTTCCTGATACGTTTAGGTTCCACCATCCTTGACCATGTGTTTTTGTTAAATGGGACAATCTACCTGGTGACCGACGACTCGTCTTTTCCACCATTGGGTTCTATTGCATCGTCGACCCAGAAGCCTGCTGAAGCACCTCAACCGTCCGAGTGGCAAGTCCTAACCACCAAGCAGGGGCGAGAAACCTTGGGGCAGTACGGTGGCCTGTAAGTCAAGGTTATTGTCCACCTATTCCATCTGGCTGATCGTAGCGTCCCAACAGCATCCATGGTGTGACCTGGCTATGCACCGACGCACATCCAAGTTCGACGTCTCTCCTTCTGTGTGCGCGTCCATACTCACCCAACGAACAGGTAACTATACCTTATTTTCCCTTTGGCGGACCTATAGTTCCCTCAATGCGTCCCTCCATCCCTCCGACCCTCTCATTCTCCCTCCACCACGACGAATCTTCTATCCCAATATACCCACACTTATCGGGGGAAAACCAGATCATGACGATCCCGTCGTGCCCCGCCAACGCTCGCCCGCTGGGTTCCATCCATACCTCCCGAAAGCAGCGTTTCCTACACTCGGTCTGATGTTCGAGGAAGATTGGGAGGACTTCGCATCTATGCAAGCGCCGTTCCTGCTGAGACGAGTGGTCATTTCAGACGCTGGCGCTGCCGAGCGATCGAGGGGTGATATTCCCTCATTCGCGTTGCCGCTTGTTCAGTTGACTGCGTCGACCCACTGGTGGGAGCCCATTCGCCGCAATGTAGCAACATTCCTTGGCGTCGGTCACGAAGCGAAGAA
>Ga0307511_10005266_pt1 | contig 13171 bp, 10 predicted proteins | sample 13_EM_MG_FD_200266 | JGI IMG/M metagenome (GOLD analysis project Ga0307511, IMG submission 200266) | Populus trichocarpa ectomycorrhiza microbial communities from riparian zone in the Pacific Northwest, United States - 13_EM | ecosystem: Host-associated > Plants > Roots > Unclassified | place...
TCACCTGAACATCCTTGTTTCCTCCAGCCTCCTCATCCTCGTCACCACTTTCCCCTCCAACCGCCCTTCCATGATGATCCTTGGCAGACCCCTCAAACAAGTTCATGGGTATCACCATATTTAATGCCGGTCGACCACGGAGTTCCTGCCTGCGCTGCTCCATGCTCTCCTGCACCCACAATTGAAATAACAGGATTTACAAGGTTTCCCATTAAATTCTTCAGCAATTATAGAAGTTCAATTCCAGAATCAATTATTTGCAAATGGCAGCAATCACAATTTCCTCGGCATCTCAAAGTTTTCAAATATCAGTCTCGAAACATTATGTAATTGTCCTCATCAAAATGTAGACAGACAACATCATGACTATTTACCTACAGAGTTTAAAGAGTCTTTTCAAACCGCAAAAAATGTTTTCATATATATACACAGTGCACTGTGGGGGCATTCACATGTGTGCACGTGTATATTGTAATCACTATTCACAGGGAGGCACATGCAATTGTGAGCAAAAACAACAATAATCTGAATCTTGCCTGCATTACAGCTCTCAGTTCCTGCTCAAAACTGGCTACTTCAAGAGGGTCCACCTCTGCAACCTTTTGTCTGACGTGGACTTCATCCTCCTCCTCAGAAGCAGGTCCATCCCCATCATCATCCTCATCCTCTGTGTCAACCCCACCATCATGATTCTCGTCATCTAACTCTTCTTCATCATGTCCATCCTGGTCAATGGTGCCACTGCCTGAATCAGTGTCACTGCCACCAATGTCCTCATGTGATCCATTTTCCTCATTCCCATTCAAAATGCTTTGTCCATTGGCAGAGATGGTACTGGAAGTAGTCCTACATAACGGTTTGTCAGTGTCAGAGTGCTTTTCACTATTGAACTTGTCAGTTGAGACAGTTTGTTCATTCTCCTCGAGTTCTATAAGAGCAGCATTGACTTCTTCAATTGATGAATACCGTATCATATTTGGACGTAATTCAGCAAATAAGTCCTGCAAATGCCTTCAATGTATGAGCACATCGCAAACTAACATGAAAGATGAAGCTATTTAAATTAGCTCCATAAGCAAACAGAAATAACACAAAAAAAAAAGAGAGATCAATTTCATAAGCACGAGACTTGCCACAAAAAGTGCTGCAATCTGACTAAAAACCAAATGAAATGGAATAAAAAGACAATTCTCTTTCCATAACTCAAGCTGAAGCTCCTTAAAAAATCCAATTAAAATTCTTATAGTTGCATGATGGAGTTGCTTCTACAATTTGGAGATGATAGTAAATGTCCCAACCAAGTGCAGCTTAATATAACAAATAGCCTTGCCTGATTAATTTCCAACTTATCGTTTCATTTCACAGATAGTGCATTCAAAGCAGAATGCCTTCCATTCTTTTGTTCCCTTTCGTTTCAATTAGGGCTGAAGCAAGAAAATTTACATGGTCATATGTCAATTATTTCTATCGTTCACTGTATTTTGTTGAGAGAAGACATAACCAGGCATGTCAATGATAGAAAAATTGAAAATAAATATCAAAAAATAGGATGCAATTAGTCCTAAAGCCAAACAACTCTCAAGTGCAAAGTCTACTGAAGAACATGCGAGTTGTGCATTTCAGTGATAAAATGGTTTTTGAGTTTGTATCACTTGTATTCAACAAAAAATCACAACATTCTTGCATTTCAAAATATCTTATTACGAGCCAACCAAATAAATCATAATGGCTTTCCTATCTTGCATCAAATCAAAGTATATTGCACAGAGCATGTCCATTCCCTATCTGCACCCATGGAAGAATATTCTTGTATTATTTAAAAAGCAATATCTACTTAAACCAAAGGCATAATTTTGTCATTCCACAATATAGCAATGTTGTTGAACATAAAAAAAATTGTTACTCTGAGTTCCAATACTCTTATATTAGAAGAACCTTACAGTTAAACAAGATGATAAGAGAGAGTATAAAGAGATGCACAACTGACCTGCAAATCAAATTCAACATCAAGAGGTAGCAAACCTTTGCTGAGAATATACCTCTGAAAGTGCATTAAAAACCGATTAAGTTTCCTCTTAGAAGAGCCTCGGTCAAAATAGTGTCCGCAAGTGTCCAGAAGAGTGATAACCATCCTGATGCGGAAACAATCCTCTGGTGGATCTAGCACGTCTTGCTAGTAACATGAATAATCAAAAGCATATCATAAAGCAAGCAAAGTGTAATATAAGCAGCAAAAACTAGATCATAAATTTCACCACAAAAAGTAATTAAAGAAAAAGCAATATATTAGCACTTGGAACATATATTATTAGTGCTAAAAATGGAAGCATCACATGCTTCAGGAATAAATGCTGTTAATTTCCTACTTTTCTGAGTAAGCAGTCCATATTTGAGTGTATGATGTAATTAATAACCATAGTGGAGTAGATACATGTGTAACTTCATTTGCATTTCAAATGACTCCTAATAAAAAACTCGTCAGATGATCAGTTGTCAGACAATAGAATCATGTCTTTCATCAAAGATGAACCTATATAAAATTATCATATGCATAAAACTGGTTTATATTGATCATTTGTCTTCTCCTAAAATCTTTAATTATATAAAAACAATGAATTTGTTATAGCCCACACCTCTGGAGTGTCATGACCAAACATAAGGATCCAGTACAGCGTCTCAAAAATCACAGACGAATCCACGTGTTCATAATTGTATAGTTCCCCCAAGAATCGCATGTGGGCTATGCGCCTCTGCTGCATCCCATAGTCATTTAGTTCCAGCCCAAGCCTAATCTCCTCCAAAACCTGTACACCATAAGTAAATTGTTATAGATAAAAAAACAACTGTACACATTCATGTACTCACAAGCAAACTTAATGCTTTGGAGTCTATGACAATATACCCATGACCAAAGATGCTAGCAAATGAGGATTCAGAACATTCCACATCTTAAAAACATCACTGCCATACAAACAGATTTGCACAGCTGTCTGCAATTTATTCAAGAATGTGGATTGTAGAAGAAATCGTTTTAGTTTCAAAGACTATTTTTTGTTTCAGATAGGCTAAAGTAATGGTGGCGTGAAGAGCTAATAGCCAAGAAGTAATCATAAGAAAGAAATAGGGAAGTAAGGTTAGTTTTGAAGGGGAAGGTTATGGAAAAACATATTTAAGGTGTCTTCCAAAAGCCATGCTCCTGTTGATAATGGGACAAGTGTAACACTCTACAGTTAGAAGTGTCAGCATTGGTCTCTTTTAGATTGTGAGAAAATGAGGACATAAGCATCTACTAGAACACCCACCACCATCTATCAGCCGTGCTATCAAGTATGACTATCGCTTTATTAAAGACATCCCTAAAACCATTATGCAAGTTATCCATGACTAACTAAATCTCAGATATCAAGACTGCCTACATGAGAAGTGAAACACTCTCACTTCACCAAGCAAAATTATTTCTGATAAAAGTTCCACTTTCTTCTATGACCATCCATATTCAAAACTACACCCATTATTCCATATTTATTGGTATCAAATTCTCAAAACTACAACAATAGAATTTAAATCTTTGTTTGTTATTTCTGAAAAGAAGCCATATGGAGGGAAATATGTTTAATGGCAACAAGTTCCTCAGACTAGAATATTTTCCCCAATAAAACATCTGAATGGTGTAGCTTGCAAATCCTCAACTTCCATTATCAAATGCCATTAGAAAAACATAAAAAGCCAACTTGGCTATCATGCAAAAAAGGGAGAAAAGAAAAGAATGATATTATCTTTTCAAGGAACAATATGAAATACGAACAACTTAAATTTCTGAAATGAAAGAAACAAACCTCATCAACAACTGCCACTGCAAATTCATCATGATAACGGCTTAAGCCAGCAGTCAGAGAAGCAATCAAGTGAATTTGCCCATACTTCCCTTTATGAACCTTCATAAAACACTTTAAAAGATATGCCTCACATTCACTCCATGGTAATTTACGAAGTTGCCGGAGCACATGCTCAATGGAAGACTTGTCTAGATCAGAGAATAGTAATTTTCTGATATACTGCATAGAGAAATCATCGATTAAATATATCTAAAGTCAAAAACATTGAAGAGATGGCGCTACAAAATGATTCACACCTGATACAAGGGAGGACGGACTTTAGACACTCGTGCAGACCTTTCAGGTGGTTTGCACAGATAGTAAGCATTTTCTACAAGGGTGCTATGCCGAGGATCCAAATTTTTGACATTTTTCAAGCGCATAAGTATCTCCAACATATTAGCCATGCGCACAGTAGTTTCAGGAGAACGATACAGAAAACGGCCACATGTCTCAAGAAGATTGCAAGCAACATCAATGTTATGGTGAGTGAAATCATCCAAACAAGCCTGTAGGAAACAAAAGCATAGATGTAGAAGCACATAGTCCAGCAAAATGAAACATGATGAACGTGTGCCATCTCAGATCCCAACAGACCATATACTAGTTTAAATTCGTCTTCTATCAAAATCAAATAGCAATAATGATATTAAAAAGAAAGAAAAATGAGGGTTCAAAAATTAACTGCATTGATTGTAATGTAAAAAATTTGCTACATTATGTATCATGTCCCTGGTTCTTCCTGTCTTCCTAAACCAAAAGGCATCAAAAGCAAATGGAAATTTTCATAGGAACTCCAGCAAGGTAAACAAGAAAAAAAAGGAAGACCATCTAAGCATAAAAATTGATTTGGAGAACTAACAGAAGATACTGTTGCCAAGGGAAGAGGAAGATTGACAACATGGATTAATTTCCTGGGAATTGATAAAAAGTATGTCTTGCTAAAATCAGAACTGTGCAGGAAGACTCACGTAGCCAACCCATCTAGTTACAACAAAGGCTCAATAGGCAATAGAGTAGAAGCCAATTAAAAGAAAAACAATAAATGAGTAAGCCACTACACATACCTTCAAGCAACTAAAAACAGTGCTTGCTGGTGCAATTCTGAACTTGCATAGCTCTCCAATAAATCTAATATTTCTGATCTTCGTTTCAATGTTCATTTGGTCCTGTAGAAAATTTACAATTTGAAACTTCAATCATAATATTTACAGATTGAAATTGAAAAGGCAAGTAAAAGAACATTGACAAGAATAACAAGCCATTCTTCAATGAAACACGTCAAAAACAGACCTTTTTATTGATTAAGAAATTGAACTCCTCCTCTAACAACTGTAAGAGCATGAAAGACACATCCTTCATGCAAGTTGAGAGAGTGGCAACCATGCGTGAGTAGTATGGTAGCAGTTCCAGAGATGTCCTGGGTACATTAAATAATGCCCTCACAAGCTTTTTCCGATTTGACTTTGAATTAAAATAACAAAACTCTACCTGAAACAGAATATTCACAAAAACACACAGCAATGAGATCTTTAGGGTAAAGGTGAATAGCTGAAAATCATTTTATCTTCAGAGCGGTGTGATTACAGTCAATTGATCAATTAGGTCACGGCTGACGCAACCAGGGAGCCTCTGTAACAGAGCATCCAGATTAGTCCCTTCAAGACTTTTGAGTTTCTCCTTCTCATTTTCTCCTTTTCTCTCCGCATCTTTTTCCTTGCCTTTCTCTTTTTCAGGATCTTTTACTTTCTCTTTATCTTTCTCTTCCTTATCCTTTCCTTTCTCTGTACTTTTTCCCTCCTGCAAAGTGCCAGACTCTGCAGTAACCTCTGCCATGTCTTGGGTGGATTGGCCTTGGTCCGATTCAGGTGCCAGCTCCTTAAAATAAATAGAGACATCATTAAAAAGATAATCATAAACTGCTTTCATGTTGAGGGTAGAAGTAACATGTTTCACAAAAGAACACCAAACCAACCCTAGATAAGAACAAATACAACTCAAAATGCTTATATTTTGAAGGAATTATATCTGTCATTGATTGAAAGCGCCGGAATACATTTAAGTTTAGAAACAACAAGAAGCTCACTTCAGAGAAGAGGAGGGGGGCGGAAAGGCCCACAAAAGGCTTTACTAGCATAAATCACAATACAACAGATTTAACCACAAAGTAAGCCAGCTTTAACGAGAACTGCAAAATGATCACCATAATTCACAAGCTACTAATAAAAATTTACACAAAAGTTAGCACAAGTTCTTTACCATTTTTTGTCATAATTTCAAAGTTAAGTTGGGAACAACCAAAGCCCTAATAAAACATCTGAGTTTTAATTCCTTACACTTTGTTGATCTTGAGTCTTCACAGAATGATCATTCGCTTTGGGTTCTGCCTCTCCCAATAACACTGCTGGAACAAATGCTCTAAAAGGAACGCATAAAAATCCAACTTAAATTTCAAGCTAGCAAATTTTGTATATAAGGTAGCCAGAATCAAATTTAATAAGAAAATGCATCTGTAACGACTGACACCATTTTTTTTTAACTGGATTGACAGATTGTCTTGCTACAGCAAACCTGAGATCTGGTAAGCATTCATAGAAGGCTCTAGTATCTTCATCATCCCACAAAGCTTCGAGGACAGAAGAATCTTTCCCTGCAGCAGGCGATGAAATGTCCTCTCCGCTAGTAAGCCTAGTTGTATGACCATCTTCTGGCATCACTGGAGGTTGCATATGAAGTGCTTCTGCTAAACTGATATAAAGAATTTACATGTCAATGGAAAAATCATGAAGACGTAATACCAGATGCAAGCTGAAGGGGCATTACTTTATAGCCTCCTCAGAAGTTGAAAGGTTGGCACACCAAGAGATTAGGCTCAAATAATACAAGCACCACTACATGCAACAAGGAAGAATCAACCAAAGCATTTACTATGAGGGGCAGGGCACTTAATTGCAGGTACAAATTCACCAACTATCCCATGCATTTCATAAAATTTTATCAGCACCTAAATTCAATTCTAAAGCCCATCATAGCAATCACAGCAATTAGCCAATTCTCAGAGTCAGAAATCTTCTACTTAAAAGTGTCTGAAAGATTCTTGATAAATTAGTAATTAGCTTACAAGCTTTCTTGCAAGTTGAGATTGAAGAAAAGATTGAGGCTTGAACCAAAGCCAGAAGCAATAAAGAACTTTCAGGCAAGCATTTATAAATAAGAAACATGAACCATAGCCATCTTGCGTTGCTAAGTAAGTTAAGAAATTGACATCAGAAAAATAAAAATGTCCACTCTGCACACTGGTTTCAGCAGTTTCAAGTTTTGTACACCCCAGCAGTGGTTTTTCTCATCTTTGACCCCATGAAACTTCATTCATCAAGTTCTCATTGGCTTTACAAATTACCATTTAAAGTCCAGTTAAAGAGATTGTCTTTTGACATGTATTTCCAGAGTGGCAAATCTTTTTCAATCAGAATTAAATTTTTTACTTGCATAACTTCTAGCTAAAATCATCATTCATGAATTAAGACCATGTACAATAACAATGGTTGTGTTATTGAGAAGGTAAAAAGGTTATGGATTCAGAAAAGCAGACATGAAGATAGAGAAGGAATTCCAAAGGAAATATGGCATGTTTCGATTATTACAATGTATGGCATACTGTTAGAATGGAGTCTGCTTGTCTAGTCACCCAATAAATACAAGAAGAAAAAGAAATCAGGAAGCAAACTTACGATGACACATTACGGTACAAATGGTCATAAGATTTTCGCAGCTTTTCATATGATGAAACATTTTCATCACTCAGCTCTCCTTTAGCATTCAAAATCTTTGCATTTTCATGCTCCATTTGACGAAGTGACTGTTAAGAGATAAAAATCTTACATTACTGGCATCTTTAATGATACAAGTAAAAAAAAAAAGTATAAATGAAAAGAAACCAAGTTCCTCATTCAAACAAGAAGAGCCCAGCAAAATCAAGAATGAAAGGATGGATTAAAAGTAAACAGCTAAAAGAAGTAACACTCTTACTGCATGATCTGACTGAAGTAGTTCAGCGACAGCATCATAGTATGCGTGGAAGGCCTTCCTGAAGATTTTCTTTTGATCTGTCGTGATGTTAAGGCCCTTAAAAAACTGCAGCAAAATTTCAGAATGTAAGATATAAACACAAACTTAAACAAGATTAACAAAGTAATTTTAAAGGACCTAAACACAACAAATAATGCAAATAGTGGATGTAAATGAGTTAAGAATTATCTCAAAAAGAGGTGTTAAGCAAAACTAAGATAAAAACAAACTAAAATGATATTGGCAATTTAATCTAAAGAACCTAGACACAGAAAAAATGTGAAAAATAAAAGAAAATGAGGTAGAAATTATCACCAAAATAGAAGGTGCTAACAAGAGTAAGATCAAATCAGTATCATGAAACATATCTTTACAAATAACCAGGTTAGCCAGAAAGAATTAAAAGTGAATGAATAAAAGAATAAGTAGCACCTCTTCATGAATTTCTTGTCCAGATAGTGGAAGTCCCAGAAAAACTCTTCCTTGTCGAGCAAAACTAGCAAGGAGAGTCAGATTTGTCTGGGTAGTATCTCTGTCCTTTAAGTGCTCTGCACTGGTAAGATCCTTAATAATATTGATGAAAACACTGCTGTCTTCTGTAACTCCAACAAAGAAAAGTTCCAAAAGCAGCTTTAAGGTGCTTCGCTTCTTCATAGCCTTTGAGTTCTTGTCCACATCCAAGTCTTCTCCAGATTTTACAGGAAAAAAGACTTTCAAGAGCCCTTGTACTAGGCTCGGCGAGAAGTCTTTGTATCGTTGATGAAGCAGTGAACAGATCTTTCCAAGGAAGGCATTTGTTAGAACAGTGCAGAAGGGCAAGCAAAATAATAAACATGCCATGCAGACTTCATGCAACAAGTTCAAAGAAAAATGCAGTTTCCAATACATAGAAAAAACTAGCAAGTTGCTGGATAGCTCTACATGTGACTTTGTTATTGTCCCTTGAGAACTTTACAAAGTCTGCTAGTTGAGAATAATTGCAGACTTGACTCATCAAAATTTAAATGGCGATGAAAAGGAAAACAAAGCATTATGAGGAAACCATCAACTAATCCAGAAACTTGAAGCATTCAAAGAAATTTGCTAGGCACGGTAAAAACCTAATAAGATTAAATTGCACTTATTGCAGATTAAAAAAAGAAGAAGAAACAGCACACTTCTGCAAAACTTGCAGTGAGCATTTGACTGTTTTATAACATATCACTTAAGATTTTCATGATCTTAAGCATGCAATAACCCAATATATAGTCTCAAGAATTGAATAAATAGGCAATAGCTTGAAGACATTTTAATATGACTACCATTATCCAGTAACTAAAAAGGTGATCAAGGCATGAAGACACATGCGATTTGAAAAAAAAGTTGTTCTGCAGCTAGTGAATCATATCCACACACGCACCCAAAAAAATCAGTTTGTGACTTTAAAAGCTACCTGAACAGCTGCTTGTATGTCAGAAGTTCTAAGTTTCGCATCACAAATGGATGTTACAGCTTCACTGACAAATTTGCTAAGGTTCACATTTCGCAACTCTTCCATCAGTCCTTCCCTCTGTTCCTCATTTATCTGCTTTAATTTTTTAATAACTGCTGTATTGCGCTTAATGCTGGAATCCAATGTCCTGAGAAATCCTGAGTCTGGTGACAGTGGTAAATTGTATCAATATCCCCTACTGCAATCTAGAATTATGATAAAATTGCATTTTTTTTTTAAGCATAGCAGCGTACAGTAAAAGACTTAAGATCACTTTCAAAGGACAAAAGATGGTGAATCCAACTAGAATCAAAAGCAATCACATATTCTTTTATCAGAAACATGGCAGCTATATTTGAATTCTCAAAGACAAACCATTTTATAGTATCTAGAGAATATCGATCAGGCATGGAGAACATGGTGAATTGTCAAAGTCTCGCTAACATGTTTTAGAAAACCCAACCATGAGAGAATTCTCTCCACCTCCAGTAAGAGTGCATGTATATGAAGGAATTTCAAAGAGAATTGACTTTCAAAAAGGATTCGTTAATTCAAGAATATCCATGACTGGAGTAAAAAGGGGAAGATTTTTGAGATATTTCATGTTTAAAACTAGAGAGCATAGGGATATTTCGAAAGTCTTTAATTAAATTCAGTCTATGCTGCTGTCATTTTTGAAATTCCATTTGTACAAAGTTGTTAGCTGCCTTTAACATCATTTCTTATGTCCTATAATGCCAGCACAGAAGCACATGCAACTGCAGTGCTGTTACCAGAGTCTTTAAAATAGCTATTGATGCTAAGAGAAAGGTGTTTTTCAAGAATTACTACCAAAAGCACAATGTTCTATCATCACTACTAACCATCCGCACCTTTATAGGATCAGCTATTATTAATCATCATTTGCATCACAGTGATTATCATTACTGCCATTGAAAAACCTGTCAGGAATATTACCACCTCTCACTATCCTTAGTTCTTACCCTTTTTACACCATCACTATAATTCTACCACCATTCCTCGATTTCTTGATTGATGTTTTTTCTATAACCATCTCATGCAAGTGGCCCTAGATTAGAAGCACTGACCCATCTCCACCTGCATGAGCATGCCCACAATCTCCCACTTCGTCCTATTATGGGAAAGTCATCCAGCATATTTCCCATCTTGATATTCTAAACAACAACATCTGCTCTCAGGATCCCACTATATAGTAGTGGTGATAACGAGAAAAATATCAAAGCACATCCAGCATAGGATTCAATCAGACACAATAAAACTCTACCAAATTTGACACGGTCAAACATTTCTTTTTTGGATAACCAGAAAAACACAACATAAGAACTTACATAGGCAATGCACCAAGGTATTGCCGCCCGTTACATACAATAAAAACCAGTAAAATAATAAATCAACAAAAAAGATAAAGAGTCATTTGCACTTATAAAAGATTCCTCAACACGTAGTGATCGTATATTCCCAATTCAATTATCTAAAAAAGAGGAAGTGGGGAACAGACCAGACCTCCGGAAACGTGATTTTATTATCAGCCTTGAAAAAAAAAACTTATTTTCCTGACTATTTTATTATCAGAAGCATTATCAGCCTGAGGCTTTTTGTTCATATTTTATCACGCAAAAATCACTAAACAACCAACAAGCCATTATTTTATTTTTTTTACCGTTAAAAAAATTAGCAAAACAAGAAACTGGTAGTTGATCTTATCCACTTCAGTAACCAATAAACAGTTCAACAAAGCTAAGAAAATCTCGTAACATAACCAACCAGGCCTTTCAGGGTTCAAATTTCTTTGACGAAGAGCAACTTTTGCCTCGATAGATTTCTTCATTTCCTCAAGTCGAGCAACAGCTTCCTGACAAACAAACAAAACAAATCATCTCAACAACATTGCTTAAAATAACAACACAGAAAAGCAAATAATAACAATAAAAATAACTGCAACAAGCACTGCATATCCTAATTCATAACATCTAAAAACTAATTCAAATTCAACTTGAAAATCATAAACTAATATTTGTTAAGCAAAAACTAACGTTACTCAGAAAATCTAAAGATCACACAAACAAGCACGCACGAGCCCACGCGGATAAAAACACAAAGTAATAAAATGAGAAAAAGCAATCGCACCTCATCGTCTTCCTTTCTAGGAGTTTCACTTCCACCACGGCTCTCATCTTCATGGTGATCCATCTTTCTCTAATTCGAAACCTATAACTTATCACAAAAAACCCTAGCATAACAAATTGCAGAGTTTAATTCACCATTAAAACCCTAGAAATAGTACTAATAATCGGAAATTAAATGGAACTTAGAGAATAAGAGAAACGCGACCTGCATTTTTCTCTTGAATCGTTGTTGCTTGTGTGGTTACATATAAGTATATAAAAAGTTAGAGGAGATAGAGAGAGGTTAGGGTTTACCTGATCGGAGATTAAACCGGATAGTAACCGGGAAAGTAAAGGAATTTAGAGAGAGAGAGAGAGAGAGCGGGGTGGGGAGGGAAGGGAGAAGGCTATGCGCTGCGGGTGTGTTTGGGTCCGAGAAAAATAAAGTGTCCGAGAAAAATAAACCCTTGAACTGAGGCCTAATACTTGGCTATTTTTTAGTTGAAGACATGTTAAAATATTTTTTAATTTTTAAAACTAATGTTTAATATTAATATGTTAAACTAATTTAAAAATAATAATTTAAAAAAATAAAAAACAATTCTAAAAGCTCTTTTCGTAATACATTAAAATAATATTTTTTATTTTTAAAATTAATTTTTGATATTAACATGTAAAAATAATTTAAAAATATTTAAAAAATAATTTAAAATAAAAAATAATAATTTTTAAAAATATACTTTTAAAATATAAAAACAATTAAATTTTTAAAAAATAGAGGTAAATATCCAAGTTAGGTGTAGAGGTTAATTGAACCATTTATTAGTAATGAACTTTGTATTTAAGTAGAAAATGCATTTTACAAAATTTAAAAAAATTATATGAAATTAATTTTTTTTTAGTATTTTGAAATTATTTTAATAAGTTGATATCAAGAATAATTTTAAAAAATAAAAAATATATATTATTTTTATATATTTTTATAAAAAAGAAAAACTTTAAAAAATAATAATATTACAATACCAAGTATTACTGAAATTTAAAAGGGTAAATCAAGTTGCCATGACCCAACCCAGGATCGACCAGGTCCGAGGTCTGGAATTTCTAAATTTCATCTCAGTTCATCTGCTGTTGCAAATTCAGTATTGCAAGGAAAATATCCTTCCTTCCAGGTTCGAAAAAAAAATCATTCAAGGGCCAGATTCTCTTGGCTCGGGAACTATACACACAGTACCATCAGGCGGCCACAGTCCAGTCACCTCGACCCAGGTCAGTCTAGTCCAGTCACAGGTCTGCTAGAAAAATATGGCCCAAGGAAATTTCGGAAACAGAACCCATAAGTTTTACACTGAAGCCCAGTTCCTTAAACAACAACGAAACAGCTTGAAAGTAGGGATACCAGTTTATTCAAAGTTTTCGCTAAATTTTTTTAATGTTTTTATATTATTTTAACGTGTTAATATTAAAAAAATATTTTTTTAATATTTTTTTAAATTAATTTTTTTAAAAAAAACAATAGTTATCAAACATCCAATTACCCTCATAATTAATCAGTCATGAGTTAAGTTAAATCAAATGAATATATTTTTTTAAATAATATATTATTTTATGGGTAATAAATAAAATATAAA
>Ga0307511_10005268_pt1 | contig 13171 bp, 12 predicted proteins | sample 13_EM_MG_FD_200266 | JGI IMG/M metagenome (GOLD analysis project Ga0307511, IMG submission 200266) | Populus trichocarpa ectomycorrhiza microbial communities from riparian zone in the Pacific Northwest, United States - 13_EM | ecosystem: Host-associated > Plants > Roots > Unclassified | place...
GGGCCGAACGCACAGGATCGGGCGATACGAGGGCTGAGTATGCATGAAGGACGAGTTCAGCTGGTATGGATGCAGAGGATCGAAGGATCGGGTTATGAACCGTGGGTTTCTTAGGTTATCTCTATTGTCTATTTGGGCGGCAGGATCTCTATATAACTCTCCTATATTCCCTTACTCTCCTGCTCTCCTTCCCTCCTCACGCAACGTCTTGTATCTACTCTCAATACATACGTTCCTCTCATAGTCATAGACCACGAGCGCTCCCTGGAGCTCACCCATAGTCCATAAGCCTTGCACCGTTACAATGTCCCCATCAAACAATTCATGTTTTAGCCATATATCAATATACCCGCCTTGACCCTATGTTCCAGGGCTCTTAGGCACTTCATAAATCATTCTCCGAACTCGTGCGCAGCTTTTGAGCCCCCTACCGTTCAATTCTACTCAAAACCCATTGAGTTCTACACTACAGTGTCACGGCGCCTAGCCCCTAAGGGGCTGGATGCACAGGATCGGGCGATTCGAGGGCTGAGTATGCATGGAGGACGAGTTCAGCTGGTATGGGTGCAGATCGAAAGGATCGGACAGTGGGCCGCGGGTTTCCTAGCTTATCTCTATTGCCTACCTGGGCGGCGGAATCTCTATATAACTCTCCTGTGTTTCCTTACTCTCCCGTTCTCCTTCCCTCCTCACGCAACGCCTTGTACCTACTCTTAATACATACTTTTCCTCTTGAACCCATAGTCACAGTCCACGAGCGTTCCCTGGAGCTTTACCCATAGTCCATTGGCCTTGCACCGTTACATACAGCTGTTTTGTTGCATATCCCGGTCATGTTGCACTACCCCGTCGCCTGCTGTATCCCTGGCCCGTAAAACTCATAAATCGAGCTTATACCGCTGGCCTGTAAAATCCATAAACCGACCTCATATCGCTGGCCTATAAATCACACATATTGAGCTCATAACACTGGACTGCAAACCTCCCAAATCGAGCTCATACCGCTGGCCTATATATCACCTAAACCGAGCTCATATCACGGGACTGCAAAGCTCCCAAATCGAGCTTATACCGCTGGCCTCTATATCACCTAAATCGAGCTCATACCGCTGGCCTGTAAATCACATAAATCGAGCTTAGATCGCGGGCCCACAAAGCTGACCAAAATATCAACATCTCCACCCGCGGGCAGATATTCTGCATCCAGCAGTTGCGTGTACCCCTTATTTGGTCTTTCTCCGGCCTCGCTCTCGGCGAGAATGAGCTTTTCGAGGTGTTGCGGGCGCTGCATGATGTGTAAGATTCCGTGGATCTGGTTATCTGTGACCCAGGCGGCCTCAGTGATGAAGACTTCCCCTGGCTCAAAGCTCCCGCATTCCACCTTCACAGCCCACTCTTCACCGACCTTCCACAGGTGCAATGTTGTGAAAGGGTTGGTCCCTCCGCCCCTTGGATCCCGAATATTCTACTTCAGCGGATATACAGAAGCGACATCCTGCCCTGTCTCATAGTAAGGGACAGTATACATCGGTACCCCGTTCCATTCATGAATACAAGATCCGCTTCGTGGGGACTCCACCACCCTCCTATAGACCCAATCTCAGTTAACGCCGCCGTTGTGGGTGATTCACATTCCCTTCCCAACACACCAAATCTACAGGTCATACCTGCGAAAACGCAACTCCGTCGCCGGTGGCAGACTACTTGGAATATTGGACGTCACTAAGCTGATCGGGGATGGGGGGAATGGTAGTTTTTGTACTGAGGCTAGCCTACCTCGTAGGAGTAAATGTATTCTTTGGTGAAGTTTGCGGACGGCCGAATTTCAAAATCCTATATTCCAAGACATTCCACAAAGAGGTATCGGTCTCTCCCCCGTCTCAATATTGGAAAAGACGAACGAATTGGTCGTGGAGTCCGTTGTGAAGCAATATGGTTATTCCCCGAAGTACTGACATACGAGCTTCTCTTCGAGGCATTACTGCGGGAGCCGCAAGAACTGCCAGCAGCACTGATGACAACAAGGGATGCGGGCAAGAGATTGCATACACATGTTAGCTACGTTGTTGATCGCATGGATAGCAACCTTTAGGAAGGAGAATCGGTCTGGTACGTATCTTTGCCGTGTAGCTTGAGCCCCAATCGCACTGTGACTGAAGCTTCTATGCCGACCTGTCGAAGTAGAGGTCTACTGTATCTCTTCAGGTGCGTCGTCGGTGAGTCCCACCGAGCAAACAAGGGAATGTCAAGGATTTGTAGAGCGACAGTGGAGAAGCTGCGCAGGACCGGGGATCAAGTCGAAGGGAACGAGTCCGGGGAAGGAAGGGGGGTTATAATATACTAACATCCTCCAACTCCTCCGTTGGCCTCAGCTCGATCAACTCTTTGGTGGATGGTTAACTGTGACGGTTGCTTGCCTCGTCGGACTCGTATGTCTATCCCAGGTGCCGTGCAGTAGGCCGATGAGCTCAATTGTTTATTTCCCCAGGTTCATGCGAGCAGCACAATATCGGCACACCGGGCTGTACGCCCGTATTCACAATATTAGTACATGATCTCATCGCGCATCAGCCATCTTCTCCGCGAGGGCCAGGACACTACGACATGTGTGCAGCTCACCTGCCTAATTGACGCCAGCTTAATTGCGGCCAGACTACCTGCCTTGTTCTGTCACCAATATAGCCTGGTCTCTAACATACTCCCGTTCGGCTGCCTTGGTCATATAAACTTTATCATTCACGTTATCGTGGATGGGAATCGGGTAGTCTGCTTGTGAAAGCAGGCGGAAGGAGATTCGGCCACAGCTTTCGAGTCGGTCTTCTCCGATAGATCGATAGGCAATCCCGTCATTGCCTTTATGGTACATACTATCAAAGTAAGTATACTAGATATTCTGCTTCCTGGTTGCAATCTGCCTGATACAATAACTATTGGGAGGAGGCTAGGTTCAAGTTATCCTAGGTTCTGACACGACGTAAAGCAACAGAGGCGTTCCGCACCCTGGCCTGGCGGACAGTGCAACTTTAGTCACACTACCTCCTGCCCTGGTAGCGCTAGATGTCCGCCAGAAGAAGAGTTTTACAACCTGGCCAGTCTCAAGTAGTCAGTGCGGTACCGGTATATCAAAAATGTCAGCGAATATCGATCCAGACCAAGTCGCCCTTGTCGGCGGCAATTATGATGCCCTTCTATGCATGCCTAGCAGCGTATGACGATACTCTGATACACACGCATCAAAGTACCAGCCTCCAATAGCTTACACCCCACAATAGGATTGGGCGATAGAAGGGGTAGGGTGGGGCGATGCAGAATGCCTGGCATATTTTCGACTCTCCAAGTCAGAGATCAGAGAGCTTATTGTGCATCTGAAGGTGTCGGATTGGATTGATTGTCCAAGGTCGCATCGCTATGCTCGGTCCCCAGAATGAGCATTATGCATGCTACTATATCGGTTTTTCGGCAGATCTCTCAGGCTGAGAGTATTTGGGCGTGGCAACCATGATCGCATGGTATGTACATACAGATAGGTCGTCTGGATCTAGATCAATCAAAAATTTCACTTAACCCATTTCCGCCATTTGTTGTTGTTTTTAGCGGGATAAACTAGAGGGCAAAAAATATGCTATCTATGGCATGTTTTTGCACATCTCACCCTGGTCCCATATCCTAGCTGCTCACATGATATGGTCGGGTTGCTGTGGATATAGGCCGCCTGCAGACTTGCCCCAGACTTCCAGCCCCCACCAGCAAACAGGGTAGAATGTCTCAGCGTTGATGCCTGAGTAGGCTTGGCAAAGGAATAATCTCGGCATAAACGGATTAGGTACACTGCTAGTACCGTAATGACTTCCTGAAGTGGTAGTTGCACAGAATTATTCAAGCTATCCTAGGCCTCTACTGGCATAGTCTCGACAGTTCAGAGTACTGGCTTCATATCCGTATTAACTACAGTACAGTAGAAATTGGGGAGTAAGGCAACATCGCTTTATAAGATAGCACCTATATGCTGCCGGCAATTCAGCCCTGGCGGTAGGATCGAGGTGTTGCCTCTGTGGTTGACAGAGTGATTACAATGCTACAATAAATGCTTCAGTTCAATATCCACGTGAATATCATCTAGGGCAATTTGAGAGACATTATCTATGAACTTGACAGACCCGTTGGCTCCTGTACCCGTGATTAAGCATGCCTCCTTTACGGTAGTCTGCCTACGATTACTTAAGTTAGTCTCAGCACACTTCTGAACATCCAATACCTTGGTACCTACGAAATTGTTTTGCATGTATATGTACGTAGAACACAGTTAACGTTTTGATTTTCATGCACTTGTACTAGCCTAATCCCTATCATAGGATTCAGATGATAGGAGAAGGTACGGAACACACAGTGGTGTTTGGAGATTTGGGTAATGAGTTGATATATTTTAGCGAATTGCCATTTCACACTAAAAGTGTTCCATTTCAAACAAGCACGCTAAAAGCCCAAAAGTAGCTTTAACATAACTTCTTCTTTCAGGGTAATTCTAGCTCAAAACACGACAATTGGAGGTGGTCTTGGCACTACATTTATGTTCGGAACATTAACTTGACAATACAGCCCATAACTTTGGACAATGGTGGAGAATCCGAGATAATAACTTCCAACCCTAAGGGAACTTTTGCAATCCTATTAGCCATAGAGTATCTTGGTTGAAAAGTACCACTTTGGCAGTTTCGTGAAAAATTTTGTTGGGTAGCTTTAGATTCGCCAAGCTAGTGACTAAATCCTTGACACGTATGGTCAAGATCAAGCAATGTCATAAGTAGTCGTCCTACGATCCGCGTCATTGCCCCATGCTACGGTACTGTCTTACACCAGCCAACAAGCTGGGATCGACCTTATCAACAAATGGGTCAGTGGGAACCCATCGATCCAAGTAGAGCCGCGTGCAGCATTGCGGCGTCTTCATCTTATTTTTCATGTGTAGGTCGCCCTGGTGCAGGACCGTATTATGTGGGTCTTTGTGGCCCGGCGCTCTCTCATGCAAATCCACGTTGTTGCTCTTCAGTTAAAATCCCGCCGGGTCATAAAATGCGGTATGGGTGGTAGAGAATAGAATGCACGTGTTAACAGCAAATCGAACACTCAAGCTCTACCCGCTTATATTACAGCAAGGAAATATGATCACTAGAAAATCACTTGTGAATAAAAATCAATTCTGCAACGGTAGCCAGACTAGGAACCTTGCAATTGGCTGTAAGACAATGCGGAATAAAAATAAAACCTGGTCCTCTTGCGCCATCTGCAACTTCGACCATAACGCAATAATTAGAGATCCTGACTAGCGTTGGAATAATAAGCAGGATTGTGAAGGCGAAGCAGCAGAACACAATAATGAAGAACCAAATGAGAACAGCGCAAATGTGTACATAGTACCCTGCTTTCTGAGATAAATCCTGACTATCTCACTGAGTTTCCTACCCAACACCGTTCCATATATAGATTCCATTCAACCTCAAGTTCTTCCAGCTTTGTATCGATACCCCTTGCAATTGGGATTCCTCATTCGGGGTGACAAAGTGCAAGTAGTATAGATCAGCACATCGTGACAGTCTGTGGGATGGTAGCATCATAACCTGAAACGTCGCTTGCCCACAACCTTGTTAACCAAAAATGTGTGAGCCATACATCCACATACACTGCTAGAACCTCCAATCCACGAAACTCAACATCACCGGGGCCAGGATCTGGATTCGCTGCTGCCTCTGCAATGGTGCCTGATGATGCTTGATTCATTAAAGGGATGTCGAAGAGGGGCTTATCTACCAACACTGTTTCATCGATCCGAGCTAACGTTAAGCTAGGCCTAGGAGGCCTCCATTGTAGAAAACGGTGCGATGGCGGAAGATCGGGATCATTCTTGACTGCCAAATTCCCATCGAGGATATTTTGTATCTTCATCTCCCGGAAGTTGCTCGTGAGATGGGAGAAGAGTTGGGGTGTGGAAATCATAGCCCAGTACAAATCTCGAGCTTGCGGAGAAATCAATTCATTGACTGATAGGGACGCTTTAGGGAATATCTTTATATCCTCCACTGAGAAATGGACATTGGTAGTAAGGAGTCGTTGTAACTCGTTGCACAATGTCAGGACATTGTACAGTAATTCTCTATGCTCCGATGGGCTTCTCCGCCACTCAGTCACCTCGCTCGGTAAGAATATATGTTCCCCGAGGCTCGTGCATTGCACCCGGATGTGTGAAAAGATATCAAAGACATCTGCAGCGAGTTTCAGAGTAGGTGAGAAATAAAACCCATCCGGTTTGAGGAATAAAATCGCCCTTTTCAGAATTTCAAGAATAGACTCATCCATGCGCAAAAACCCAAGCCGGTATGGGTACTTGACAGAATCAACCTCGTCATCCTTGGTGTACACGCGATAAAGTTCGTGCACCGCACCATTATTGTCCCAGTTGAGGCCACGACTGGCAGCCCATTCTCCCTCAATCACTGTAGAGAGTAAACCAGGGCGTCGGAGTAAGACCTCCACTCGCTGCCCTGATTTCAATCCTGCATCACGCTCGGCTTCTGCTCGCTTCACAAAGTCGTCCTCCGCCTTTGCACCGCCGAATAATAGTTTCCTCAATTCTAACTCCGAAAGGTTCTTCTCCATGATCTCATCACATATGTCCTCCACAGTTCGTGCCTTGTTCACACTAACTTCTCCCCGAGTTAATTCTTGCCTGTTCACATTTGGTCGCTCCGCTTCGTTTCTGTTGGCACCTCCCATATACACAACCTCGTCATTCCCAAGCGCAAGTCCATTGACTGAGCTCCATAGTCGTGAGAACAGTGAGGTAGACACATCCTGTTGTTGGGAAAAAAATTCATGTATTGTGCTTGGTAGTTGGTCTCGATTTGCTTCATCGGCCCTTCTTCGATACTCTGCGACGCACATATCATTGCTGACCCTGAACTGCATCCAGCCTAGGGGGCCAGACCACTGAAGCGGCAGCACCATCGGGTGTTTGTGGCTGACTTTCTCCTCACAAGACTGAAATCCGAGAATGGAACAGATTGCTACAAGGTCTTTACCTTTCCAGCGCATGGGGACGATACCGCTTACGAGATCAGATTGGGTTTGCATTACGTAGATGCCACTGTCGTCAGGCCCAACCCCTATTGCCTCTAGAAAGTTTACCCAACTGGCCACAGCTAGTTGTTGTACCGGATCCGGTGCCTCAGACGCCTCGGAGGTGACTGCAGCCACTGTTGCGGCCAGCCCCGTCTTGACCCGATGAAAAGTCCCTGCAAAGCTAGATTTCATTCGAGTTTTGGGTGTGCCTCTTTGTTGGCCGGTAGGCATGGTGAAGAATAATGGATGCTTTTCTGCCAGGATTTTGGGGAGGGCAATTGTTGGTGTTTTGATATAGGTTTCCATCTTAAGAAGAGAGGGGGTCACAACCACTGGCTTCCAGGTACCCAGAGACCTTTCTGAGATACCTAACCTATATGCCTGTCGCCGTTGCAGTACTTGAAGGGCTGCGACGTAAACCGTGAGGAGTGTAATCACAGCAACGACAGCGGCAATTGCAGAACAAACTGCGGAGATCCAGTCGGTAGTGACACCCATCGAGGCTCGAGATTGCAATTGAGTGATAAGGGAAATTGGTCGATCAATGGATTGAAAGGAAAAGCTTCAACTATGATCAAGGTCTAAAGGGGTTCACCTGCTCGAAGTAAACAATACTTGGGACACAAGTCACTAGCCTGCCTTATCCTCCCCGACGGAGGGGGCTGTGCAGATCAGGATGCCTCCGGAGGAATAAATTTTTTAATAGATAGAACAGTAGCCAAAGCTATGCTGCTTATGATGGATAACCCCTGCCTATAGCGTAGCAGTGCATGATATATGCCCCATGAAGCCGAAACAAGTGCTGGCCACTAATGTAGTCGACGGTGAAGCGAGACTGTCTGGGAAGCGGGTCTACCTAATTGGGAATACGACCTGCTTTTGCTGGAACTCGAGAACACGCTACTTAGGCTATTTTCTCACAACATTAAATATATCCACCCCCCCAATACGTCCGTAAATGGTCGCCTATATTATGTAGCACATTAATAGCCTGATCTCCCAGAAACGCTGCAGCTGATAATGATCACCACTGACGGTGTGAGATGGAGCAGGCACTTTTCAAATGTGTGTACCAATAACATGGTCGTCGGATTCCGAACAAGTCCATAGATGTCGTTTATTTTCGCGGGCAAAGTTACAATTTCGGACAACTTGCATGGACTTCCTGCCTGATCTCATAAAATATGATCAAAGAAGCGCACGTACAGCTAGGTGGCAAAAAGTTTCCTACTTTGAGGCCAATTGGAGTGCATAATCCTCTGTCAATCCGAATTTTGTATGGACAGAGATAAGACATACATGTTTGCATAATCCCTTGCCGATCTCAATTCTGTATGGTCGAAGGGTAAGACATACATTGCATACTCTTGTCTTGTTATGCCGGGTACAAACTTTTGCCACCTAGCTGCATAAGAAAGCTTGGCTGTCTCAGAGGAACAAAGAACTGCATCGATGACGTTTACTTCCTGCCATCGTCGTACATGATGATTCTAGGGCGTGAACTGGTGAACGATTGTTCCCATTGTTCAAGAACAACAGAATAACCCCTGTAATTCCATTCATGCTCCTTTTTCCGACTTGAGATTAGGACCTCCTGCATTTCATTTCGATACTCCCTCCACGAAGAAGAATATCCAACGCTAAGGAGGCGGGAAGTATATGACGCATGGATAACAGATGAGAGCGTCAAGAGGCCAGTCAGATACGGAGTACCAAGGCAGCTTTCCATCACATTTAGAATTACAACAACTCCGGCATCTCTTGCTAAGTTAGGTATCGAGCAATTTCCCTCAATTGGCTGTATTATCATGCGCTGCATGCCCGCCACTTGATTTTCCCCCCACTGGGGCGATCCATTGAAGGGACAAGACAGCTTGCCTCACGTCCTTCAAGAAGGGTAGTAACACATAAGTAAATAGCCACTATGACTAAGTCGCGAGCCAAAAAAATAAAAAAATACGTTCCCTTTCAGAGGGCCTATGTCCACGTTTTCAAGATACAAGCACTGTATAGCTATCCGGGCCGTAGTCTAGGTAAGGGTAGCTGCGGGTATTAGTCTTTAAAAAACTAGTACCTGCCAACTAACCCTGCCCTGTTGTATCGACAATAAATGATGTCGATTCGGTGTGCTAGCTGCAGAAAATATTAATCTTGGATCGTTGTAATTGATTTTCTCCGCCCTACAGCCTCCCTCCCTGCTGGATGCGCAAGGAGTACCTAGTTAATGGCCTCTATCGATTGGAAATCCCATTAAGAGTTCGTTGACGTTTGTACGCAAAAGTCGCTGGCCAGCGCAGAGCATGTTAGAGGTAATTGCCCGTGCCGATGGCCAATATCATTAAATTTGTTTAGCATGCTTACATTGGGCCACCATTACATGGCTGGTTAATAGCTTCACCGAGTATATCCTCTTATTTGAGAGAGGTTGGCGAACACATGGCTTTTTTATAAATCCTAACTCGAGCCACTACATCAAAAGACGTTGATTGTTATAACTCCCGCCCTCACACTGTGTCAGAAATATAAGTACGAACACCGCCATCGATACATTGCGGTGATTCTTTTTGTGGCGTGAGCCCTAATTCGTTTTAGGATTTGAATTTTCACTACCTAATGGTACCGGTACCGGTATTCTCGACGTCCCCTATCGATTCACTATTTTCTGTAGTATCACCGGCCATCGTCGTAGTACCTTCGAATACACGCCCTTGGGGAAGATTCTTGCAATACTATGGACGATACCACGTGCTCAATTGGAACTACCTCCGTTTTATCTTCAACCGTACTCAACACGCCAACAGGGCACTCAAGCCAAGCTGTAAATTCACTCCCCAAGATGGTTGCCGTGACTAGCACACTACCACAGTCTCCCGCTCAAGATAGCTCTCAATCGACTCCTCCTTCACAAGCTACAGCTGTAGCTGCCAGCCCCCGGGTCTCAGGGCCTTCGCAAGCTCCTAATGGCTCCGCGCGTGCAAATACACCTCTGGCAATTACAATCGTAACAGATACCCACTTACAGTCATCTACTGCTACCGAACTGCCCCCGGCGGAAGAAAACCATACCAATGGCAGCGGAGTTTCTCCAACAAATGCAGCCACTTCCTTAGGTTTTACAACAACCGAACGGGACTCACCCGTTAAGGATCGACCCCCCGGTCCCCGCACCATAGCTACTATCCGTCCTAGAGGTCGGCAACGCACAGCTGGTCCCCCACCACCTCCAAACGCTAACCCATCGACATCCATCACACCCATTGATGCAACCCCTCTTTCTCGGGTTCAGCAAAGCTCCCTGGCAGGTGGAAGTTTTCTCTATTCCTATCTTGTCCTTTTTGCAGGCCTATCAAAGGCTTTGGCCTCCCTATTATATATATAAGTAGATCTAGATGTACTAATATTCGGGAGGTCATTACATAGCTGGTTCCCCCTTCCACACTGAAGAGACAAAGAGAAAATAGCCCTACTCCATCAGATCGGGATGGGTCTCCACCGCGGCCGGCAACTTCGGCTACTGGTATTGTAACCGCGTTCTCATATCTGCCCCTGCTCTAGAAAAACAATTTAGACTAAAACGTAGGAATCATAGGATCGGACACTCAGACAATATCTTACAGCCCCAAGCCATTTGTTCAACGAAACTGTGAGACAGCACGAGAATGGCAAAGGCAAAAGCTGGAGGACAACGCAAAAGAGGAAACGTTTTGGCCTCGGTGCACGAAGAAAGTGGACAGTGAACAAATCAAGACGATTAGGGAGTCCATCAAAGCAGTCCTTAATCACTTGGAAACACCCCTGAAAGACCCCAGGGCCTTCTCTCAAGCCCAACAGCACCTTATAATTGCTTTGCATAATTATGATGCGGACAGAGAAGTAAACTATAAAGCTCGGCTTGAACCACGCGATGAAGACTCCATCAAAGTTACAGAGGTGATGGAAAGTGTAATGAGCCTTGTTGCCTTGGAGGAGGTAAAGCAATTTTTCCTCGATATGAAACTAAAGGTGGAGACTTCCTATCGGCAAAAAGTCTCGCTCAGCAGGACTCGATGCAATGTCGTATTTCAAGGGAACCCGGGAACAGGTATACTTGCCCACACAATGGTGTCACACCCTGGCATGAGCAGTATCAGCTAACAGATAATTATAGGGAAAACAACGGTGGCACGTATCTATGCAAAGTTACTGCACTCTATGGGTGTTATAGGATCTCATATACTTGTTGAAACCTCCGGTGCCAAGCTTGCATACCAAGGACCCGAAGCAATAACAAAGCAGGTCGAAAAACTCATAGATATACATAATGGAGGTGTTCTGTTTGTCGATGAGGCCTATCAACTCACCTCCCGACATTCACCGGGAGGTGGACGGCAAGTTCTTGACATCATTCTCACAGAAATGGAGAACCATATCGGAAAGTTAGTTGTGATCTTCACTGGTTACGCGAAGGAAATGGAGTCCTTCTTCGAGCATAACCCTGGATTGTCTAGCAGAATCCCTCATACGCTGCGTTTTGAAGATTTCGACCTATGGGAGCTGTTGCAGATTTTGTGGAACAAGATTCAGGCGGAATACGGCGCCGAGACGAAGATAGAAGGTGGCAAGAATAGTAAGTATATGCGAATTGCAGTTCGCCGACTGGCCCGGGCACGAGGTACGAGAGGATTCGGAAACGCTCGTGCCGTGGAAAATCTCCTGCACAAGATTTCAGAACGTCAAGCCAAGCGTCTAGCAAACGCAATCAGAGCCCAGCGCAGAGGGGATAATCAGAAAGCCCAAAGCGGAAATTTGAATCCCGATGCCCAGGATCCTCAAGGCGGGGATAATCAGCAAACGCACGGCAAAGGGAATAACCAGGTACTTAATTATGGGGAATTTACAAAAGAGGATCTTATCGGACCGGAACCTGGCCTTGCCCTAGAGAATTGCTACCCATGGATGGAGTTGCAAGCACTTATCGGACTCGACGCCGTCAAGACCACCGCTCTAAATATGTTTCACATGATTGACACAAACTATGAGCGGGAGTTGAAGGAGCAGACTCCATTTGACTTTCCTCTCAACAGGGTCTTTTTCGGATCACCAGGAACGGGAAAGACCACTGTTGCAAAGTTATATGGACAAATCTTAGCACATTTAGGACTGCTCAGCCGTGGAGACGGTTAGTTCCATAGTTCACTTTCCGTTCGATATAAATTCACTGACCCTCCCAATAGTGGTAATTAAAAATCCTTCGGACTTTATTGGACATGCTCTTGGCTATTCCGAAGAGAAAACACGAGCTATTCTCGAAGCGACAATGGGCCAAGTTCTCATTATTGATGAAGCATACGGCTTGGATCCTGGGAGCCCTGGCAGCAATGTGGACAGCTACAAGGCAGCTGTACTTGACACGCTAGTGGCAGAAGTTCAGGGACTTGCGGGAGATGACCGATGCATCCTGATGCTGGGCTATGAAGACAGAATGAAAGCCATGTTCAAGAATGCGAACCCAGGGTTAGCCCGAAGGTTTGCACTAGAGGATCCCTTCATATTTCAGGACTACGATTTGTCGCAGCTAAATCAAATTCTCGGCAAAAAGCTCAAGGAACAGGATCTCAATGCAACTCCGGAAGCTCTTACTGTTGCCAGCGGACTTCTCAGTAGAGCACGCATGCGACCTGACTTTTCTAACGCTGGAGACGTAGAGACTTATTTGAATAGAGCGAAAAATAACTTCCTGTCCAGGCAGGTCAGGAAAGAACCCCATGAACAAGCTTCTGATGGATTTTTAGAACCGGGAGATTTTGACCCGGAATTTAACCGAGCCAATGAGGCAGCTAGTTGCAGGATCCATCTCCAGAATAAGGTGTCTGAAAATATAATCAGACAGCTAGAGGACCTTCAGAAGATTGCCTCTAATGGCAGGAGGCACGGACTAGAGCCTGGCGACGGTGTTCCTATGGGGTTTATTTTTTTTTTTTTTTTTTTTTGGTAAATCAGTACTCGTATTTATACTAAGGTACATGACGAGGGGGTGCATCCCCGGGTGGAGACCCGGCCGGATTATTCAACCTCTGGG
>Ga0307511_10005269_pt1 | contig 13171 bp, 17 predicted proteins | sample 13_EM_MG_FD_200266 | JGI IMG/M metagenome (GOLD analysis project Ga0307511, IMG submission 200266) | Populus trichocarpa ectomycorrhiza microbial communities from riparian zone in the Pacific Northwest, United States - 13_EM | ecosystem: Host-associated > Plants > Roots > Unclassified | place...
AGTCGAAAAGCATTGTACATAACATAAGTATCATTCACTTGCATCGATAATTAATAATATCTCGCCATCTTCTAGTGGCTTGAGATCCAAACTCAAAATAGAAACAGAAGGAATCTATCGAATAGCACAAGGGATAACTAACCCTAGAAGATCCTTCCTTATGCACCTGGCCTGCGTATCTACTTAAAATCCATATTCTTCCAACCAAGAATGTCCCAAGATGACGTCTCGTTTCCCAATATCCAATACCTCAGCATCCAATGTAAACCCATCCAAAACAGATGCTTCAGAAAAAACCTTGAATGTTGTATTCACCACATATTTTCCTCCAGTAAGAGTTGATCCATCTCACTGTCGAACCTTGACCTTCCTAGCTCTTTCCGAACATCCTAATTTCTTAGCAATTCTTTCTCCAATAACTGGAGCACTAGCTCCTGTGTCTACTACTGCATTAACTTCTTCCCCAGCAATCGTTATGCGGACCGTCAAGAGGGGCGTATGTGTTGGGGTGCGTTGGACGGCAGGAGACACACTCCTTATTCGTTACCCGACTCCTCTTCTTCCAACTGGGTGATCTTGAGATGTCCTTGATCAGTGCGTTGTCTTTTGTTGCTGCCGGGTTGTTGGTTGGCATTCTGTGGTTTCCAAGGGATGGGTGTTTTGGCTGGCTACCCAGTTTTGCAGTCTGCTGCCAAGTGTCCCTTTCTTCCACATTTCTGACATTGTTCCTCTTGCCTTCTTTTTCTTACGATTGGGGAGGGGACTCATGCTGCTTTTTCATTAGTAGATGGAGCTAAGCCACCACGAAGGGACATTTTGTTATCCAATTTCCCATTCCCATTGTAGTCCCTCTTTTTGTCTTTTCCCTGGTCCTTATCTCTGCTTCGAAATTCGGTGCTAGTAATGTCCATCTTAACCAATCTATCATTCCATGCTGCTGGGGTAGAGCGAAGGTGTTCATAGTATGTTATAGCTTCTCGAAGCTTATGGTTAATTCAGTTGATCAAAATGTTGATCAACTGTCGATCGGTGATGGGGGCATTGGAGTTGAGTCTATCTGCCTCGGTTAGGTAGTGCTGGACAGTAGATGTTTGCCGAAGCACCGTAAGCTGGCGGTAGCATCGATCAGGCTTATAGTGGTCCTCATAATAATGTCGAAGGGAATCCTGATCATCTTCCCACCTGTGAAAGGATGACTTATTATTTTTCTACCATTCTAATGCCGTACCTGCGAGATTCATGCTGATGAAAGACAGTTGTTATGCTGGGCTCCGGATTTTTGTAAAGACAAAGTAGTAATCCATTTGAAGGATCCAGCCTTCAAGTTCATCTCTGTCTCCTTAGAATTTTCCTGGGATGGGTGCTTTTCCTGCCACCATATCATCATTGTTTTGACCTCGTGGGGATAGTGGTGGTGGAAGTGCAGGCTAGTATACGTCTGGTGGTGGTGGAGGGGGTGGATGCATCTGAGTTGCTTGTAGTGTGAGATGCTGAAGAATAGTTGGTGGGGATAGTGGTTGAGGTTCTACTGGGTTTCCTTCCACGGTGGCTAGTCTTCTTTCTATTTTCCTAAAACGTGTTAGGTATTCATCGTGGCGGCAGTTTACTTGCTGGTTGAGGATGCTGATGTTATTATCCACTCTATCGAATAGTTGCCCAATCATGGTTGCTAGTTGATCAAGAGTGGTAGGGTTGCTTTGAGATAGTGCTTGTTGTACTGCTGAACTTACTGATAAATGATTCTGGACACTGCCTGCTGTCTGTTGAAGAAAGGAGGACGTAGATGCTTGTTGGTTCTGGAGTTGACCAACTAACTATAGAGCTGCGGTTTTATCAGCTTCAAGCCGTCGTACTTCGGCTTGTAGTACTTACGGTTGTCAGATTCCAGCTGAGAGTGGGGTCTGTGTACAAGAGGGAGGTATTCGTTCTTTGTCTTCTTTCACTTGGGATAGTCCTGCTATTAATCTTTGTATATATAGGTGTGTGGAGACTAAGACATCTTCGATACCATCAGAGGTTCCAAAAGAGAGAGGGGGCTCAAAAATATTGTTGTGAAGTCCCCAAGGTAAAGGCACTTTGTTCTTCTCTAATACTACGAATGTTTTGATCGATTTCCTACTTATATCCAGTGAGAGGGAGGGCATCGTCAATGTTGTCATCGGAGTCTAGTTATCCAGAGGGGGGAAGTGCGTGGAACATCGTAGGTGGGGGGTGCTGTTTATAGTAGTTGATAGACAAGTGGTGTAATGTTACAGGCGAGCTGTAAACAACGTAAATACTCCAGAAATATAACCGATAGGCCGGCGGAAGTATAAACGAAGTTACAACTCGGGTGTAGGAGCGGACTTGATTAGAGTAAACCTATTTGAGACTTAGAACACCACCTGGGTCTTGTTGTATTAACTAGGTAAAGGCGTCAACTTATATTGAAGGCTTGATCTGATAACTGTTTATCCTATCTGGATGAGAGTTCTTAACAAGGGAAGTAGACTTGTCGTCATTAGTTGCCTAACTAGGTAGTGACTTCCCAATTAGGAACGTTGCAGTCTGACATACATAGATAAGGTAGGCTGTGTTGCAACGCAATACACACAGGCTGACATACATGAGCTGAACTTATAATACAATGAATAGAAACATATGAATAACACTTCCCAGAATATAACAGAAATATATCGAAGAGATAACATGCATGAGGCCAATCCTAACAGTGCATGCTTCCCTTTTGCAGTTCCCATAAAGCCGTCATTGATACACTTATCCCTACATGCCTAGTGAGTGATCAGTCCACTTTGTTAGCAGTGTCTCACAATACAATAGAAAGCTAGTTACGGCGCTCTCGCGGAAGTCTCTTACCTGTGCCATAACATCTTGGTCCATATGCAGGGGGAAGTATACCACTTGCATGCTCTTTCCTATTTGTACTCAATCTTCCCTTCCTCATCCCCTATAGGGAATCTCTTTCATCTTGCTTACATACCCTGCCATGTGCACCATATTCGATATAAATGTTGAGACAGGCAAGCACTTAGTCTTGGTCTGTATACATGAAGAAGAGATAGGGTGAAGATGGGGGACATGGGAAGATATGGACGATGGGGCAAGGTGGGCCAGGAAGGAGAAACTGGGAGAGTGTTTTTATACTGTGGATCTGGTGGAGACATTTTTCGCCTAGATTGACCTCCGTTGATTTCTAGTTACATCACCAAATGATAGCACGCTAGGGTAGTATTATTTGCTCATATGATCGATTAGGCAGAAAGAATTTTTTTTTTAATTGTTTTTTTAAATAACTCATTACCTGTATGCGACCCTATAGGAGGGCTATGACGAGCCTGCTGGAAGCCTAGTAGGTCTCAATGCAACCCAAGTTAATTCAGGAGGCCGTACGAAATGTAAACACAAAAACAATGCTAGCACCTGTCTGCCACCTTCCTCTATCCAGCCCCTATATCTTCTTCTGCCATGCTCTAGCTCTGCCCTCCCTGAAAACGCAACCTGATTTTCTTCTCCACCACGCCCATTCCTACCCACCTGCTGAAATGCAATAAGTGAGCCTTCTTCCCTGTGTGCTCTTTCCGCCACACTCTTTTCTATCCCTCCCTTTGGATGTCTGCTAGCGCTCTCCTCTCGAACTCTCCCCGCCTTCGCCTCTATACTACTTACAGCGGCAAAACCTAGCTACAAGTCATCTAACCAGCAAGAGGCTAAGGGAAGGTCATTGCAGGCTTTTTCTGGTAACAATAGTGGGGTGGCGGCTTTACTTCCTGCTTGTGGGATATAAGTGTCCTTTAAGAGTAACCCTCACAAAACAACCAGTCTAAGAAGCTTTTGAGGGTGTTGTAGAAGTCGTCCTCCTGATTGCACCAGTTTGGGCTGTCTAGATCCTCCTGTGTCTCCTTGGGCCGTATGAGGCGTCCCCTGAATGAGTTGTGTCTGGGGGAGTGGAAAACGATGCATTCCGCCATTTGTTTGAAGGGTTCGCACATGCATGAAGGGTCTTCGATATTGCTCATCTGGTGTACCTAGGCCTTCTGGGGCCCTGGTTCTGTTATGTACTAGCTATAGGCGCTAAGGGCATGCCGGTGCCACTCCGTTCTTCTAGTCCTGAATCCTGGAAAGGTGCGCAACTATCTACGTTCTGCTCTAGCGGCTGCCCTGATTTCTTCGGGAGTGTCAGTTCTTTTGTATGGAAAGATAGTTCCCAAGTGGGTATGTAGCGCTGGCAGCTCGTCCCCTATACTGTTGTCTTCTAGACCTACATGTTCCCGTATCCATGCGACTACGGTGTATTATTTCCGACTTGTAAGGGTGTTGAGAAGTTCGACTACTATACCTGACCTCAAGGGGGATCCTCCGGAGAGCTGGAGGGCCGCGTGGATAGCAGTAATGGAGTTTAATAAGATGTATACCTTGCTGTCTATGGGTGCCAGTTGGATAGCTAGTGCTAGTCCTTTTAGTTCTCCGTCTGCCACTGAGGCCAGGTTACCAAGGAAGTCCTCGTGTCTGTTTCCATTATCTTTTGCCCACTGGATGAAGGTGCCTGCTGCGACCTCGGAGCCTCTCTGCGTGCTGTCTGAGTATACCAGGGTCCAGCCGTCTCCGAGGAGTCGTGCAAGTGAGCCCATCCAGTACCCTCTTTCCCTAGCCCTCAGGTCTTGGCGTGGGTAGAGGTTGATTTGTAGAAGCCGGCCTTGGCGTTATGTCTGTCCGTTCCTCCAAGAGATCTCTTAGGCACCCGCGATGGCTGTAAGGTAGAAGGCAGCTGAGATTGGTGACTACAGGGAGGTCTGTGGGCCTCCCGTGCCCGCATACCAAGGGGGAAAGTAGTGTGGGGTCTCTTCAAGGAAGGAGCGGATGTGGGGATCCCCTGTTGCTATTGCCTTCGATGCCCAGCCAGCTTCTATATCTATGATTTTGGACTTAATAGGTTCTATGTTAGCAATATTGCCCATCTTCTCATAGGAGGCACCATGGTATGCCCCAGTGATCTTCCTGAGGGCCTAGTACGCTATCCGCCGGAAGGGGCTGTAGTTTCCTGACTGATGTAACCAAAGTTCTGTGCCTCAAGTGAAGATCGGAAGGATCATACCGATCTATAGGCCCCTCATGGCCAGAAGGGATATCCTGCCATTACTGTTCCCTAAGCGCAGCATAACTAACGAGATTCATTTGGCCTTCTTGGTATGGGTGTCGGTGTAATCTTGGAATGAAGGGTCAGAGTTGGTGATAATGGCTACAGTTGTCGGAGAGTGTTTGGTCCCCATGAAGATATTGACAACTGAGTTTTTCTCGGGGTTCTAAGTGAGCTTGTCTACATCTGCAGTGTTTTCCGAGAGTCAGTCCACCTCTCTTGTGATGTAACTATGTTCACTCTGAGACGTGTGGTAGATGATCATGAGTGCATTAATATTAGCTACGTAGCTGATCAGTTTGACCTAGTGAGTGGCAGGCTACGATCTGTTGCTTGAGTTTTCTCTGGAGGCGTTCCTTCTGTTAGGTGGGAGGGAGATATCTTTGATATTGGTGTCAGCTCTCTTAAGTGTGTTAGCTAGGAAGGGAAGCCTTAGAACTGGTGATAGCGGGCCCACTTGAGGTTTCCCTTTGTTCAGGTAGGTCCAACTCCTGTGGATCCATGCCCAACTAACCTGAAAGAAGTGTGGGGTGAGGAACTGGCAGACAAAAGTATGTTTGTTTGGGATGCAAGAGTGGATTTTTGCGATGTTGAGTTTGTATCTCAGGTGATTGAAAGCCGAGGTGCAGTCTTGGCCTAGGAGTGATACTCTGGCTACCTTCGTGGACTCTCTTTTAGTATGACTGATAATAAGAGGCATGGCATTGATGGCGGATCTCCCTTTGCGGCTACCGTATTGAAACTCATGGAAGCCTTTGTGGGCTCTTTGTAGTATGTCAGTGAAGAGTTTCTTACCCAGGTTGCTGGCATTGTTGCTATGGACTATGGGTTACTAGCCTTTAATAGAAAAGTGGTCTTTGCCTACTTTGGGGAATATTACTACATTGTGGCCATTCTAGGGGGGTTAAAGGCAACTAGGATGATTGGAGTTGGCAGTGATATCATTGATATTGGTGATGCCTAAGGGTGAGTCATTTAGAATCTTGAGTAGATGATAGGAGATCCCGTCGGGTCCTGGTGCACTATTGTTTGAGGTCTTGGAGAGGGCATGACATATGGCCCCTATGGTTAGGGATTCCCTGGAGAGTATAGCTTAGGGGTTTGGACTTGAATTGGTTTGAGAGCCCCTCAATCAGTGAGGAGGTGTATTATCCTAAAGGCTTCCAGGATATCTAGTATTTACAAATGTTCTGAGTCCCCTTCCCTGATATTATAGAGTCATATTTTGAAGTGAAAGAGATCTTTGCCGACCCTTGTGACCTCCCAGGGCTCTCTCCTCCTGTTCTCTTGCAGGAATTATCCCTTGCAGAATTGTTTCTTTTTTTTGATGATTTTGGTGAGGATTCTCCTCTGGTCTTTGATAGCTTGGTAGGATTTGGCCTGTCAGCAATGGAGAATTTGTTTGTCGATTTCTTGGTCCCACTAATTCTTGTTGTGTGGAGAAGCCCTCTTCGTTATTTTGTGGTTGACGAGGGAGGTACTTAATGTTCTGGTATGCCTGACTGTAGGTGAGGAGTAAGTAGGGTTGGAGGTAGTCTGCGTAGTAATTGAAGAAGTACTAATCGGTGACCTTTTATCTTTTATCCTTTAGTTGCTCGAAGTAAAGCTCCTATAACAGGATTTAGTAATCGGAGGTGAGGAAACTTAAGTGGTAGGGGAGGAGTGGAATGCCAGTACCTGGCTGGAGAAAACTAGATCCGATATGCTAGTTTTATCCTCCCTTTTCCAGTTGACCCTTTTTGGTGCTACATGCTATGTTAAGTTTCTGTTGTTTCTCCAGTTGTCCACCCCTTCTCCTCTCTAGTTGGTTTTGTTCCCTCAGGATGTGAGATGTTCGTTGAAATCCCGCAAGTTGCAGGTTTTGTGATGGTGTCAGATAGAGTTAAGAGTGTCGTATAGGTGGGTCGGAGAGTACCATGGGTTGGCACAAACTCCCATGATCCTGGAGCCTCCAATTGAGATTTAAATACATCTTTTGCTGAGCGAGAATTTGTAGTTGGTGCCCAGATTCTTGTTGACGTAGGCTATTAGCTGGCATTTCTTTTAGATGTTGGTATTGATAAGGTGGTGGTTTAAATAAAGAGGGATGCCTCCCATAGTGTTTTGGAAGAAAAAGACCTGTAGTTCTGCGGTAGAGATGATGTCGTGATCTCTGCAAGTCTGGAGTATTCTGTATATATAGGCATCAGATCTTTGGACATTGTTGAATATGGCTTTGATTATGTGATGGTTCTTGGCTCTAATCTTGACTCTATTCTTTATAGGCTGAAAGAGAAATGGTGGTGGGGATGCATATTTGTAGAGGGAAGGGCCGGAAGGGGCCTGGCGGAGGAGATACACCGTTTGTTTAGAGATAGACCAGTAGAGGGTATGGTAGTAGATGAGGGGTATTTCCTTGAATATTTCTTTTGTTTGGGAGGCAGGATGCTACATGGCTTTTTTTCCAGTGAGTATACCGAACCTTAAAAGAGTAGGGAACGGGGGCACTACATAGCCTTAGGCTGATTAGGTGGACAGACTCCTAAAAATAATAATAATAATATTTGACACAAGCTTGGATATCCTGTTTTGGTTTCTCCTCATCTGATCCCTGATAGCTTCTGCCAAACCTACAATATCTGCTTCTTTATCTGCCACTAGTTGTATCTCCATATCCCCTTGTAGCCTCCCTATCCTCCTATTCAAGTATAGCCCTTGACTTGCCCTCATCCTTTTCTGATTTCAACTCTAGCTCTCTCTTGCTCTGTTCTTTTCTGCCTCTCCAACCCTGCTAGTTCTCCCCACTTCTTCCAGTTCCCTCCCCTCAGTCAGACACTTCTATTTGATCTAGTTTTCTCCTGCCCATTCTCTGTGTAATGTCCCTCTATGTTGGTTTCCCTTGCTTCCCCAGGTGTGATTTGAGTCATCTTGCATTACATTGTTCTTCTCAGCTTTATTACCTACCCAAATAGTTCCCTGGGAACCCTTGAACAAACTCACCCCCTCCTTCAAAGCTTTCTCTATGTCCTATCTCTCCCCCTCTCCCACTTCTCCCTCCCATTTTTCCTTCCTCAATTCTTATTTGACCCCGCTATCTCTGGCTTGGTGCGGACTATTCCCCGGTCCTTGTAACAACTCTGGGTCCATAGGTACCTCGTTCGCAATGTGGCATATGTTTATCACATCTCTAAGTGTTACTTTTTTTAATTTTTTTTCTTTACATATTCAGTACTCATATGCGGGCCCGTGTTGGTCCATGATGAGCCCCCTGGAAAAGCGGGACGGTTCAATGGCGGCCAAGTTAATCTGGCCTGCCCTCCGCGAACTATGTGCAGTATATCCAAGCCAAAAGCCGAAAATGATGAAATGAGTCAGAAAAGAAACCCCTCAAAAGCCAGTCGTTTAAGAAAGGGTCCGGTAGATGTGATCGAAGCAGGCCTCGATCGTGTCCCCATTGTTAGCGTCTGCTTCCTCCTTGTCCTCGTCCTTCCTATCCTCAAGTGCCGACTTGATCTCCGATTCTAGACCTGATCGTGGTGGTTGACCGCGGCTCATGTTCAGGATGGAGGCTATGGCCGCTTGGGAATCCGAGAGGATGAATTTCATGCTCCCCTGGGATGTGCATGGCAGTCCGATTGCCGCTCTTTCCGCATCTCCTACGGTCGCGCAGGTGCCTAACCACCTTGTGTATTCCTCGTCTTCATGTCTCCCATCTCCGACGGCTGCCGCTGCGGCCCCTCCCTTCCTTCCTGAGCCATTCGCACAGAGAACCTTCCATCCCTGTTCCCTGAGTCCCCCTATTGTGCCCGCCCAGTACCCCTTTTCTTTTGATTGTTGGTCTTTGGGGTCGATCAAGGGGGTATGTGTGATTGGGAACGTCGTTAGGGAGTCGCGGTTCCGGTACTACCTTGCTTGTGGGGAAGGGATGGGGGAAAGGTACATGGTGCTCGAGATCGCACTGTCTGTGGTCCAGCCATGTTCACCGGTGCCGTCGTGCCAGTTTGTGCACCCGGGAGAGGGGGAGGTGTCGGTCAGTTCTTTGATGAATGGGTCGCCGGTTCTGAGCGACCTGGCTGCCCAAGTGACCGACATAGCGTCCAATTCGGCTTGTAGTAGTTCCACCCCTCCGATGTAGCCTAGTTTCTGCTTGCTGCTGCCGTGGTATCCACCTGTGATCTTCCTGATGCATTGATACACTATGCTGTCTATCTCTCTGGTGGTTGTTGGTGTGTGTGGACCGTTCCACAACTCCGCACCCCATGCGAATATCGGTCTGACGGCTCCCGTATAGAGGCTCCTAAGGGCCCTGGCACTGAGGGATCCGTTCACATTTCCTAACCTGTTCATGAAGTTCATCAGGCTTTTGGCTTTCTTTGTGCGGGCGTCGATGTGAGGTTGGAAGTCTAGCTTGTAATTGAGCATGATCCTTAGGATCTTCGCCGACTGTTTTTCCTTTCCTTGTAAATCTATCCTTCCCTCTGTAGCCGGATCCCAGCTAAGTCCGTCCGTCGCCGCCTCCTCTTCAAAGATCTCATCCACCTGTGCTACAATTCTTCGGTGTTCCTTGACGTCCGTGTTGCGGGAGATGATTAGCGGACTGAAGTCGTCCACGTTGCTGATCAGGAGGACCTTGCCTGAACTGGGTGGGCGGTGTGTGTTGAGCCTTGCGCTCTAAGTGTCACGATCGGTTGTGGATCCATGTGAGTGAGTGGGGAAAGTGCTATCTCCTGACTAGGCGTTGGTGCGTATGAGCTGATCGACCGCTCGTTGGTGAGGTCGATGTCAAAGCCCCTGGGATATTTCTGCCTCTGCCCACCCCTAGCTCCAGCACTGGTTTCGCTCCCGGCTCTGGCCCCGACTTTCCTGTTTGCGTCTCAGCATCTGTAGGGTACCCCGTGGTCTCCTTGATAAGGATCGGTGCTCGCCGGGAACCCCTCCTCTCCGTATTCTTCTGGCTTGCGTTCGGGAGATCGACTGCATCCGGAGTGTCGATTGCTATCGGATTCTTGGGGTCTGTCCCTCCTCCTTTCCCAAATCTCCCTACACGTGTCCCCGAGGGGCCGCCCCGCCCTACCTTTCCCCCCGCGATTCCCCTCTCTTCAGCCACCGCCTGACCTCCGGGATATCCCCCTTTTCTGGCTCCCAATCCGTGTCTTCCTCGACGCTATGCTGCTTGTCAATTTCCCCCTCCCAACTCTCCATGTACTTGATCAGTGTCACTAGGTCCGCCCTCAGGGTTGCGATTCCCTTGTTTATCCTGCTCGACACTGCCCCTTCCACCACTGCTTTGATCGTTTAGACCAAAATCGCCTCCCCTCCCTCCATCCTGTGGTGCTCCTTCCTCGTGAATACTTCCATTTCGTCTCTGGCTTCGCCTGCACACCCCGATCTCATCCACCTATCCGTCATTGCCGCAGCCTCGGGGGTGTCGCCGTTCGGTGGGAGTGGCTTCGCGACCTGCGGTTACCATAGCTGTTGTGCTCGCCGGCGCGATTGGCTGTGTCGTGGTATGTGTGACGTGGGATTTCTGTTTCGTCTCGTTGAAACGATTGTCGTTGGCCCCGGGAGGGTTGTAAATCGGACTGGTGTGGGAGTTATCTTTCCGTCTATTGGATGGTCGCTACCGTGTTCCGCACGAGGTTGCGACCTCCTTTCCATATTGGCTGTTCCGTAGTATGGGAGTTCTCCTCCTTCTCGTGAAGTGTTGATGTCGTAATCGTACTGACTTGGCCTGACCGCCCGTACAGTGTGTGCGGGAAGTTGTGCAGGTTGTCGTGAACTTTCAGAGCTTCAAGCGATGGGGAAGAGGTCGATAAGGTGAATTTAATTGATAGTCTCGTGACCGCTCTCGCGGGCTTTCTCTCGGCGTTGTCCGTTCGATCGTAGCTGCTCTGGGCGTCCCGTTATGGTTATTTTTCCTTGTCTGGTTGGCACTATTTTTCCCGTATTTTAGTCCGTCGTTGCGTGTGCGAAAAATGTTTAATTGCGACCGCTAGATCTCCTTCTAGATCCTTTTCCACGTTCGCCCACCCTGTCCTCTGAATCTACCGAATCCTGCCCCAGTCTGGTCCAGCACCGAACCGAGCTTCGAGCCTGAGTGTTATTCCAGATCTCTTCCGGTCTGTTCTCTGATGGACTCCACATTTTGCAAGCACCGGTTCGTGAAGTTCCCACGCTTTCCGTAGGGTTCGCCGACCTCTGTGTTGCGCTTCCTTATCATGTGTGGGCAGTTCCTTGGGGCATGTAGGCCTTCGCAAACACCGCAGGTACTGACCTTAACTGCCATGTCTCCGCATAGTTAGACTTCAGGAGGGATCGTTGAGAGGCTCCTATGGGAAGTATCGGGGGCGTCCTTATTGTGAGTCGCCCACGATGGCGTGAGAGTTGTGTACCAATGCCAGAGGCGGACGAGAAGAGGGAAAGAAGAATAGAGCCAAAAATGGTGCAGACGGGGGGCACAGCTCACGATTGTTGTTCCCCCAAGATCAGAGTAGATTCATATTGTGGGCGGCGAAAGCTATGTCGGGGTGTTGTGCGCTTGTCTGTAGCTGTTGTGTTCCGAACGAGCACCCGTTCTTTCACGATGGTAGCAGTGCAGTTCCATGTCATTGTTTCTCATGTCCGGTGGCACTGCATAATCCTGTCTTGCCACATCAAAATGCTTCTGCCGGATATTCTGCAGTAAGACAAGTTACTTAAACGCGGGCAATGAGGATAGCGACACCGCGCGAGATCCCGGTCAGCTAATGAAGTCCTTGAACCGCTGACGAGGAATCCATCGGTCTGGGGCACACTATCATCAACACTCCGGCCCGCACGCAGCCATTGAGCTTAAAAAAGGATCAGCTCTAAGAGTTAATTCTGTAATCTTAGGTAATCCTGGTGCTGACAAGGTCTAGGTGGGGTTGTGGGTGAGGAATTACTTGCACACGCGGCCCTGTCCGGGGCGTGCAGTGTGTTGTATGGGTTGCTAAAGCACCTCTAGCATGCAGCTGACATATTACTTAAGAGGTCTGGGATTCCATGTTCCCACCATTCTTAAGTAATGTACACGCAGTGGCAATCCCACCCAGGGCTAAATTAAGCGGCATGTTTACTTTTTCTTCCGCTGCATATTTGAACACGTCACATATTGCAGCAGCCATAATGTCTTCCGCCCCGTACTTGAAGACGTCCCACAGTGCAGCAGCCATAATGTCTTCTGCTCCGTACTTGAAGATGTCGCATATTGCAGCTGCCATAATATCTTCCGCCCCATACTTGAAGACGTCGCACAGTGCAGCAGCCATAATGTCTTCCGCTTGGTACTTGAATACGTCGCATAGTGCAGCTCTCCTCCTCAATACTCTAAGACCACGCTACCTGTGGTGCTGTCTTAACCTTACGTCTACCCTTCACGTGTAGCTTTCGTTCCCCTTGCTGCATTTACCAGTCCTTGTACATGCAGTATATAAAGACCTCGGATTATGTTTCATATGGAATGGTATGGTGGCCAATGAATATTGGCAGAAATGGAATGATCACGTGGGACTGATAGTTCTATGTGTCCATATGATGGTATATGGTAACTTTATGCGGCCATATGACGGTATATTTGATAGTTTATATGTATTCATATGATAATGAGATAATTATATGCGTCCATATGATAGTATATGATAATTATATGAATGCATATGCGAGTATGTGATAACTATGTGTCCATATGTACCGAATTACACTTTAAGCGAGTCGTTCACTCCGTTTGTTTATATCAACTCCTGTCACGGTGACTTCTGTTTACATCCACTCCCCACTCCCTTAGTGTAGCAACCCCGCTCAACTCAACCACGTCACCTCACCTCACAACATTTATGCAGTGTCCAGTCGACGACTGTTTAAAGTCGTATAAAGGCAAGTCAGCTAGTAGCAGCCTGCAGCGCCATATCAAAGCATTACACAAAGACTACGAATACAAACGAACCAAACATCAGCCAGGAGTAGACCCAAAAGCAACGAGACAAGCAATCAATGCCCAGTATAAGGCAAAGTACGCCACCCGGGGTCTTGCCTTAACAA
>Ga0307511_10005270_pt1 | contig 13169 bp, 8 predicted proteins | sample 13_EM_MG_FD_200266 | JGI IMG/M metagenome (GOLD analysis project Ga0307511, IMG submission 200266) | Populus trichocarpa ectomycorrhiza microbial communities from riparian zone in the Pacific Northwest, United States - 13_EM | ecosystem: Host-associated > Plants > Roots > Unclassified | place...
AAGGTTTTTTTTTTTAATTTCATTATTTAATATTGAGTTATTTAGAAATTGAGCTTTATATATTTTTAATTTTTTTTGTAGAGTTATTCTAGTTTCATGAATTTAATTTTTTTTTCAACCTTTAACAATGAATCTATTGAGAATTGAGCTTTGTAATTTTTTTTCTTTATATTTTTATGAAGTTATCCCGGTCTCATGATACAGGTTGTGAGTTTAATAGGTTAATCCAAGTTGACTTTGATTGTTTTTTTGTTATTTTTATTTTTTTTATTTCATCTTTCAACTTTGGGTTGATTGGAAATTGAATTTTATAATTTTTTATTTTATTTCTATGAAGTTATCTCGATCTAATGACCTAAGTTATGAGTTTGACATGTTAACTCGAGTTGTTTTTTTGTTATTTTTTTAATTTTTTTTTAATTTCATCTTTTAACATTAGGTTGATTAGAAATTAACTTTCATAATTTATTTTGATTTATATTTTATAGGATTATCACGATCTTATGAATCAGGTCATATATTTAACAATTTAATCCAAATAATTCTAATATATCTTCTTATTACTATTTTACAAAATATTGATCTATGTATTTTATTTTAAATTCATGATTATATTTCTTTTTATTGAAACACAAGTTGGCAATAATTGAATATTATTTTATATTAAAAAAATTAATACAATACACAGCGCGCAGCACAAACAATGATCTAATCGTATTTCACGAGATAACCTTACAAAGTCATTAACTATGGTTAATAATTTATTAGATCAACTTTCCATCTACATCTAACCATGGTTACTCTCATTGTCTCATAACCCACAAACCCCGAGAGTTGACCACACCGGGCCGTCTTTTGCACTCAAAATTTGTATGCAAACCCATCAGCGGAGGTTGCTAAGTCACTTGCAAATTGCCATCGTAACTCACACCAAACTCTATCTCTCCTCCTCCTCTCTCTCTCTCTATATCCATGGATCAAAGAACCTTAGAGATCAATGTAATCTCTGCAAGAGATCTCAAAGATGTCAATTATATCTCCAAAATGGATGTGTATGCTGTTGTTTCAATCTCTGGTGTTGACTCAAAACAACAACCCAAGCAAAAAACCAAAACCCCAGTAGATAGAGATGGTGGAAAAAACCCCACTTGGAACTTCCCTATAAAATTCACTATCCCTGAAACCTCACTTGCAGAAAACCATCTGAGTCTTGTTTTCAAGCTTAAATGTGAGCGTGCTTTAGGGGATAAAGATATTGGTGAAGTCAACGTGCCAATAAAGGAGCTTTTGGATTCAGCTGGCGATGGTAAATCCATGAAGTTTGTTAGCTATCAGGTAAGGAAACCATCAGGGAAACCTAAAGGTGAGATTAACTTTTCTTTTAAGTTCGGTGAGATTGAGAAAGTAGTGGTTCCTGAAGCATCATCATCAGCAGCGAAGGCAACTAATTCCAACAGTCAACCTGTCGCTGCATATCCTGCGGGGCCTACCTCTGTTCCTTATGGTGGACCTGGCTCATATCCACCACCCCCAGCTGGATATGGATATCCACCACCCCCACCTGGATATGGATATCCACCTCCACCACCATATGGCGGATACCCACCGCCTCCACCACAAGGTTATGGATACCCACCACCGCCACCTGGATATGGATATCCACCTGTTCAAGGGGGGTATGGGTACCCACCACCAGTGCAAGGGCAGCAGCCGCAAAAGAAGAATAAATTTGGGATGGGCCTCGGGGCTGGATTGCTAGGAGGAGCTATTGGTGGGCTTTTGATTGGAGATATGGTGTCTGATGCTGCAGGATTTGATGATGCTGGTGGGTTTGATTTTTGAGGGTTTTTTTCTTTTTTCTTTTTCCATGTTAATTGAATGGTAATGGTTGGCTTGGAAATGGTGGCTTTTGACTTTTCTATATCTTTGATTTTTTTCTCTTTGGATGGGTGTGGTTGCTGGGCCAAGAACACTAGGATATGATATCACATCACTCTTAAGTATTAAGATTTAGGCTTCTAAGATATCATCCTCTATTCTATTGTATGTATCATGTCATGTAATATTCTACAACAGTTTATTACATTTTCTACAAAATAATTTCATCTTCTTTATTTCTCATTCCCAAAAGTCTCCTTTCTGTGTTCGGACAATACTGAAGTGCTTAGAAGAGATCCCAGTAGCTTTAATATCCAAGTAAGGAAATGTCTTGCTGACTGGAGAGAGTTCCTGCTGCCACTGATTAGAAATTTTTGTTGTTTATTCTGTGGAATTTTGATTTTGCAATAAGCATCAAGAAAACGCTAATTCGAACTAGCTGGATTAAAAACCAAATTATTCAAACTTGCCAATGAAAAAGATTATAGCAACCAAAGCAACACAAAGCCAGTTACACAGCACAGCAAAATGTTTCTATGAACTGATATTCTCGGCTGCCATCACAAACCAGCCTAGCTTATTGCAGTTGCAGAGTAAGTCATGTCAAACTCTCTCTAGAAGCCAGAAAAATCGAATATTACTATGTTAGAACATGTTGTAATCTCATCTGTTGATTGATAATAGAAGGATTGATAGATCTACTGCAAGTCATTTTTCCAACATATGATACCTTTTTCCAGAAGCATGAAAACAAAAAAGCCGAAGATTATTGAAAAAACCAAACAGAGAGAGCATGTTAAGCAATCTATTTTTGTTATCAATGAAGCTTCAATGCTCAAGACCATGCTTTCATGTATCATAACTTCTCATTCTTAGGCTAGTTTTAGGCCATGGCAATCAAGGTTCATGGAATCCCTATGTGCACAAGCACAGCCCTTGTATTGCTTTGCCTGTCTGAGAAAGGCTTGGAGTATGAGCTCGTGCCGGTCGAGATGTCGAAGGGAGCTCATAAGCAACAACCTTATCTGTCTTTAAATGTATGATCAACTTGATGTTTGTTGATCTTGGAAATATAATTTATAAACTTCATCTTATATATGAAGATTATTGGTTATATAAATGAAATGCTGGCAGAAATTTCATTTCTTTCTTGCTTGTAGCCATTTGGGCAAATGCCTGCATTCGAAGACGGTGATATCAGTCTTTTGATCATTTGCGTCTTTGATTGTTAAAACTACCTTAATCTCTAAGTGAACCAGTAACTCTATCCTGCACAATTTGTTTTGTACAAACTTTTGCACCATTGTCAAAGTCACGAGCAATCTGCAACTACTTGGCACTTTAATACAACGACACAAGAATTGACCTCCTTCTGTCTAGTAGCTTTTCGGAGTCCACTGTTAGACCTCTGGATAGAAGTGGAGGCTCACTTATGCGAATGAGCTACCATTACCAAGATACCTGTTAGAGGTAACAACTGGGCCAATTATAAGTTCTGGAACTAAGAAGATCAAGAAGAAATTAATTGGGATGATTGGGTTGATTTTGAATATTTAGATTAACAAGTTGCAAATTTGCTAGACTAGATTTTTGTATACTATTTGGGTCATATTTGAAGTTAGAATTTTTTTTGCAATTCTAGTTAGGCTAGAAACAAAACATCTCAAGCTTCTTATCCATATATGACAGATCCAATAATTCATCCAGACGAGAGAGAATGACACGTTTGAAGTCAAGCCAGAAGTTATTGTACGAGTTTTGCTATTTGTTTCCTTATGATTTGTGGACTTCTTATTTAATAAGGATTTTTTTTCCTTCAAGGAAAGCATAGGTGACAACAACTAAGATTATTTTGGCAAGAGTTTCCATGTCAGCAACTTGGATTTCCTTTTGTTTTATGAATTTCCTCATTAGCAAGGTTTCCTTATCATTCAAGGACATTAGAGACGGTTTTTTGGCTTATTTTTTCTAATGCATGATTATATTCTAACAAATATAATTTTCAATTCAATCCTTTTATTGTCTTGAAGTTTTTTTTAGAAGATTCCATAGGCTTTGTTTCATATTCGGTTAAAATTTCATAGCAATCAGACATTAGGAAGGTCTTGCGATAAAATCTAGAAGCTATTGTGCGAGATTTGTATTAGTTTCCTAGTTGATTTAAGATTATTTTTCATATTTTATTTAGGATTTTTATTATTTTTCCAGCCTTATTTATGATGTTTTTACATATTATAAATAGGACTATTTAACTTGTATTTTATTTTTTTGTTTTTACAGTCTTTGAGAGGAAATTCTTTTAGTTTGATTTTTTATTGAACTACTTTGACTTAACATAAAATTAGCCAAGCTTCATGACATCTTTTATACTTCTTGTTTACGTCTCTCCATAGGTGTTAGGTGGGGGTTTGGTTTTTATAGTTTTGGTTCCTCGGTACACAAATTATTGTTGTGTCAAGTTTAATCACAAGCCTGCATTTAGCTTTCTTGAAAAGGATCAATTTGACTATGGATTTCTAGATCTTTATATCCATGGATTTTGCATCAGTTAATATCAAAGTAAGCTCTAAAATTAGGTTATATCCCTTTATTTTTTAGTTTCAATGTTATTTCATTATTATCGTCATCTAGAACATAGTTGGGAAAAAGTTAAAAAAAAAAGAAAGAAAGATTATTTGTGATTTAGTTTTCTATAATTAAAGAAGAAGAAAAAGAAGAAGAAGAAGAAGAAGAGAAATCAAATAAACCACACCAGGGGAAAAAAATAGGGTTTAGGTCGCAAATTAGAGTTTTTCATCAAATCTGGGATTCAACAATTCAAATATAAAAATTCTTAATTATTGGAATATCTTAGTGTCATATCTTGATTTAAGGATTATTTAGACATGCTTTGTCGGGTTATTTCTAAAAATTACAAAAAAAAAATCATAACATCTTTACATCAAAAATTTCTTTTATTGTTGATTTCAGGTTTACTACACAAAATTTGGTCCAAAATAGTGTCTTTGCTTAGTTTGGGATATTTGAGTCTTATTTCATTAGTTTTTTTTATTCTTGTAATTTTTTTTCATGTATTCGTATCGTTCATATTTTGCACAAATTCATTTTTCTTTTCGTAATTTTGTATTTGTAGTTTCATATTGATAGTTTTTTTATTTTTTTATTGTTTATTGAGTCAATATATTATTTTGGATTGCACCATTAAGTCGTTAATTTTTCTAATTTGCTATGAATTATTTTTTTAAAGAACTGAATTTTTTTAGATTAAGTGATAAAAAGGTGAAAAGTAAACTTATTATAATGAAAAGCCAAAAATTTATGTGAAATACAAGAGGAGTGACATCAATTAAGTGTAACACATGTGAGAGATTATGTGATGCTATATTTTTTTTTACTACTAATATGACTTTCAAATCTTGACGATGTCAAGTAAAAGTGAATTATTACTGCCAAAGAATAAAAATAATTCGGAATAAGGTTATTTGACTATGCAACAACAATTAAGGATGATGAACAAGAGATTTCGAGAGGTTATTTGACCACGCAACAACAACTAGAGATGATGAACAAGATATTTTGAGAGGTTATGAATGAGATGACTGGATTGAGAACCGTAATAGCTAGCCTTCGGGATGGGCTAGTCCGTAGAGATTTTAAAGGTAGAAGGCCTGCCAGATGAGCTATTTCACCTCCACATGAGTCCATAATAAAAAATACAGATGAGAAGGCTGATGATCTTGATCATGAACATGGTTTTCAAATCTTGATGATGTTAAGAAAAAGTGGGTCATCACCGTCAAAGGATAAAAATAATCTGGAATGAGATTATTCAGTTATGAAACAACAATTAAAGATGATGAACATGAAATTTGGAGAGGTTATGAATGAGATGGGTAGATTGAGAATCGAAGTAGCTAGCCTTCAACATGGGTTAGTTTGTGAAGGTCCCAAGGGTGGAAGGCCTGCGAAACGAGCCACTTCACCTTCAGATAAGCCTATAACCAAAGTTATAGATGGGAAGGCTGATGATTTTAATCGTGAACATGACGTTAGGTTTCAACAACACAAGACCTGTAGACACGGGGGACTTTTGCCACATGATTATTTTATCCATATAAGAGCATATAATAGTTTTCGTGATGATTTGGATAGAAATTTATAGAATATTAAGATAAAGATTCTAGCTTTTTAGGGCAGAAACAATCTTGAAGCATATTTGGAATGAGAGAAAAAAGTAGAGTTAATTATTTATTGTCACCATTACTATGAGGAAAAGAAGGTAAAACTTGTTGTTATTAAGTTTATAGACTATGCTATTATTTGGTAGGATCAAATTGTTTTAGGTAGGAGAAGGAATAAAAAAAGAGTCGTAAAGACTTGGGATGAAATAAAAGCAATAATATGAAAAAGATTTATTCCTGGATATTATTATAGGAAATTATTTTAGAGATTGTAAAGTTTTACTCAATGGATAAAGAGTTTGAAGGATTGCCATAAGGAGATGAAGATTGTCATGATTAGAGCTAATGTTGTGGGTGATAGAGAGGCTTAAATGGAAAGGTTTTTAAATGGTTTGAATAGAAAGATAGCTAATGTGGTTAAATTATAACATTATATTGAGTTATAATATATAGTTAACATGCCTACTAAGGTAGATATACAGTTGAGAAGAAAAGACAGTAATTGCCAATAAGGTAATTCAGGTTATTTTTTTAGCTTAAAAGCCGAATTATAGAAGAGAATGGTTTTCCTATTAAAATCAAATACAATGAGAAGCAAAGACAGACCACTTAAAGCTAAAAAGAAGGATTTGAACACTATTGTCCAAGGTAAAACCAAAACTCAAACTAATCATAACATACATATTGGGTGTTTCAAGTGTTTGGGTAATGGATATACTGCTTCACAATGTCCGAACAAAAGAGTTACAGTTATGGAAGAACATGAGGAGACTAAATATGAAAGCAACAAATCCAAGGAGGATGATATGCGACCTCTTGAGGATTGTAGAGATGTTAAGTATCCAGTTGATGGAGATGCTTTAATGATTAAAAGATCACTTATTATTCAACTTAAGTATAAGATATAGAGCAAAAAAAGACAAAAGTCTTTCATGCTAGATGCCACATAAATAACAAGGGAAGTAGTATGATTATTGATAATGAAAGTTGTGTTTATATTACTAGTGCTATACTTGTTAGAAAATTGAATATAAATACTATTAATGATGAAAAACCTTACTATAGACTTCAATGGTTGAATGAATGTGATAAAGATAGAGTTATTAAACAATTTTGATTTCTTTTTTGGTTGGAAAGTATAAGAATGAGGTTTTGTGTGATGAGATACCTATGTATGCTACTCATCTATTATTGGGGCATCTTTGGTAATTTGATAAGAAAGTCAAACATGATGGGTTTAAAAAAAGATATTTTCTTGAAAATGATGGAAAGATTTTCAAACTTATACCATTGTCTCCTAGATAGATTTATGAAGACCAATTAAAACTGGAAAAAAGAAGAAGAAAGAAAGGTGAAGTTCAAAGTACAAAACAACCATGTAAGGATGTGAGGAAGAGTGAAAATAATGGGAGCATTGAGTGAACAAATTTGGCCAAGGTAGAGAAGAATAAGGTTTCCATCAAGAGAGGAAAAAAAATAGAAAGAAAAAAAATGTGAGAAAAGAAAAGAAAGTGGAAAAAATAAAGAAACAAATTAGTGTATATTAAAAAAAAAGGAATGAGATTAATGATATGCTTATACGAGGAAACACTTCTCCTACCTCAAACTCATGTCTTATTGAGCATGTTATCCCATTTTTAAATTGGTTTATTCCGCAACAGCAAATGCTAATCACAATATGGGTTCGAACGAAGCTAGTTTAGTTATTAACAAAATCGAAGTCAATAAAAGTGCTACTATGAAAAAAATTAAACCTCAGGCTCGAGGACAAAGTCAACGAAGGTGCCTTATCGAGCATGTTATCCCATTTTTAAATTGGTTTATTCCACACCATCAAATACTAGTCACAATATGAGTTTGAACGAAGTTAGTTTAGTCATTAATAAAACCGAAATCAACAAAGATGCTACTATGAAAAAAAATTAAACCTCAGACTCGAGGATGAAGTTATATAATAAAAAGACCAACTTGCTATATTAATAATATATTAGAAGATATATCATATGAATAAGATTTTATATGAAGAATATGAAAAATATAACATCAAAAATAGATAAAAGCAAATGTATTGATAGATATAAAAAAAAAACTAATTAAATTAAAACTTTTTCTTTTTTCTAATTATTAATTAGAAGATTTAGGTTGGATAAATCCTATTGATTTGATATTTTAGTCGGCAAGGATAGGAGGAAATATTTATCATACAACAACAATAATAATAAATAAATAAATAAATAAATAAATAAAAACTGTAACCACCCAATTGGGCTAGGTGTTTGAGCAGATTCATTTGAGTGGGCTAGGCTCTTTTATGTCAAAATAAAAGAAAATCAGGCCCAGCTTGTTGTTTAGGTTAAAAATAATTAAAATTTGGGAAGGAGCGAGCATATATCATCGCTAAAGTCTAAAACCCTAGTAGAGAAACCCTCCTTTTTTTGTTGCAGCCTTGAATTCTCAATCTATATCCCTTATCCTCCTTTCGACAAATCAAGAAACCAGAAAAGATGAGGCCTTTGGACGAGAAAGAGATGGGTGAAGTTTTCAAGAAACTGATGTTGTTCACAGGAAACAACCTCAAAAACATCATTGAAAGCCCATCACATGAAGGACCAGACCCGAACCCAGGTCGGTACTGCTTCAGGCTCCACAAAAACAAGGTATTTTACATCAGTGAATCAATAGTGAAGCGAGCAACAAACATTGGCCGCAAAAATTTGGTATCTTTAGGTACTTGTATTGGGAAATTCACTCATAGGGGTGATTTTAGATTGACTACACAATCACTGAATTTATTGGCTGCAAATGCTAAAAATAAAGTTTGGTTGAAGCCCACTTCAGAGATGTCTTTTTTGTATGGGAATCATGTGTTAAAAGGCGGGTTAGGGAAGATTACTGATAGTATCAATCAAAATGATGGGGTTGTCGTGTTTTCTATGAGTGATGTGCCTTTGGGGTTTGGAACCGCCGCCAGGTCGACACAGGATTGTAGGAAGTGTGATCCTAATGGGATTGTTGTGCATCACTACTCTGATATTGGTGAGTATTTGAGAGATGAAGATGATCTTTGAGAATCATTTTACAGCCTTTTGGGATTATAGGCTGCTGCTGCTGCTGTTCTTGGTGTTGGTTTAAGATAATTATGGGAGTGATTTAAGTTCGAACTTGTTTAATTTGGATTAGTACGGGGTTTCTTCTTGTTATTTTGTTTGCGAATGTTAATGAAATTGAAGGTTTTCTTTCATGGGTTTTGTCTTTATGCTAATTTTAATGAGTGCATTTCTACGTTGAGCTGTTCCTTTTCTGAGTTAGATAGCATAAGCTCAATTTTATATCCTCAAGGCAGGTGATTAAATGATTTTCATGATCAACGAATGTGAGCAATGAAGTCCTTAGTTCAATTATTTGGACTGTAATGAACATTTGCTGCACAAGATCATCTGCTTCCATATTTGTGTGGCTGGATTTGTATGGGATGCAAATTGGAATGGCTAGTTGTGTATGCTTTTACAAAAGGCTTTGTAGAGTGCTTAGGCTGTGCTGGATTGTATTCTTCTTTAATTGGTATGTATGCTTGTTTTTTTTCTGCAGGATAGGTGCTTATGTGCACTAATCATGCCGCACAAACAAGTTATTGATATTTGAGATTGTTTCTCTGGCTTTACAAATAAATGATTGAGTAAATTTAATTTTGATCAATGAAAAGATATTATTTGTTTCATTTTTGTGTTGGGCTCATGGAAAGTAGATTGCATTGGAATGCTGATGATACGTTAGCATGTAGTACAGCTTCAATTGTGTTTGTTTCTTGCATATCGATTTCCTCCTATTTTGCTAATGTACCTCATCTAGCAGTGTTGTTCTGTTTTCTGGCTGCTGGGGTTACAGAAACTATAACTAACGGTTTGTGAACAGCAATTGGTGGTGATTATTGAGCATTTAGGAATGCAAATGATCAAGTGGCCAGTAGGGTAGTGAATAACTGTGCAGCATGCAATTTGACAATGTGATCAAGGAAAATGAATGGACCACTTGTGTATATTCTCATAATTTGAGATTATGCATGATCTTTTACGCTTTCCTTATTCATACTGATTTACTAGAATTCTAAACTGTATTATAGATTGAGTTAAAGATCAATTTATTGCCTGAACATCATATTGACTTTGAAACTTATTTTGTCATACACCATGGTTAGATTATGTGATACATACTATTTTGATATATACGTCATTAAGTGAAGTTGTTTTGATATATGTATACTATCGTTTCTTAGTAAAAAAAAATTATTGTATGCTATTAACAATTTTAAACTATGTCATGTAAAAGAACATTTCAATCCAAAAGATTACTTTGTTAGGTGATCTCCAGGCTATGATACAATAACATCTCGACTTAAAAGCTTAAGTTGTGAGGTAAGACTCGAAACATGATTTATATTATACTTTAACATGCCACACTAGATTTAGATAAGATAGTTCTAAACACAGTTTACATCTTCTCCTTCATTTCCCAATAAAAACTGGAGTGCTTCTCCACTCTCCAAACAAGGCGGTTACTTGTGGAGTGGCCTGCTCCATGGCAATGTTCAATTTTTTCTTTACCGACAGCACCTTTGGCATGCTGCTCTGTAGTTGTTTAAGTTCATTAGTAATGTTTTGTATCTGGTGTTTTAAAGTGTGTGTGTGTGTGTTACTGTTTTGACCTTTGGCATGCTGCTCTGTAGTTGTTTAAGTTCATCAGTAATGTTTTGTATCTGGTGTCTTAAAGTGTATGTGGGTGTGTGTGTGTGTGTATTACTGTTTTGACCACATGCATGTACTGGCCTTAGTGATGTTCTGTATGCAGTCTGGTAGGACTCCAAATAGTTGAAATTGATTTCAGAATTTTGGTTATGGAGTTCTCTCTGTCCCATGTCATTCTTTACATAGTAACTTCTAGTTAGAAGTTGGAATACTTGCAGACTATATTTTGCTATGTATCCAGTCTGATAAACCCATCAATGAATTCAAATTGTGCTTTTGTTCTGATGCTACCTTAGTTACATGCTCCATCTCTTTATGGCCACTTTAATTTAGAACTTTATCTCTATATGGTCTCTTTAATTTAGAACTTTGAATATTGTCAGACTACCACACAACTTTTCCACTTCAGAATACTGCCGTGTATTTCCAGATACATCTCTTATATTTTGTTTTCATTATAATTGCCTCATATTCTGTCTGAAAGCAAACAAGTCCTTATCGTGGGTATTATCTGTCTTGTTGATTTGATCTCTCCTCATGCAAGCCTTGCTAGTGATTTCAATTTAGTTGAGGCTAGACCAAAACATTTGGTTGGAGATATTAGTAAAAATGTGCTTTGCTGCAACAAATGCTGCACTGCAGAAGATGAAATATGTTTCGGGGCAATGAGATTCAATTTTTCAGAAACTTGCACTACGGTTCATTGCTAGAATATTATTGACGTTTCTCTTGCTATGAGAATACGAATGACCAACCATTTTACGAGTTCCAGCAATTGTAAGGTTATATTCTTAAGCCACCATTTGATATGCCAGCCTCATGTCCAGTCCACGCATAATTCCTGTCTACTGTAGAGCTCACGAAAAAAGGAATAAAATCTGAATGCTGTTGGATCCATTCACTTAATTGAGATGAAATATGTTTCGGGGCTTGATTGATTATCCATTACTAAGCATCAGGGTGCCTGCTGCAAGTAGCTCTCTACCATGAACCCGGTCAACATGAAGGATCCATACCTAAGTAAAGAGGAGTCTCAATTAGTGAGCTCTTTACTAATTGACGCTGGCTGCTGCAGGCACCACAGAGATTAAAAAGGTGAAACATTCTTGTTTGCGCACCAGGGGAATGGAACAGTGCCGTGGGAGGGTACTATGATACCACTAAACTAGATGCGCTGGGCGCTGCCTGCTGAGAGTACATTGTTTACCAAGCCTATCAAGGCCAGATCCCTCTTGGTGTTTTGTGTTTTTAAAGTGTTTTTTTATTAATATGAATGTCCGGGCCAGTTTACGTGTATCTTAATTAATCCTACGGGTTCTAAAATTAATGATCATGTAAGTCTTCAGTGATCCTGAGAGGACTCGAACTCGTGGCTACTGGGGAGCAAACTCAAGACCTAACCCAAGAATTCGAACTCGAACTTGTGCTGGCTTTTTTATTTATAGGCAGTGGTGTATCTTCTTCATAATTAGATCTTATATAAGGTCAGTGCCGGATGTCCATGAAGAACTCTAAAGATGGAATTCCTTGAATCCATATTCATAATTGTCACACAAAGGAGACGGAGGGGTAAGCCATCCATATCCATATGATAGTGTGGAAATCATGGATGGCTTCAGGCCTGTAAGCTTGTCAAAGCCAATTCTCCTCCTCCTCTTCTTCTTCTTCTTCTTCTTCTTCTTCTTTGGACGTACCTTTAGCTAGCTTTGATTAAAATACAATAATCCTGTCATTATCAAGGGATTATGGAATATAAACAGGAAACAAAGCAGCCCCCCTAATTTGTTCTTAAGCAGGAATTGAATTGATCCTACATTCTCAATGTTTTTATTTCTTTAGTACTTTATTCTCCATATCATTGTGAATGGCCTCATTCTTTCTCCTTTAATCAAAGTTAGGCATAAATTAGCCCATTTATTACATAAAATCAGATAAGCTAATAATTCTTCTTTACCTTTAAATTTATTCCCTTTATAGCCAACAATTAATCAATTCCCCCTTTCTTTTTAATTTCTAGAAGTTCCCATTGAAAAAAGAATTACTCAACTCTCATGTGATTAGTATAACACAATTTTGTCATCCAATCTCCTAACACCTTAGATTTTAACCACATGATTGGAATCTTGTTTTTGCCCTCTCATCTTATTCTATCTTTATTCAAGCTTTCTTTTATATATACACACACATATATCTTCTTTGCAACTTTAGCCCTAAACTCTATACTAAATCTAAAACAACCTCTAAAATTTGTGTCCATTGCATGCTAATCATGATCTAATTTATAATTTCTAAATAGTCCCCAGATATTTGAAGTTGCACGAAAAAGGCACTAAATTCTCTTCTTTATATATATATATATATATATATA
>Ga0307511_10005271_pt1 | contig 13169 bp, 7 predicted proteins | sample 13_EM_MG_FD_200266 | JGI IMG/M metagenome (GOLD analysis project Ga0307511, IMG submission 200266) | Populus trichocarpa ectomycorrhiza microbial communities from riparian zone in the Pacific Northwest, United States - 13_EM | ecosystem: Host-associated > Plants > Roots > Unclassified | place...
ACGCCGGGCGAGGCACCGGAACCAGCCTGGGTCGCGCAGCTCCGCGCCTGTTACGCGCCGTCCGTAGCGCAAGCCATGCGCGAGCCCGACGCCGAGCACGCCAATCCCGAGTATCCCTACACGTTAGACCTGCGGCGTTTACCGATCCATGGCGCAGACGCATGACAACTCGAGCATCTAACCTCAAACCACTCACCCGAGTCAGCGCGCGATGACACGCGTCGCCATCACCCATCGCATCGAACAGCGCTTCGAGCGCCAGCTGCGCTTGTCTACGCACTGGCTGCGCTTGCGCCCAGCGCCGCAGACGCGCGCGCGCGTCAGCGCCTATTCGCTGGTGGTCCACGCGCAGCCCCACTTCCTCAACTGGGTGCGCGATCCCTTCGAGAATCATCTGGCCCGGCTCGATCTGCCCGAGCCCATCGCAGCGCTTGGCATCGAGGTCGAGTTGATCGCCGAGCTAGAGCCGATCAACCCATTCGACTTCCTGAGCGAGCCCTACGCCGGCCAGCATCCGTTCGAGTACCCGGCACAGCTGCAGAAGGAGCTGGCTCCGTACCTTCAAGTGGCAGCGCCGGGCCCGAAGCTACGTGCCTGGTTGGCCGCGCTCGATCGCTCCGCAAGCTCGACGACCGAGCGCTTGGATCACGTCAATGGCAAGATTCACGAGACGCACGCGCTCATGCCGGCGAACGTCGCGCACGTCGCCGGGCCGGTCGATCCAGAGCTCCTGTTGGCGCGCGGTTTAGGCTCGTGCTGGGATTTGGCATGGCTGTTGACCTTGAGCCTCAGACACCTCGGCCTCGCAGCGCGCTTCGCCTGCGGCTATCGCGTCGTGCTCGCGGACGCAGTGACCGGCCTGGACTCGCTGAGCGTGCACGCATGGGCCGAGGCCTACATCCCCGGCGCCGGCTGGATCGGGCTCGATCCTGCGGCCGGGTTGTTCACGGCGGAAACGTACTTTCCTCTCGCGTGCGCCCCCGATCCCATGCGCGCGCTACCGATGGTTGGCTCGCGAGAAGTCGGCGCCGGTACGCACGTCGAAACGCTGCAGGTGCGCCGCTTGCTACCTGCCCGCGACGCTTGGCCTTACAGCGACACGCAGTGGCTCGACATCCAGGCCCTCGGGCGTCACGTGGAGATCGACCTCGCGCGCCAACGCTTGAAACCCACGCTGGGCGTGAGCTTGTCTTTCGTAGCGAGCGCAGCAGCGGGCGCACCCGAATGGAACACAGCGGCCCTGGGGCCCGACAAGCGCCGCGCCGCCGAAGCGCTGCTCGAACGCTTGCAGCAACGCGCCGGCGCCGGTGCCGTGCCGCACCTCGGGCAGGGCGAGTGGTATGCGGGTGATGCGTTGCCGCGCTGGCGCCTCGGTTGCTATTTTCGCGCCGACGGCCAACCGGTGTGGCGCAATCCCGAGTGGCAGGGCTGGGGTCGCACGCGCGAGTTCAGCCTCGACGATGCGTGCACGTTCGCCAGCGCGCTGGCGCGCGCGCTGGGTGTCGACGCACGCCACGTGGTCGCGGCGCACGAAGACGTGCTCCACGAACTCTGGCGCGCGCCCACTGGGCCCCGCGATCTGCCTGCGGCTACAGAGCTACGCGATCCGCTGCGTCGGCGCGCCCTGGCCGATCGCCTATCGCGCGGCTGGCGCGAAGCTACCGGCTATGTGCTGCCGATCCGCTGGGATCATGGCAATGAGCGTTGGAGCAGCGGGGCTTGGGTGTTTCGGCGCGGGCGGCTCTACCTCATGCCGGGGCACTCACCGCTCGGCTACCGCCTTCCGCTCGATAGCTTGATCGCCGATGCAGAGAACGCGTTCGAGGCCCAGCTCGAGCGCTGTCAGTTCGAGGAGCTGGCGCCACTCGCCGAGTTCCACGGCGAGGTCAGTGCCCGCCTTGGCGCGAAGCCGGGTGGAGGCGGCGAGCCGGCCATCGAGAGCTCGGCTGGCGACCGGCCGGCGCCGCGCACCGCATTGTGCGTCGAGACGCGCGCAGGTCAGCTGTTCGTATTTCTGCCGCCGGTTGCCTATCTGGAGCACTACTTGCAGCTGGTGGCGGCGGTCGAGGCCGTCGCCGAAGCCACCAAGCTGCCCGCCATCGTCGAGGGCTACGAGCCACCCGAGGACCACCGGCTGCGGCGCCTCGTGCTCGAACCCGACGCGGGTGTGTTGCGCGTGATGTTGCCGCAGGTGCAATCCTGGCAGGCGCAGCTCAGCCTGCTGCGAGCCGCCTACGAAGCAGCGCGCGAACTTGGCTTGAGCGCCGAACGCGTCATGACGGACGGGCGCCGCTTACCCTCGGGCGGCGGCGGTCGACTGACGCTGGGCGGTGCGAGCCCTGCTGACAGCCCGTTTCTCACCCGGCCGGAGATCTTGCGCGCGCTGATCGCGTACTGGCAACGTCATCCGTGCCTCTCCTATTTCTTTGCGGGCCGCATCATCGGCGCAGGCGGTGCGGCGCCGCGACCGGACGAAGGTCGCGACGAAGCGTTGTACGAACTGTCGATCGCCTTGGAGCGCTTGCCGCTCGGTGAAAACACCGTGCTTTGGCGCGCAGATCGCCTATTGCGTCATCTGCTCGCCGATCCAGCGGGGGATCTCAAGCGAGCCGAGATTCGAGTCGACCAATTGTACGCGCCCGAGCGCGCGAGCCTGCGCCTGGGGCGGATCCTGATCGGCTCGTTCGAGACTGCACCCGAAGAGCGCATCGCCGCGCTGCAATCGCTGCTCGTACTAGGGCTGCTCGGTCGTTTTGCCCGCAGCGGAGATAGCGGCGAGCTGATCCGCTGGGGCGCAGAGCTACACGATCGGTTCATGTTGCCCCACATACTGTGGACCGACTTGCGCGCGGTGATCGCAGACTTGAGCTCGGCAGGCTATCCCTTCCAACTCGAGTGGTTCGAACCACTCATGGCGTTACGCTTCGCAGTGTTGGGCGCGGTTCAACTGGGTGAGATCACCCTCGAGCTGCAGACTGCACACGAACCTTGGCCCTTGCTGGCCGAAGAAGTGACCGGCGGCGGCATAGCGCGCTTCATCGATACGGCCAACGAACGCCTGCAAGTGAAGGTCTGGGGCATGTCGCCTGCGCGCTATGTGCTGATGTGTAACGACCATCGCGTACCGCTGCAGGGTACCGGTGTTCACGGTGAGTACGTTGCCGGCGTGCGCTACAAGGTCTGGAACCCAGTCGCGACTTTGCACCCCACGCTGCCAGCGGTCGACGCGCTGGTCTTCGACGTCGTCGACACGTGGACCGGACGCGTAATCGGAGGCTGCAGCTATTTCCCGGGGCGACCGGAGGTCTGGGGACCGAGCGGGAGCAGCGCCGCAGTTGTAGCGCCGAGCGACGTCCCGTTGGGTCGCCAGCCGCCGCCGCCGCTGCCCGCAGCGCCATTGCCGATTCCACCGCAGGGCCGAAGCGGACGCTTCCTACCTCACGGCAGCGGGCTGACCTCGATCGTGGTGCCGCCGCTGCACCATGATCCCGAGTGTCCCTATTTGCTCGACCTGACACTTCGACAGTAGCAGGTCCGCAGATCGAGTGAGACTGACAGTGTGTTAGGCCGAGCAAACGTTACGGCGGCGCGATGCATGTCGTGGCTGGCGAATGATCGCCATTCGCTGCGCGCGCGCAATGCAATCAGAGCGAGGCGAACCGACCTCTGCGCCTCGAGCAACGCGGGCCTCGGTCCAGCGGTTGCTATGAAGTGGCTGCGACGTAGCCAGCGGGAGCCGCGCCGAGCGGCTAGCCATGCTGTGAGCGTTTGGCCGCGGACGGGCCACGCAACGCCGCCGATGGTCAGGCTAGAGCTTGTGATAGCCACTCTGTCGTTCTCGAAGAGAACTCACGGACGGGCACGGAGCCAATACGCAAAGGCCACATTATCGACAACGATGTTTTGTGTATACACCACGCACGACTAACGGCGGACCGTGACGGCTCCCACTCACTGTGTCATTCTGGATCGTGCTTGCAGTGAGACAAAAGCACACATTGGCAATGACTGGAGGCGCAACCGCGTGACACGATGCGCGAGCGTAGAACGACTGTTCTTGCCAAGCTTAGACTCGTTGCGCGTACGTTACCCATGCATGGCATGGGCGAGGTGCAGTTGGCCTCTCCACGGGAGAGAACATGACGCAGCCATCGATTTTGCTGATCTCCGATAATCCCTTCACGTGCAATACGGTACGAAGCTCCCTCAGCCCAAAAGGTTACTCCCTGATCGAAGCGGCAGACGCGCGCACGGCGTTGTCGCAACTCGAGTTTGGGTTGCCGGGATTGGTGCTGCAGGACCTTGGCCTACCAGACACCGAACAATACGGGCTGGCGGCCACCATGCGCTCGCGCCTCGGCGTCAGTGTGCCGATGCTTGCTATGGTTGGCTTCGTATCCGAGTTCGATGAGGCACGCATGGTTGCGGCCGGTTTCAACGACACCATTACCAAGCCGATCGCGGCTGGACGCCTGTTGCAGATCGTCGACGCGCACCTGGCCGAAGCTGCGTCCGAGAACGAACGCTTTGGCGCCGGAAAACGCTTGCTGATTGCGAACGACGACCCGCTGCAGCTGAAGTTGATGCGTTTTCGTCTGGAGCGCTATGGGTTTTACGTCAGCGTCGCCGCAGACGGCGCGGACGCGCTGCGGCAAGCGCAACAAAGCGCTCCGGACGTGATCGTCGCAGACATCATGCTGCGGACCATCGATGGGTTTGCGCTGTCGCTCGCGGTTCGCCGCGACGTCAGCCTGCAACAAGTCCCGGTCATCCTAGTCACTGCCAATGGCATCGAGGCGGCTGACAGCGAGTTAGCGCGTTGCGCCGGCGCGACCCAACTGGTTCCCTACGCACCCGAGCTCGACAGCTTGGTCGACGCGCTGCGCGAAAGTGTAGTGCATCCGGTGCCTGCGCCGAGCGTCGAGGGTCAGACGTTCCGTGACTTCGAACGTGCACACGAGCAGCGCGTCGTTCGCATGCTCGACCGCCAAGTCTTGCTCAATACAGGTCTGGCCCGGCGCTGTTCGGCGTTGGCAGCAGAGCTGCGCGTGCTCACGGGCATCTCCGAAAACGTGCTGCAGCATCGGGAAATCGACCCCGCGCTCGACGAGGCGTTGGCAGCTTGTTTCGACGCTGGCGGCATCGCGATGGGCGCGCTCTACTTGATGCAGCCCGACGCTGGATTCAGAGTGAACACCGTAGGCACGGAGGGTCGCTGGTCTTCCGAGCAAGTCAGAACGTTTTTTGGGCACGAAGCCTTGCTAACCCAAATCATCAACTCGCGCGTTTCCACGCGCCTACCTTCGGCCGCCGTCCCGGGCGCAGTCGCGCAGGCAGTTCTGACAGCCAGTCAGGTCAGCACGCTGCTGATTGTGCCGCTGTCGTATCTGCATAGGCCCGTGGGAGCGCTGATGATGGCAGGGACAACCACGGCCAATTCCGAGGATCTGGTCGCGTTCGTCGAGGGCGTCGGTGGACAGATCGCACAGGTGTTGGCGCTGGCTTCAGCCTTCTCCGATGAGAGCCGCGCGCGAGAACGGGCCGAGCAGCAAGCGGCCGTATTGAATGCGCTGTTGTTGCACGCGCCGGACTGTGTCGCGCACTTGGACACGGATGGTTCGGTATTGTTCGTCAGCGACGTCATGCACGCCTCGCAGCCCCACATCACGGTGGGCGAATCCTGGCTGGCCGCCCAGAGGCCAGAGGATCGCGCGGTCGCGCAGCAGGCGTTCGATTCGGTCATCTCGTCCGGTGCCCCGACGAGTTACGAGAATGCGGTGCCGTCGTCAGACGGGGAGCTCGTCTGGCATTCCCATCGCCTGGGGCCGGTGCGTCGCGATGGGCAGGTGATTGGCGTGATGCTGGTGTCGCGCGATATCTCTGCTCCGAAGAAGGCCGAAGCGCAGCTACTTGCTTCCGATCGCATGGCTTCGGTCGGCATGGTAGCTGCCAGCGTGGCGCACGAGATCAACAACCCTCTGGCCGCCATGATGTTGAATCTCGAGCTCATCGGCCGTGACCTCAAGCGCGTGAACAGCGTGGACGGCGCCGAGCGCTTGTACAAGGAAGTCGAGTGCGCACGAGAAGCGGGGCAGCGCGTGATCCAGGTCGTGCGCGATCTGAAAATCTTCTCGCGTTCGCGCGAGACCATCACGAGGGTACGCGTTCGCCCCGTGCTCGAGTCGACGCTGCGTATGGCTTGGAACCAGATCCGACATCGTGCCCGGCTCGAAACCGAGTTCATGGACGTGCCGCCCGTGGATGGCGACGAGTCTCGACTCGGCCAAGTGTTCTTGAACCTGATCATCAACGCCGCACAAGCTATGCCGGAGGGCAACGCCGAGCGCAACGCGTTGCGCGTTGCAACCCGCATCGACGAGCAAGGGCGTGTGCTCGTGACGGTGACCGATACCGGCTCTGGCATTCCAGAGCAGCACCGCGCACAGCTGTTTCGCCCATTTTTTACCACGAAACCCGAGGGCATCGGCAGCGGTCTCGGTCTGTCGATCTGCGATCGCATCGTGCGTTCGATGGGTGGTTCGATCGGCTTCGACACGGAGATCGGTAAGGGCACGACGTTCTGGGTGGCACTTCCGCCCACCGCCGGTAAGACTTTGCCTCCGGTGCTGCCACCCCGCAGCGTCGGGCATGCGACGCGGCGCGGGCGCATCCTGGTCGTCGAGGACGATCGCATGCTCGGTGAGGTCGTGGAACGCTTTCTAGCGCGGGAGCACGATGTGCGAATGGTCACCAGCGCGCAAGAAGCGCTGCTGTTCATCGAGGCCAAGCCGTGCTTCGACGTGATCCTGTGCGACCTGATGATGCCGCAGATGACAGGCCAAGAACTGTTCAGTGAGCTCAAGCGGCGGCAACCAGAGCAAGCCAAGCGCGTGGTATTCATGACGGCCGGTGCCTTTACCGGCGGTGCGCGCGAGTTCTTGGCCTCCGTGCGCAATCATCGCATCGAGAAACCCTTCGATCTGCAGGTTTTGCAGCAGCTGTTTGTCGAGCTAGTGCAGTGACGTCTTTGGCGCGAGCCGGCGGCTTCTGAGTCGGCGAGCTGCAGGCACGACCACTCGAGCGCTCAACTTAGCGCACGTGTGCACGCTATCAGGACACGTGGCGACGTTCGCCGCGCAGAACATGGGTTTCCCCATGAGTGCGAGCTGCCCCCGGCGCGGCTGTGCGACCAATCCGTTGCCGCTCGTGTCATCTTCGGCTTACGCCCGGCGCCGCAAACGTCGCATACTGGACTCGCTATTGCGACCTCGCGTATCAGGCTGCGTGTTGCACCCGATGGAATGTCCGTCCTCGCTACGGTCGGGCCCGGTGCTGCTGCGGGAGCGGCCGAACTGCAGGCCGTTCTAGCCAGTGCGCGCGTCGTGTTTCTCGTGGACCCGGCCGGCGCGGCCGAGCTCGCCGCCGCACTCGCCGATCCAAAGTACACGACAGTCGACGAGTTGATCGGCCGTGGCCAGCCCGCCGTCGCGGGCAAAGATGGTTACTTCGAGCCTGCCTTTCACGTCGGCATTCAGCCGGGACACATCAGCGAACAAGGCACGATGGATTTCTTCGACCGCGAGTTGCTCAAGCCACTAGCGCAGGACGAGTACGCAGGCCAGCTGCACGCACCGGTACCCGGAGTCAACGGACGGCGCGTCGATGGCGTCGAGATCAAAGTTGCGCCCGTGCGCCCATCGAAGCTACGCATCGGCCCCAATCTGCGCATGGCGAGTGACGGTCGCGTGTACGCGGCGCAACCCGGCGTGGTGATCTACGTTCCCGAGAAAACGCTCGATATCGTGCAGCAACACCTGCATCGGGGCGATGTGGACCTGCGCTCCGGAAGCCTCGAGATGCAAGGTTCCCTGATCGTCGGCGGCACGGTACAGCGGCTGTTTTTTGCGCGGGCCACCGGCGATGTCGAAGTCCAAGGCGGGGTCGAGAGCGGCAGCGTGTACTCGACCAAAGCGATCCGCATCCGGGGTGGTGTGCGCGGCGGAGAAAGTGGAATGGTTTGCGCAGAAGGCAACGTCTCGGCCCGTAACGCCGAAGGCGCGCACATGCTATGCGGCGGCACCTTGAAACTGGACACTGCCATCAACAGCGAACTGTGCGCAGTCAAAATCGAGATCGCGCGCGTCGTGCGCGGCGGTGCGGCTCAGTCGGAATCGAGCTTGACTGTACGCGATGCGGGTGCGGCTCATGGCGGCGCGACGCTGCTCGCAGCGGGCGTGCCATTGCCGCGCCCATTGCTGGACGTGCAGCGCGCACTGGCCACCAGCAAGGAACAGCGGCAAATGCAGCGCAGTGCGGGCGGTGTGCGCGGCCCGAGCGAGCGGCCTAAAGGCGGCAAGGTCGGCCGCGCTCAGCTGCGCATCGAGGGCGAGCAGCTCGCGCACAAAGTCGTACTAGCCGAACGGCGTCAAGAACTTCTGCCCAGCGCACGCATCGATATTCTGGGCACGGGTCATTTGGGCGTTGTCATACAGATTGGCACGCATTCCCTGGTACTGGACAAGCTTACATCCAATGCACGCTTCTCGTACGATCCTCAGACTCGAGGCATACGCACCGAAAGGCCAGTTCGATGAACGTGAAAAAGCTCACAGCCGGGGCGCTGATGACGACGCAGCTCGTTACCATCGACCCGAGTCAGACGCTGCGGGCTGCTGCAGTCGCGTTGCACACACATCACATTCATTGCCTGCTGGTTCCGTCGCCGGATCCGCAGGGCTGCGTCGGCGTGATCACCGCCAAAGACATCGTTCAAGTGCTATGCGAGGGAGAACCGGCGTTTCTCGATCAGCTGCTCGTGCGGGACGCCATGACGACGCCGAGCGTATCCGTGCAAAAGGAGTTCACGATCGGCGATTGCTTGCAGTTGATGCGCATGGCGGGTGTGCGCAGCGCGCCTGTGCTCGATGGCGTGCGTCTGGTCGGGCTGCTCAGCTTCACGGACGTATTGCGAACCGTGGCACTCGAGTCAGTGACCAGCGGCGCAGGTGCGTGAGCGCGAGCGGCCCGACCCAGCGTGCCGCCCGTGCGCGAACGGGAGACGAGCGCACCATTTACCGCGCGGCAGGAACCGAAGGGCTTGCCAGAACATGTTGCAGTCTGCTGGACTGGCGCTATGAGTGAGCGCGGGCGCGCGGCGGGTTGGGTGGTGCTGGCATATGGGGTCGGCTGCGCGGCGGCGTTCGGCGCCGGCGCGTTCACCAGCGGCGGGCCGATCATGAGGGCGCTCGCCGGCGATCTCGCTGCCACCTGCGTGGTGTTCGGCTTCAGTGTCGCCTTCGACAACTCGAGCTTCTACGATCCCTACTGGAGCGTTGCCCCGCCGTTGATCGGCGGGTACTGGTGGTGGCAGGCGGGCGCGACCGCAAGTCTTCGTACGTTCGCCACGCTCGCGCTAGTGACCGCGTGGAGCGTGCGGCTCACCTACAACTGGGCGCGCGGTTGGCGCGGGCTCTCGCACGAGGACTGGCGCTACGTCGATATCCGCGCCGGCTCGGGGCGCGCCTACTGGCTGGCGAGCTTCGGTGGGATCCACCTATTCCCAACCGCGATGGTGTTCCTCGGCTGCCTCGCGCTCTACCCGGCAGTGACCAGCCGCGAGCATGCGTTCGGCCCGCTCGACCTATTTGCGTCGACGCTGACGGCTGCCGCGATCGCGGTCGAAGCAGTAGCGGATCGTCAGCTCCATCGCTTCTGCGCGACCAAGTCGGCCGACGCGATCATGGACCGCGGCCTATGGGCCTACTCGCGCCACCCGAACTACTTCGGGGAGGTGGCGTTCTGGTGGGGGCTGTTCGCATTCGCAACGGCGGCGCAGCCGTCGAGCTGGTGGCACGCAGTCGGCGCGACCGCGATCACCGTGATGTTCGTATTCGTGAGCATCCCGATGATGGAGCGCCGCTCGATCGCGCGGCGCCCCGCCTACCGCGCGTACCAGCTCGCGGTCTCGCGTCTGGTGCCATGGTTCCCGCGGCGCGATCAGGTGCACTAGGAGCGTGTAAGGCATAGATCGGGCGATGACTCGGGCCATCGCTCGAGTCGCCAAGCTAGTGTCGCCCGCTGCGCGTCGAGGGAGGGCGCGGCCTCGAACTGAGCGCCACGCAGTTTCTGCCCGAGCGCTTCGACTCGTACATCGCGGCGTCTGCTGCCTCTATGAGCGCGCGCGGCAGCGGCGTGTCCGGCGAGAAGCCTGCAACGCCAAACGATGCGGTGATGCCGCCGGGCTCGCTCGAAGTAAAGTGCAGCTCGACGCGCTGGCGGACGCGTTCCGCAAAATGCATGGCGTCTTCGGCGCTCGTCTCGCGCATGAGGATACAGAACTCCTCACCGCCATAGCGGTACGCCGTATCGGTCACACGCACGCAGCCATTGATGACATCGGCCAGTTCCTGCAGAGCCTGGTCCGCGCGCGGATGACCATGCGTATCGTTGAACGCCTTGAAATGGTCGACATCCAGCATGACGAAAGCCAGCGGACGCCCGTAGCGCACGCAGCGGCCGCACTCCGCGATCAAGTCTTCATCGAGGCGGCGTCGATTGGCGAGCCGCGTCAGAGCATCCATTTGACTGCGCTCCTCGACGATTTCATGCAGACGCGCCGACTCGATCGCGGTGGCGGCGTGCGTGGCGAGCATCTCGAGGATCTCGATCGCATCCTTCGTCGCGGCTTGCGGCTCGCTGTGGCGCGCCTCGAGCGCTCCCACGACGCGCGCTCCCACGATGAGTGGGATGGCGATCGCGCAAACCGGTCCGACGTGACCGTCACTGAAGCGTACATGACCACCGGGAGCCTCCAACGTGATGCGCCCCGACTTGGCAGCACGCCCCGCGACTCCTTGCCCGACCTCGACCGGAGCGACTGCACCGACCGTGCTCGTGTTGTCATCTCCGTCGACGAGTCGTTTTTGCTCGTGATCCATGAGCCAAACGATGACGCGCTTGTAGCCACCGACGGCCATGCTGCTTTCCCGCACGGCCCGAACTACGTACTTCAGGTTGAGGCTTTCGGAGAACTCGCGACTGGCGTCGAGGATTTGGCGTAAACGGCCCGAATGCTGACTGAGTGCAACGTCACGAGATGTGGCGACCTCGTGCGCCGACGCGAGCGCCCGCACCATGTCATTCAGACCCTCGCCGAGTTGGCGCAGCTCACGCGGCCCTGCAGGATCGACGCTGGCCTCCAGCCGTCCATCGCGAACCCGACCGATATGGCGCAACAGCGCCGCAACCGGGGCGACGACCGACGCGCGCAACGCCCGATGTTGGTGCTGGGCAATCAGGAGTACCGCGCTGAACACCGTGAGCAGCAGCGCGACTTGAGCTGCGAGCAGGCGTTGTGCGCGCAGGAACAGCCGCTCGCTGTGCCGATCGAGGGCGGCGGCGAAGGCTGCCCGGTCTTTCCGGTACGCGTCGAAGAGCTCCTTGCCCGCGATCATCGACGGATCGACACCGCCCGATTGGGTGTCGGCAGCGGCCTTGGCCCAGCGTTCGTCGAAGCGCTCCTGGGCCAGGCGGGCCACCAACATCGGAACGCCGAGCTCTGGGATGGCACCGACCTGTGTAGTGAGCGCTTCGTTGGCTCGAACGAGCCCGTCCTGTCCGCGAGCGTAAGCCTCGAGAAAGCGGACGTCGCGGGTCATGAGATAGCCGCGAAGCCCGTTCTCCTCGTCGAGCATGGCGGCGAAAGCAGCGTTCTCCGCCCGTATGCCGAGTCGGCTCTGCTCGAAATCAGGCATAAGCCAGGCCCAGCTGACACAATAGGCTAGCGCTGTCGTGAGGAATGCAACCGCGACGAGCACACCTAAGACGACGAATGCCCCACTCAGCTGCTGAGCTAGCGTTCGATCCTGGGGTATGGGAATAGGCGCGATTGACAATAGGCTGAATCCTATGCGCACTGTCGGACGATAAGACGAGCTACATGAGCCCAGCCGCCAAGGAACGTCAGCTGGGCTCAGCACGCCAACGCCTCAGGGCGGCGAACGCACTACCGAGCTGACCAGTGTCGTCATGCAGCGCGGCTCGCTGGTCCATTCTGCGACCGGATGCGGAATCAGCTGTCTCGAAATCGTCGACACGTTCCTCGGGATGCGATGTGAGGCCGCCGCGTGCTGAGTACGGCCGTGTCGTTCCACAGCGTCGCGACAAACGAGGCCACAAAGCCGCGACGTGCAATACGGACTTCCGGCGCGTGCAAGCAGGCATATACAATCTTCTACGAGGGTGGTGCCGCAAGGCTCAGGAGCGACCGTGTCACTTTCCGCGCGACAAAGCGTGGACTGCACAGGATCGCTGTGGAGGCGACTGCGGCTCCCCCGCGTGGAGTTCCAACATCTGCCCTGAAAGGTCCGTCGATGCGAGGCAAGACAGCGCTTACTCTGATCATCGTCACGCTTCTCGCTGCTACGTCTGCGAGGGCGCAAGAGTCTTCTCAAAATCCCGAGACATCGCGGTCCGCCGCGGATGGCGGCCGATTCCGGTTTGGCATCAACGGCACGGCGGGCCTCGAAAGCGTCTCCGCCTCCGGCGCCAGCATCTCGGGAGTGATGTACGGACTCGACCTGCGTTTGGGTTGGCAATTCAGCCATCTTCTCGCTATTTACGCGCAGCCGCATCTCTCCTTTGGGTCCTTGGGCAGCGGCAAGGGGAGCGTGGGAGTGTCGGGATTCACCGGCACCTTCCTTGGCACGATCATGGGAGAGGCCACGTTTCTCGATCGCTTCTTCGCGGGTGCGGGCCTCGGGTACGGAGTCTTCAACAACCCATCGGGCCTCGCCCTCGACCTGAAGGCCGGCGGCTACCCGCTGATGGGACACGGCGCCAACGGCATTCGCCGCAAGGGCCTGATGGTCGGCTTGGACTTTCGCACCGTCTTCCTCAGTGGATACACGGGTCTACTGATCATGGGTTGTGTCGGCTATGAGTCGTTTTAGTCGCTGACGCGAGATCGCGCAGGCTCGCAGCTACGAGCAGTGATCCGTATGTTGACAACAACAGGCACGCGCTTGCTCAGCGCGGTTAGTCAGCGCCACAGCGGCCCACCGGCGCCGTTGCGGCGCTGACCGGCGGACATGATCGGTCGGCGTTTGCGCGCGTGAAACGCGAGGCCCGGCATGGCAGGCTCGTGATTTGGCTGGCAAAATCTCCTCGCA
>Ga0307511_10005272_pt1 | contig 13168 bp, 14 predicted proteins | sample 13_EM_MG_FD_200266 | JGI IMG/M metagenome (GOLD analysis project Ga0307511, IMG submission 200266) | Populus trichocarpa ectomycorrhiza microbial communities from riparian zone in the Pacific Northwest, United States - 13_EM | ecosystem: Host-associated > Plants > Roots > Unclassified | place...
GCTGCCACCTAACCCTCCTCACAACCTCACTATACCTCACATTCGAAAAGCTCACATAACTATACAATGTCCTCACCCCCAGCCATGGTACATATGCATACATAAGCTCTTCAGTCGCCTTCCTAAATTTATATAATCTACTCGTGACATTATCCCTCATTTCAATGTAGTTCCTCATAGCTAGATCGTTGATTGTATGTGCATCGGCTTTTCTCTCTGTAGTGTAGTTGGAGAGAGCAAGAGAAAGGTTGTCGGGATGCGCCCAAATGTGCTCGAATAGGACGCGGACGTCTTCGAATCCGGCGTTCATGCCTTGTCCATAGAAGGGTACCATGGCGTGGGCGGCGTCTCCGACAATGGCGCAGGTGTCTTTGTAGTGGTAGGGAGAGCACTTGGGAGGAGGCAGGGCGAATGTCAGTAAGTTACTCTGTAGTAAGTTAGGCGGGAGGTCATACCTTGATGGATATCAGCGGAAGCTTCGAGTTCCTGAAATAATCCGTTACAAGTTTCTCTTCCCCAATCAGTAGAATTACATCTGGGAAGTGCCTATTGAAAAAGGCCAGCAGGCCTTCTCTTGTGTCACCGATTTCGTCAAAGAATCGTTCAGGCATGAATAATGTGCATGTAAATGTTTTGTCCTACAGCATTGTCAGTATACCTATTGCTGGAGATGTACTCTGTTGTAGGGCGCACTGGGCTGGGTATGGCAATGAACATGAAGTCCTTCCGAGGCCATATGTGGAGATGGTTGCCATCAATCCTAAAGTCTCCAGTCCCCTCTTCTGGGATAATCTCCAACTCTTTCCATAGTGTATCGATATAAACCTGCTCATAATCCATCCTGAGGAATAACATATCAGTAGGCGCCAACCAGTCAAACCTGGAAATATGCGTACTTACAAAGTATATCTCTGTAAAAACCTCCTTGCCTGGCTATGGGCGCCATCGCTGCCGAGAAAGAAATCTGCATGCACCGTTATTGTCTCTTTCATACCTCTATAGAACATGATACTGTATAAGCCCCTCAAATTCCATGTATAGGAAAGTAACAAGAGTATCATACCGGTCCTCAAATTCTGCATATTTCTTATCTAGATCAAGCCTCTTAAGCGCGGTCTGAAAGAATATCTTGACGTTAGGTTGCCTCTCTGCCCAATCTAGGAGGATGTCATTCAGGCGACCTCGGTCCGCAGAGCGAATGAACTAGCAACATGTTAGAACAGGCAGTGCCCTGGGGGCGAAATCGAGAAAAACCATACCCGCCCATGAATATCATATTCCTGACTCTCCCCTCCACCCTTCCCCCTAAAATCGTTTTTTCCGGGATGAATACACCTCCCCATCATGGGGACCGTCTCCTTCATGACCTCCTCCAGTAAGACCGGGTCAATGACCTTCAAGCTGTTGAGCCCTCTCTCTGAGATCGCTAAATTGATAGACTTGCTCTCTACGGCTTGTGCGCCGCGGAGCCTGGGATCTATTGAAAAGACAATGACCACTGTAAGCCACCGAGCGTCCTCTCAATCAACGGCAGTGATAACACTAACCCGGTCGAAGCTCATAAATCTCTACATCCCAATTCGACTTTGAGAAATACAGAGCTGCAAGGCTTCCCACTGGCCCACCGCCAATAACCACTGCCTTCTTCTGCGGCTGGGGAGTGCTGTTGCCTGGGCTACTGCCAGTTGGTGCTGCTTTGATAGAGGTCATCTTGGTGTTTCAATTGCACTAGTCTAAATCTCAAACCGTATGGTGAGCTTTGTATCCATGAATTCGCAGAAGGAGTGGGGGTTGATTGCCTCTATAGATACATGCATTAAGTAACCACCCAACCTTCCGATGAACTTTCTCCTCCCTCTGTCAGTCTACTATATAGCCCGTATGAACTACAATTGTACCGATGAATCATACACCACATGTGTCAATACAGCTAACGCAAACAATATAGTACAATATGCAAAGTTTCAGAGATCCGGATGGTGATTAAATTGACCAATTGATAGGTTTAGATGTAACAATGGCAATGTGGTGTAGAGGTGATAATACTTACGTATATCAGCGAAGTTGATCTGGTTCGATATAGGGTCCATGCATCTATGTGGTACATATATCACTTCGATTACTTTAGTTATGCTTGGTTAGTGAGGTAAGTAACGGCACCCCCCACACTCGGGCAACATCTATAGAATTGTATTTGTTTGAATATTTTGAAATTTTCTGCAAGCTGCGATCGAGCCGACACTATCCGGCAATCACAGCACCGCATGCATGCATTATGCATGCTACAACCACCGTGGAGTACATATATACAGTACTATTCATAGGGCAGGACAGTAATCAGCCAAGTACTCATCCCTCGACCTTCAGGCGGCTGAAATCACAGCGCTACAGTAGAGTAATAAGTATATAGTACTGTACATGTATGTACAGTGCCATTCAGAAAGTGTCCGTGATGCATAAAAGATGGCCAGGCTGCATGCAGGCCAAGTCGCCTATTCTACTGTACATTGGCTGCTCAGATTGTCCAACCAGACTGCTCATACTTGCCGGTGATCTTAGCCATATGCAGAGTGACCACACTTGACCTGCATGCATCCTGCGCCCTTTTATATGCATCACGGACACTTTCTGCTCCGTTCCTCAGCAACACATCACGAATTCCCCCCCTCTTCACGATTACCAAGCATACAGCCCAGATCATTTACCTTCACCATCTCCTGTGATTCTATACTCTGATTTTGTCTTGAAGCATCCGCCTGCTGCCCTCTGCCTACCTACAAGATGGCCTCCACTGCAGTCACAACATCCCGAGCTTGTCTGGGTATCGCATGCAGGAACACCGAAGTCACATTAAAATGCCCAACATGCCTGAAACTCGGGAAGGAGAGCTACTTCTGCTCTCAGGATTGTTTTAAGAATAACTGGGTATGTCGTTCCATTCTCTTCATTACTGGTTCAAAAGAATGCCCCACCTGACCCCCACCTGCCCCCCACCTTCCGCTGTCTGTCCCCCCATTCTCAGTGGCTCAACCCAATCCTGCAACCCCTCATCTAGAGACCCATCTTATCCTCCTCCCTATTCCTCCTTCCATCCATCACCCCAAAGTACCTTCAGACCCGGCCGCTAACCCTCGCCCGCCCCCCGCGCCTCCTCTCACTACAGTCGGAACACAAGTCCCTCCACAAGCAACAAAGTAAGCCCACCTCCATCCTCCGCACACTCCAAGACCTCACCTCACCAACACCTCTCCCTGCGAATCCAGAGACGGGCACCTACAACCCTTGGCCAAACTTCAAGTACTCTGGTTCACTACGTCCCCACTACCCATTATCTCCTACACGAAAAGTTCCACCGCATATCCCAAGACCAGATTACCATGCGGATGGGGTACCCCGGAGCGAGCAGCGCGCGAGAGGGCATAAAGTTGAGGTTTTAGATGCAAAGGGAATCGAGGGGATGAGGAAGGTTTGTAGGTTGGCCAGAGAAGTGCTGGATATTGCTGCTGCTATGGTCAAGCCGGGGGTCACTACAGATCAGATTGACGAGGTTGTGCACAACGCGTGCATAGAACGAAATGTGAGCTTTCTACCACCATACCTACCTACCCAGCACAATAACCTCCTCACCCGAAGAAAAATTGCATAACTAACCAAAGACATAAAAATCATCCCTTCTTGTTCCTATCCAACAGTCCTACCCATCCCCACTTAACTACCGCTACTTTCCTAAATCCGTTTGTACCTCCGTCAACGAAGCAATCTGTCACGGCATCCCTGACCAACGCCCCCTCCAAGATGGAGACATCATCAATATCGACGTAACCCTCTACCACAAGGGCTACCACGGGGACCTCAACGAAACATACTACGTCGGCCCCCGCGCAACATCCAACCCCGACACCGTCCGCGTAGTCGAAGCTGCACGAGAATGCCTTGACAAGGCCATCGCCATCGTTAAACCTGGGATGCAGTTCCGCGATCCGGGGAATGTAATAGCAGCCCATTCGAAAACAAAGGGAACGAGTGTTGTGACGGCGTATTGCGGACATGGGATTAATAGCTTATTTCATTGCGCCCCTAATGTGCCGCATTATGCCAATAATAAGGCTGTCGGGACGGCGAAGGAGGGAATGTGTTTTACAATTGAGCCTATGATTAATCTGGGGAGTTATAAGGATAAGACATGGCTGGATGATTGGACTAGTACGACGGCAGATGGGAGGTTGAGTGCGCAGTTTGGTAGGTTCCGGTTTCCGCAGGAAGATTGGGGTTTGCATGTGATGCTGACATTTATTTTTGTAGAACATACACTCCTAGTGACGAAAAATGGCGTAGAAGTCCTCACCGCGCGATTACCAACTAGCCCCGGTGGCCCAGCACCTATGCCTGAGGCGGCCACGGCCACCGAGGTACCTCCTAAAGAAGATGCGCCTGTTGTTGGTGAGCCGGGGGAGAAAGAGGGAGTGCAGGTTGATGAGCAAGGGAGTGGGGCAGTGTTGGCTAGCTAGGAAGATGTACACTGCGTTGTTAGGGGCGGTTGTGGGACTAGTTGCCTAGATATAACTTAGCATGTCTAAGCGTTGTGTGCGATACTATTTGGATATCATGCTTACTTAGAATGTATGCTACGGCGATGGAAAAGGAATACCCTGAATGATAAGCATGAGAGATTTGGGAGAAAATTTAGGAGGCTAGTATAGCATGTATGAGTATAGTAAACTGAGTATGGTGCTAAAGTACTTAAGAGTTTGAAGCGGTCATGTTTTGATGGCCATTACCGAGAACAGGGTTACCCTGAACTCATACTCCCCCACCAACTGTGTAAACTTCATCTTTTCCGTCACGCTAACTCGCGCACTTCACCCTAACTCTGGAGGAGAGCTGTGCCAAACAGATCTGCAAATTGATCCCCGCCTTTTACATCTCACAATCGCTACTAGGTGCCATCCCCCAACCTAAGATTAGACTTTCATCTGGGGTTTACCCTGAACTTGTTTTTCCACGTGTTCGTCTCGTAACGAGCCACTCACTCAACGTCGTCAAACTGATGTGACAGGGAGTATTGATCGCAAGTTATTCAGGGTAACTACCAGCCGTTCAATACCTAACTGACAAGGGTGTCTCGCTGATCAAAAAATTCCGAAGTTCTCCAATCCCAAACATCAACTACTTTGCAACACTAATAAGCAACAGTTTATATCCTATATTCTAATCTTCTATACCATGGAATATCTACGAAGATGAGTCCTAAAGCTCCCATCTTTCGATTCATCTTCCCCACCTCCAAGAGAACCTATAAGTAAGCACGCTTCCGGCAATCTCAGATTTTCTCTAGTTTATCCTCCAGCACACCCCTTTATAGATCGCGTAACCCCTCTTAAATTCACCGCAATGATATTATGCATGTGGAAGTCCTTTTCCTTTTGTGTACTGCCACAAGGCTTGATAGAACTGCGAAGCTGCAAGTGGGCCTTTCTTGATGATTTGTTTATAATAAGGATAGTAGTAGCTTAGGAGCCACCGCAGAGTAATCTCGCCTAGGGCGAACCGCGGGATGGGAAGAAAATGCAGAAGCGACTGGTGGGTAATGGCGGTATACAGTCTTTTTGCCGCGTGGGCTGCCTTCGAGGCAGAGCGGAAACTAGGGTGGGAATGCTTCAGTAATCCGCAAGAAAGACAGCAGACGTAAAACTAACATTGAAAATATACAATAGTGGGAAAACAGCACCCAACAAAAGAAACAAAAATCGTAAATACAAAAGGTTGGCGGGCCAGTGCACTGACCTACGTTCCTTTACTCCGCATTCTCCTCTCCCTCCACGTAGTGGCACCCGTCGTGGCACTCGCCGTGAAGTGTGCACCCAGATCGGAAAGTCTTCGCTAGATTGATGTCGACTTTTTTGGCTAGCTATATGTTGGTCTGGAGCCAATGGTGCTTCTCCAAACGATTTACGAGCTTCTGGTGGGCTGGCCTCCTGTGCCGATCGGGAATATTCTTCTGCTCGCTCCTCTTCTGCTGGTAGGGCCCATCGGGCCTGCTGTTGGGGCCTCCTCCGGCCAGGCTTGAGCTTCCGCTTGTTCATCTACTACAAGCAGCCACACCGCCACTTGTTGCGTGGAGGTCTTGACCAAACAACACAGCAGGCCTAGACTAGTTGAAAGCTTCTGCAAAAGCTCAGTATAAGCCTATTGAATCAGCATGGACTTCCCAGTTCCGTGGTTCCCGGTAATCATGTGATAGCTACCCCCCCCAGAAATGAAGAATGGCAGTTATTTTTTCTTCCTTCAGTTGCACGATTGACGAAGTGAGGTGGTTCTTCAGATAGCCTTGCTTCAAATGCCTCCCACATATATGCATCTTTGACGGAGTTGCTCATACCGTAGAAATTCGCGAGTAAGACCGTATAACCTGGTAAGAAAGTCAAGCTCTTTGATTCTCAGCCCTATTTTATTCATCCGTACCCCCCCTTCTTATCCATCACCGCAATCTCATGGAGGCGCTGCTGTCTTTTCCGGCCTCTCTATAAGCCACTCTCTCCCAATATCCTTCCCCAATGTCCTTCCCCAATATCAACACCCCCAAAAACAACAGAGATGTCACAGCACCTGCATATAAGATCGTAGTCGAGGCTCGCGAGTCAATACTCGGGCAAGACACTGTGTATAAGGCTGTATGCTAAAAGGCCATGCCGTGTAGCTTTAGGTCATAATAAAAGGACGTGCAAATCTGAGCGTGATGAGTCTAGGGCCTTACAGTCTCGACCTTCGAGGGGCAAATGATAAATTAGCTACATATAAAACCGTATCTATGAGTAAGACTGTATCTCCGTCCCTCTGAAACGGCCGTACCGTGTCTAAGACTGCTGTCTTACTCGCAAGCTTCTATAGTATGTGAACGCTGCTCTTGTGCATGCCTTTGAGGACTAGGCCCGACTATGACAACAGGGGTTAGTATCAGCATAAGTATAGTTGTATGTCTATACTTCAGGTATTGGATATGCTGCACGGCTTTTGACGAGCTTCATTTAAGGGAATTCCGATGCGACGGTATGCTTTTAGCGGCAAACTGATGATTTGAGTTCGTTTAGCATATAATGGCTATAGTTGAACGGTACGGTAGATTTGAGTCGCTGAGTGAGTGACGGATTAATAGACACAGTTGGCATAGTCGTTACAGGTTTGTGTAGAGGTTTCTAGGGAGAGTTTCTTTGAGTAAAGCTGTGTGCCTCAGTGTTCTCGTGCCCACGGGGTACGGGAGCTTCCAAAGCCATCAGGCAGGAAGCCAGACAACACCGGGGCCACGGGGTTAGGCGATCAGAGTGGGGCCGTGGCGCCCTATCAGCATACACCTGGCTCAGACCGGCAGAGGCCCTTTACGGGGCTGGCTCAAAAGGATCTGCAAAACCAACGACGCCAGCTGCCCCCACTGCCACCGCCCCTTCGAAGACGGCTTCCACATCACCTTCCAGTGCCCCCGCCACCGCAATGCAAGAATGAACCTAAAAGGCACCGACAAATGGGAAGACTTAGACAGACCGATATGGGTAGAGGAGAAAGACGGAGACAACTGGAACGCAGTGGGGGGATATTTCAGCTATCTACACAGTCAGTTAACTGCACGAGCACTCTGAGACTTCAATTGCTGCATCTTCTTTTTTTTGGGGGGGGTTTCTTTTTTGCTTTTCTTTCTCCCTATCTTACTTAACCACTATCGCCCTTGTACATAGGCGCTATCGCAGGCAGATTAACTTGCCCATCGCTTGAATCCAACTAGGATTCCGGCTGACTCGTTTAGGGTCGAACCCGAGTATTAGTTTTTAAAAACAAAAATAAAGTTATGGTTGGTTCAGGGTAACACATTTAAGCTACAAGGGCAAACTGATGCGACACGGCTCGAGCATACCTGCACCAGACGTGCCAACCAGACTAGGTCACATAGTGTTAAAAACCTTGATATAATTCTAATTCTCTAAATGTTTCTGATTCATTTGAAGCATATATACTGATCTCGTGCCAATAAATCGCAGATGCCAAAATCAGGTTAGAGTAGCGAGAACGAGAACACACATATACCAAAAACAAACCCCCAAAAACTTACAATGCGGCTTTACCAGTAGTCTCAAGCAAACGTTCCCATGTAAGCTTCTACCCACCAGACTACCTTCAGGCTTCTCCGCAATTCCCCGTAGCCCTAGGAATAGTCTCGTAATCTGCTACAAGACCACGCCTACAAGCTTTTGTTCGAGGGATTCCGAGACAACTCATTCTCCTAAGAGTAGCCCTTGTACCTTAAGAGACCTCTTGTCATCAAGGAGTATTAACAAAAAAAATCAAAAAAACTAAAAGGCACTAAGGTATAAACAGAAAGCAAATGGTATAAACTAAAAAGCAAATGACAGGGTATATAAGAAAAAAAGAAGTAAAGCTGGAAGTAAGTACCAAAGGACTTCAGCTTCCGTTGAGGTGTGGAGAGAAGAGAGAAATCTAGGGGGGAAAGAGGGGTATTTATACGAAACCTAGGTGGTCAAGTTCGGTGAAGAGATAGAACTGTCTAGAAGAAGCCAAGCCCGCTCTCTGCGGTGGTAGGGCAAGGGCGGGGGGAATAAGCTTTTAGGGTTTAAGGCTTAAGTCCCGACAGGTAGACGAGTTGCGGGGTGATGTACGGGAAGATAGAGAATGTGCCAGAAAGAGCCAATCCCGCACAGGGCTAGGGCGGGGGAATAGGTTTTAAGGTTTTAAGGTTTGAAGAGGGAGATGTGAGTAACCAGGTGAGAGGGCTGAGTAAACCAGGGTGCAGGTGTGGGGATGGAACGGGCCGTACCCCTGCCTCGGTGACCACTGTGTCAAACCGTACCCCATACTTCCTTGCTATTTAGTTGCACTTGCCATCTCCACCATGCCAGTGGGAGAGATAACTTGGCTGCCCACCATACTCTACAAACACCATGCCTTCTCACAAACCAAATAAGCCTGATACTTACTTCCTCTCGTCGCCTCGACTTTGAATCAAGCTGCCAGAGCTGGCCACCAGGCTACTCTCTTACACCATGCAAGGTGAGCACCTTCTCCCACATCTATATAGCCAGGGTCTCTTCAGTTCCCGACATTACCTCTAAAAAATGGGTATTTTATACACTCTTCACTGGAAAAAGTCCGCTTCTCAGGCTATTACATGAAGGCTGTGGAGTGGAAGTATTTAAAGTAGCAGCAGCAGGACTTTGGTGAATTATAATTAAATAATGGTAGAATACTCGGGATCAAGAAGTGTGCCTGAATTCCTTATGCCTTCATTATCGTCTGAAACTAAGTACCTTCGTATCAAGCAAATAAACATGGGCCATAAATAGTTACCCTGAATTTGGTGTAAAAAAATTTACCACGTGATAATTTCTCACCTAATCTCCTCAATAGCTCTAGAGCCGTTATCAGATCCTCAACAGCTTCCGTTTGGTTTCCCACTTAAAACCGGAAGAATCTGATAAGCTTGTTTCCTTCAACCAATTGCCCTGAATTAAGGCGAGGAGAATAGAGTCTCTCTTGCAAGGAGATACACGCCGGGCATGTCTAACCTTGGTACGAGAACATGTCTAGCAGAAGAGTGTATACTGTACCATAAATAATTTCCCCATACTCAAGCGTAGCTAATTGGTACTCAGCAGTGGCATAGGTCAATTTGCGGAAAATAAGCCTTTCCCATCCCACCGTCTACAACTCTATAGAATAACGCTCATTCGTCATGACTAAAGGTTTCTGATGGAGTGGAGAAATATCCATGCTTACGCGCTGGACGGAGCGGAAATGTTTCATGGAATGGGCGTTTGATATGGAGAAGGCTTGATGGAGTTTATGTAGAATTATATGAGTATGTAGTACGAATGACGAACACACCCCAAGCGGGAAAACTCTACTGAAGAAATGCGATTAAGTGAATGCCTGAGTGATTCTATTGATTGCATTTGAACTCACTCCATCTCGACATGCAGAGGGGTTTCGTAGCTCTGGAGTGGTACTTCATAGATACCTCCTGAGCCATTACCCTGAGGAAAGGCCGTTTGACCTTGCCGTTCGCTTAAGTGAGCCACGTGCGTCATAACCTGGCAGTCCGGTTGGAGGAACCCGGCACGAATGAAGCTGATGACGTGAAGGTTTCGGAGTGATGAAGTGATGAAGTGATGAAGTGATGTAGTGATTGATGCCTGAACACCGAGCAACTATGTATCATTGGCACGTTAAGAGTTGCTGTTTGCAGACGAATTGGGCTGGGGAAGTATCTGGCCCATGGGCGGATTGCGTCTCGTATCTATGGTGCGGTGGTAACCTCACACGCCGGGCGATCAAGAATTACCCCTCTCTCCCCAGAGGTACAAAGTACCACTCCTCCCGAAACGATCTGCAGCCCCAGAAGGTGACAAGGAGAGTCTTTACTGCAGCCCAGAACGCCATAATTCAACGGCCACCTACGTACGAAACTAAGGGCCGGTTTCAAAAACAGGGAGGAACCACCCACGACCTCCCTTTTGAATTCCTGTTCATCGTATAATACTCGTCGGATTCGCATTCGCCCTCCACGCACACTGTACATCGACGTTCGGCAGGGTTAATTTGTTTCAGTGCAAGGTATGTGCCGCCTCGTTTCGTTTCTACATTCTGGTACCTCGTATTCGGAGAATTGTTCGGGGAGCAGGGCAGGGGTGGACTACATGCAGACATGGGTAGACGAGTGGTGACGGTGTTCGTTCTACTCCAGCAGCTACAGCTATTGGCGTTACGTAGCTGGGCGAGTGTTTCTCTACCTGCACTCGTTCTCTGTTCACCTTCCAGGACGCAAATTCCATAAATCTCAGCAGAGGAAGCTCACAAGGTCATCACTACAGGCTTTCACCAGATCATCAAGCAAGAAGCAGCAACTATTCAGCACAAAAGGAAGAATCAACTCAACCCACCAGCAACCCTAGCAGCAAATAACGCTCCCACAAAATGCATAGAACATACTCAATGCGGCAGTCCCGCGCCCCGACGCGAGCGCAGATCTTAGACCCTCCACCGCCTCCCAGCTCGACAAAGGCCGGCAGGTTGTTTAACATAAGTTAGTTAATGACTGTCACTTGTAATTGTTTTAAGTAACGGCGATGGCTAACGTGATAATGCCGTTGGAGCGGGTACAGGCCATGCGTTTCGCAAAAGTACAGCCGGTGCTTTGTAAGTCTTCCCTCCCTCCCGTCTGCTCTTCTATCCTCTTGACCTGCTTTTCTCTCGGACATCCTTGGGCATGTGGCTTCTGTGTTTTTCGATTTCGGGTGGGATGTAATGAGGAGAGAAGAGGGGAGAATTGGAGATTGGGTATCCGTCTGGAGGGTGCCGGCAGGAAGGCTAATTACTCCCGTTGCTGGGATGAAATAGTGGCCCAGATTTGGCGAAGAAGTTATCGCAACTTGTGAAGATGGAGAAGAATGTCATGAGGTCTATGGAACTTGTTGGCAGGGAAAGAAGGGAGGTTGCGGTATGCATTGCACCTTACATATGGCTACCGTGGTGGGGTGATGTGTGGGGCTAATGAGATGTGGTGCACAGAGACACTTATCAGTCTGGGGAGAGGAGTGTGACGAGGACGTGTCGGACATCACGGATAAACTTGGTGTATTGATCTATGAGATTGGAGAGTTGGAGGACCAGTTCATCGACAGATATGACCAGTACAGAGTCACGATCAAGAGCATCAGGAATATTGAGGCGAGCGTGCAACCAAGTCGGGATAGTATGTTTTTCTGCCCTGTGAGGTTTGCCATGAATGGCTTCTGACGATTCTGGATGGGCCTATAGGAAAGCAAAAGATCACAGATCAGATTGCGCAACTCAAGTATAAAATTCCAGATTCGCCGAAGATTGTTATCTTGGAGCAGGAACTTGTCAGGGCAGAAGCAGAATCGCTTGTGGCCGAGGCACAGCTTTCTAACATCACAAGAGAGAAGATCAAGGCAGCTTTCAACTACCAGTTCGATGCTATCCGTGAGCACTGTGAAAAGGTGGCGATGATTGCTGGGTATGGCAAGCATTTGTTGGAGTTGATTGATGACACGCCCGTCACACCAGGGGAGACTAGGGAGGCCTATGATGGCTATGAGGCTAGCAAATGGTTTGTCCCCACTCTCTGCCTGGACCATTGAAGCTAGACTAATGTGAGGACAGCATCATCCAAGATTGTGAACAGGCTCTCACTCGTTGGGTCCCAGCTAGAGCTGCCGTCAAGTCCACTCTCTCGGGTCGCAGCAGGTCTCACAGTGCAGCACGTCATGCCCGCCGCACAAGAGAAGGCATCTCCCTCGCCCATCAAGACCGTGCGATGAAGACTGGCCTCTGGGTTCCTGCATCCGAGCATGAGCGTAAGCAACGTGGTCATATCACTGACGACGATGAATTTGAGGATATCGAAGATGAAGAGGAACTTTATGGTCAGCAGCATGATGGGAGGCACCATCATCACCACCATGCACACGCGAATGGGCATTCTCATGTAGAAGATGATACTGACGTTTCCCCCCCTGAATCGAGGGGGAATGAAGCAAGGCAACGATCTACAAGGGGCGCCAAGGGCATTTCATTGAATGCGGGTGAAAGGGAAAGAGCTCCGGGAGCTAGGGGTGAGACTCCAGCGGGTTTATTGGCCGCGAGGGCTGTTACCCCAGCGCAAGAATAGAATTGACATTTCCTACTACTTGTAATAATAGGCTCTTACGAACGAATAAGGGAGGAAGATAGGTTGCGAGAGGAGAGAGAGGGAGAGGCGAGGCGTAGTGGGGAGTATGCAGCGGGGAGGCCTAGTGATGAGCGGCCGAGGGAAAGTGGGTGGTATGTTGAGCGAGAAAGAGGTGAACCAGCAACGGGGCAGATAGCTCAAACTTCAGGGGGGAGGTTCTATAAAACTAAACCTACTCTAGGAAGTATGAAGGTGGGAACAGGGGCGTATTCTACTACCCAAGGCATAGCGGAGAGACCGACTGATGAGGAACTTACGAGGGAGCTGGGTGTACCGGTGGAGAAAAAAGCGGTGGAGGAGGTGGGTGTTAGTAGGGAGAGACCGGTGATTGTTGAGAGGAGCAGTTATGAGAGGTTGCCGCATGAGCCTGTCGGGCCTGGGATTGCGGGGGAGGGGATTCTCAGAGGGTTGGGT
>Ga0307511_10005273_pt1 | contig 13166 bp, 10 predicted proteins | sample 13_EM_MG_FD_200266 | JGI IMG/M metagenome (GOLD analysis project Ga0307511, IMG submission 200266) | Populus trichocarpa ectomycorrhiza microbial communities from riparian zone in the Pacific Northwest, United States - 13_EM | ecosystem: Host-associated > Plants > Roots > Unclassified | place...
TCCCCCCTTCCTTTTACCTTATTTATTTATTTTTGTTCTCGAAACCTCCCAGGTTTCTTCGTTGTTTTTTCGGTCTCTGAGCTTGATCTTCTCCTTTTCTTTCCTAGTATGTATAAATATAAAGCTGCTTCCTTTTGTTAACCATATCCGCCTAATTATAGCTGTTAATTAATTAATGCTTCGATCTCTGCAATTGCGCGGTTATTCTTGATTCGAAGATCACAAGAATCAAGCTGTATATCTTTGTATGTGTGAATGGAGGGGGAGAGAGAGGAAAAAAGAGAGAAGAGCAGAGGTACGATAATTTATAATTAGAAAGAGATGTTGTATTTGAAGCAACCAAGCTCCATTGTATGCAAATGTTGCGATTCTTTCTTTTGATAACTAAATAATTTATTTGATGTTGTGTTGCATGTTATTGTGATAATCTCCCTGAGCCCGGGGCTCGGGGGAGGGAGACACAGATAGATCTAGAAAATAATTCGAGAAATTAGAGTGTGTGTGAGAGAGAGTGATGGCGTCGTCGACGGGGAATGAGGGAACGTCTTACTCCCCGACAATAAGTAGTAATAGTAGAACTGATGAGCAAGAAGAGTTGCTGCCGTGGCCTGACCAGGTTTCTATGCAGAAATTCAAGCTTTATAAGACTCAATCGGTACTCTTTCTCTTATGTATTTTTTTTTTTGCGATCTCTTTAATTTACATTCACAAATTCATTGCCGAATTAGGTTGTTTTGGATCGCTTATAAGTAGACTGCATTTTACTTTAACACCCTTCTGTTTTTGTTCTTTTTGGAATTGAATTGAATGATCATATGCTGTCAGTTTAAGATGCTATACAAAGTGTTAAATCTCTTATGCTTGTTACTATTTTCGGATGTCTGCTTGAGTTTATGCATTTGAAATTGCAACCAAGTCAAAGCCTCTTCACTATTGTAGATGCAGCATGGCTTGATTTATTCAGCAAATGTACTCATTGATTTTATGTTGTGTTTTGCACCCATTTGGTTATTTGTTCTTTACCTGTTTCTGCAGAAATTTTACATGGTAGGAAGGGACAAGACTAGGATGTATTGGAGAGTTCTAAAGATTGACCGACTTGATCCTTGCGAGTTAAATATTCGTGAAGATTCTACAACGTATACGGAGAGTGAATGTTATGATCTGTTGAGGCGGGTACATGAAGGAAACAATGCTACCGGTGGGCTTAAATTTGTCACTACTTGTTATGGAATTATTGGTATGTTCATTTTAGTTGCATTGTTTTTCTCTCTTTGAGATTGTTTACAATATTACTATGCTCATAGTGATCTTCTCGTTTTAGGGTTCATCAAATTTCTTGGACCATACTACATGCTACTTATAACAAAAAGAAGACAAATTGGTGCAATCTGTGGTCACAACGTATATGCAGTCTGCAAGAGTGAGATGATTCCACTTCCAAATTCCACTGTACAGTCTAGTATCAGCAATTCTAAGGAGGAGAACAGGTCTTTAGCCCATTCTTCATGAGATGTCGTTACTCATTTATTTTAAATGTTAGAGAAATCATGAATGATAAACCAAAAGCTGTATTAGTTGTTGTATCCTACTCATTTTCAGACAGTTCTTTTGCACTTTATGACTACGAGCTCATCCCCTGATACATGATGCACTAAGTGTGGCAATAATAGTGAATCATAGACCACCTCTTCTTTCACTGTTCAGTTTCTTGGAATCTTTAGGCTAGGATTTTCTCTATCTCCAGTAAGTTTTGGGGTTTGCTGGAATACTTTAGGAGAGCTGCTCCTAGCTGATTTGTGTGTCTTGGTGAATCAAAAGGAGGAAAAATGTTCAGTTCTGAAAGGAAATGGAGGCAGAGTGTTGTATAAGTGTGCTCTTTTGTGATGGTTTGGACCAAGTCTTTCACTTTCCTGCGGTGCTTTGCCACATAAGTTTTTGGAGGTTTTTCCCAAGGGAATATGCAGAGAGACTGGAGAAATTTGGTGTTTTAGCCTTTTTTCTTGCCTGTTTCTGTTGGGAGAGATTCTCATCTTTTCATCCTGTTACTTACCTCTTTCATAATCTAATAAAATTCCATTTTTTAGGAAAAAATGTGCTTACAAATTTTTTGTGTTATTTTCATGAATTCAAAAGAATAATTAGCACTTGTCTCTGATCAACACTATTTGGCTTGCAAGAATAGAAATTTCACCTGTCCTTATCGCACATTAATTGTTTGTCTTTTCTTCTTTTTCTGTATTTATTGGTGCTGCGCAAGTGGAGTTATTTAGGGTGAGAAACTTATGCCCTTGCTTCTCATTCTTTTACTCTAACCTTTTAGTTATTCATAGTGAAATAATCAACTACAGGTTTATTGGAAAATGACGTTCTGTATTCTTTCCATAGCTCACTTTCTTTCTCATGTGTTTTCCTTTTGTAGCAAGAGTTTGAGCACTAAATTTTCTGAGGGTTTTGTTGTAAAGTTTGATTGTCTTTATTTCATTGATGACATAGGTACAAGAAGCTTCTATGCACAGTGGACCTAACAAAGGACTTCTTTTTTAGCTACTCATACCATGTTATGCGTAGTCTTCAAAAGAACTTGTGTGATACCAGGACAGGCCAGGTCCCATATGAAACAATGTTTGTCTGGAATGAGTTCTTGACTCGTGGCATCCGAAATCACCTTCAAAATACTCTGTGGACAGTTGCTTTAGTGTATGGATTCTTTAAACAGGTGAATAATGGATGGTAGACAAGTTGCTTAGAATGTGAATTATTTTTCCTCTTTCAGATGTATAGCTGTCCAAGCAATGCTTATTTTGTGAGTAGGTGTACTTGAATTATGACGTTTATTTCACTGTTGGCTTCATGCTATATAAATGTAGGCCAAACTTTCTGTATCCGGGCGGGAGTTCAAACTTACCCTAATTGCAAGACGTTCACGTCATTATGCTGGTACTAGGTAAAGTAGCATGCCTGTGTTTTTTTTTTCCTCCCAAGTTTCTTTGTGCTTAGCATGGGAATCTCAAGGTACTTGCTAAATATTCTAATGGCTTCCTATATGATGACCCTTGCTAAAAGAACAAGAATAAGAAGAATAAGAAAGAGAGAAGAATGAGAGAGAGGAAAACCCTAAGCACCAAGCCTAGAACATGACTTTAGAAATGTCTATTTTGTTCCATAACCTGATAACTAATGAAATTGATTACCTTATGTTGCAAAGTAAGCTTTTTTCCTTGTAGTAATATGCAAAATAAGCTAAAGATCTCAAAATGGAAAAGCTTATAACTACACCATAATTCCTAAAAAGACCAGGATTCCTACATAATATTGCGCATCCTTAATAAACTTGAAATTCCAAATGGACCAATGACTTATAATTAGAAAAGTAACTATACATGACATAATTGCTAAATGAAACAATCCATGATGCAGCTCGGTTGAAATATTGCCAAAACCACTACTCTGCCTCTACTTACAGAATTTTACCTGTAACTCCAAATTGAAATTCTTAAATAAGAATATATCATGGACATTTATTCCTAGAACAAAACACCTCTTTGTTGATGAAGAATCTACTAGCTCGGTTTTGATTTTTTAATAGAATATCTTCTTTAAAAATAAATTAAGCTAGTTGTCACTTTTTTTTTGTCAGCATTTTTGAAATATATATTTTGACTATTATTTGAAGATTATGGGCGATTCTGTTTCAGTGTTTACCAAGAAACCATTGTTCTCAGCCACCATGTATTTTAAATGCATTTCAAATCCTTATACCCTAATTTTCAGTAAAATGATAAGCTCAACCCGGCTTATGTGGCTATGATGTTTCTCTGAATGTATGACACAACAGCAGGAAAAACAAGAAGTCAATCCCAAACTAGTTGGGGTCGATTGCGATGTTTCTCCATAAAAATGATAATATTGGATATTGTTTGACCATCTGCTGCTTGAGTTGATGATGTCTATTACGTTGTTTTGCTTTATTAATTTTCACATCGGTACGCCTCTCACTGGTGCTTCCCTATTTAGGTATTTGAAACGTGGGGTAAATGAGAAGGGCAGAGTGGCTAATGATGTTGAGACAGAGCAGATTGTTTTTGAGGATGTTCCCGAAGGATTTCCCATGCAAATAAGTTCAGTTGTCCAGAACCGTGGTTCCATCCCACTATTTTGGTCACAGGAAACCTCACGTTTGAATATTAAACCTGATATTATATGTATGTCCTTGATCTTGTGGCATTCATGGGGGTGCTTTGCATTTTTTGATTTTCACATGATTTCTTGTCTTTAATAGTGTCAAAGAAGGACCAAAATTATGAAGCAACAAGACTTCATTTTGAAAATCTTGCAAAGAGATATGGAAATCCCATTATTATTTTGAACTTGATTAAGGTAAGTTTCTTACTTATTCAGTGGTTCACATGTTTTTTTTCTTCCGCTGCAGCTGCAAATGTCTTGAATTAGTCTTCCGACATGAAAGATCTTTAAACAGTCCTGTTTTTTTATTACAAAAAGTTGGCTGTTTTAGTTGCTTCTGTTAGTATCATGTCTCAATTCATATTTTAAATTATTATTATTATTATTTATTTATTTATTTATTTTATTTTATCTATTGTTCATTGTTTCACAATCATAGACACAAGAGAAGAAACCTCGAGAGTCAATTCTTCGTGCAGAGTTTGCTAATGCTATTGATCATATTAATAAAAATTTATCTGAGGAGAATCGTCTAAGGTTCCTTCACTGGGATCTACACCAACATTCTAGAAGGTATCTCTTTTTAGCTTAATCATCTTAATTTTGTACTGGTATTTTGACAAAAATGTATTCTTACTTCAACGAACTTGCCTTTATTGTCAACTCTCAGCAAAGCAACAAATGTTTTATTACTTCTGGGAAAAGTGGCTGCATATGCTTTGACGCTAACAGGTTTCTTTTATTGTCAAGCAACATCGGACTTGAAACTTGAGGGTTGTATGGATTCACCTTTCACTGAGTAAGTTGGTCAATCACTTTTCTGTAGCTTCCCCAGTCATTCGTGATATTTTGAACAACATGACTTGTACCTTGAATTTGTGGACATAGCAATAACTTAAACGATGAGCACATGCCACTGGATCTAAAATGCAGTATTTCTGTTATTAGCATTAACTTCAGTTATGAGGGGATCTAATTTCAATCTTCTTTCTTTTGTTCTTTCTGTTGATTATGCTGCATTCTGCTTACTGAGTGTAAGCTATAAAGTGCAATGAAAATCCTGGAAATGTTTGGTGCTGCAGGGACCAATGACATTAAAAAGAATTTAAAACAAAATTCTATGACTGGACCAATGACGCAAGCAAACCATAGTTTTGACCCTAGGTTCTATGTTGTGATGCCAAATGGACTTCTAATCTTTCCTAATCAATTTACTTTTTACATTAGTGCTTGAATCTTGGAAGCCAAGTATAGTGGGTGCTCGATTGATCTTATTTGATAAGTGACAGACATGATAAAATATTTGCATTTATGTCTGAGTAAGCTACTTCTCATGTTTTAATGATGGCAAGGTTGGCATTGCCCGTGTGATGCAGGCATGCTGAGAATGGCAACTTAACGTCTCAGTATAACAGTAACAGCTATAATGAGGATGGCAACAACTTAGAGGAGAAATCTAGTGGAGGTAACAATGCTGTTAATGGAAACCATTCTATCAAGCGCCCAATGTTCCAGATGGGTGTGCTCAGGACCAATTGCATAGATTGTCTTGATCGCACAAATGTTGCACAGTATGCATATGGGCTGGCTGCTCTTGGACACCAGCTTAATGCCTTGGGTGTTATAGATAACCCTAAAATAGACCTTGATGTGCCTTTGGCTGATGACTTGATGGGGTTTTATGAGAGAATGGGTGACACACTTGCGCATCAGTATGGTGGCTCCGCTGCTCATAATAAGGTGATTCTAGCTTGTATTGCAGATGTTATTAGTTCTTTAATTACAACAAGTGTCTTCCTGTAGGTTTTTTGGTTTGCTTTTTGTTTTTTTCTCTTGAAACCTTCAATGTAGACTGGTATGTGGATTATTTTTTTTTTTAGAATTTAATTTTGTGGTTACAAAGTAAGGAGACTTTATATCTTGACATTTAATCCGTGAGCTATGTTTTGGCTGTGTTGGAGTTTGAGGAAGGCAATAGAAGAGCATTCAAGGTGGAAGAGTCCTCCATAACTTTTCTTTAATACAATATCAAATTAAGACTTCATACCTTGGCATACAGGGAATTTGTGTTTGAATGTGTTGACGATGCAAAGGAGTTGACAGATCTTTTATCTTGTATGTAGTTTATATTCCTTGCATATGAATGACACCCTGTTGGTGCCTTCATATTTTTCTTATCAAAAGAAGAAAAAAGATGAGGAAGGTGTTTATATCATAATTTTAGAAGCTCGAGCCTATCAAACTACTAGATTTATCACATGAAAAAATAATGTTATCATACAGTTCACTTTGGTAAGAGGATTTTCTATTAACAGATCTGGTTATTGGTGTCTAATGGTTGATGTAAAATCTATATATAAGAATTGTGTGTTCTCATGGAAGATGGGAAGAGAGGAGGGGGGGTGGATTTGTCAACTGTAACAGAGCAATGTCTCTTATATTTTGCTGTAAGTTATGCTGTGGGTTTGGTAGTGGGCTTAGTACATTCTGTTGACTTTGTTGATAGCATCTACTTGTGAATCCTCTCCCACTGATAAATACCCTTGCTGGTCTCCATAGTTTTAATTGAAGCTGCTATTTTGGTTAATAATGAGATACATTATTTCTTAATTTTTGAACTGTTGATGATGTTAGATATTCTCTGAGAGAAGGGGTCAGTGGAAGGCTGCAACTCAGTCCCAGGAGTTCTTCAGAACCCTTCAACGGTATTACAGCAATGCATACATGGATGCTGAGAAACAGGATGCAATTAATGTGTAAGTTGTACATTCTGTCTTATTCTCGTACTACTTGATAAAAACATGGGCTGTCTTTGATAAGAGCTTATACTGCCTACGTTGGACAGATACTCTGTGGTTCTTCAAGCTAATCAATCTAATTTAGGACTTTTATGTATTGAAAAGGCCAATTTGTTCAGAGACCTCTGAAATATTGTGGCTTGTGCTGAGTTCAAGAGCAAAGTTTGGTGGGCATTGAGATAATTGGATTATGCCATTGCCTTTATTTGCTCAGCTTGATCATCCTTGAATAATTTGCTGCAATTGTTCTATCAATAATGACTTTAACAACTAAAACTTGAGCAGATTCTTGGGGCACTTCCAACCACAACAGGGTAAACCTGCACTCTGGGAATTGGATTCTGACCAGCATCACAATGTTGGAAGGAATGGGCAAACAAACGTGGATGAAGATGCAAGGTATTTAGATTGCCAGACAAGGCCAAATTTTATAAATTACATATTACAGATTTTACACTTAAATGTGTTTCTCCACTCATAACTTTCCTATTTGTGGTCAATCTGATTGTATCTCAGTCTTCTCTGGCCAATGTTTAAGCTAAGTGTAATGCCCAGGCTTAGTGTTTAACAGATTTCTGTTATCTTTTGTGCTTTATAGTGTGAAAATGCATTGATGCATTACTTTCTTGTGTGCATCTTTCGGACTCTCTCTATTAATCATTTCCATATTCTTCTCTCTTTCGGGGGCTGGGGGTAGGTTGGTTGTTGTCTGGAGGTACACTTATTGTCATGAGCTCATTGGTCCTATGATCTTTTCTATTAACTTTGCTTTCTTTGTTACAGTAGTGCAAGTTGACTAAATTTGTAGCTCTGGCTTATCCTTTGACTGTCAAATATTATTCAGGTCTATTTTCAAAAGGTCCTTATCTGATGGAAATATTCTTCGGGAAAATCACTCACCTTTGTCAGCTATGAATGTCAAGCAGCAGAACTTTTGCAGATCAGCTTTTCCAGATCAATTTCAAGAGGAAAACAATGTTATTTCAGAATCATCACCTGAAATATCTACTTGTGAAAGTGATATAGCATTTTCAAGGTCTGATTGCTTAACCTTTTTGTCTGTATTGGAATTTGTAATAAATTGATTGTTTCTTGGAGGATCCATTATTTTCCCCCTAGTGATGGCACTCTATTGAAAAAAAGAAGGAAATCTTTCACTTATAGTAGAAGTTGAAGTTTTTGCCTGTGCTTCTGTCAGATGGAGTCTTCTGCTCTTCTTATAAACATTGTTCTTAAAGCTGTTCTTAATATCTGCAGCAATTAAAGTGATTATGATGCATGTTTGCTTCCTGAAAGTGATGCGAAGTTTTCCTTGTAAAAAGTTGCAGTGGTCTCTCTTTTCTCTAGCTCTTCTGCTTTTTTTTTTTCCTGTCTCATTTCCTTGATTGATCTGTATGATTTATAGTATCACTTGTAGAACCCCTCATGGACAACATTAGTCTTGCCATTATGCTAACGCGTGTTCCCTATTTCACTTACTGGCTGTTCATTGCTGCATGCAGGTACACTCCCTTAATGCCTCGTAGGCAGCTTTTTGGAGATCTGCAAAGAGATCGCTATCTGGAAAGTGATCAAGTTTGTTTCTCTGAACATGGAGATACATTTAATTGCTCAAACTTTGTTGATATAGACTGGCTGTCTTCCTCTGGAAACTCATGCGAAGAAGAGCCATTTGAGAGGTATTTTTTTTTTATCAATCACGAGGATGAAAAATTTGATGGAACAGAAGTAAGAAACGGCTGAGCATGAAAGTAGGAATATTTTATTATTGGAAAATGCCAAAAAAATAGGGCTTGGTATAGCAAAAAAGTGCTATGTATGTGTGTGCGCTTCTGTCACATCATGCCTTATGCTGGAACCGGTAATTGTAGTTCCCTTCATTATTTTTTGATATTTGTGCAGGTCATCGTTGCTCACAAACTCTCCAATTTGTGGTCTGTCATCAGAAGATGTTGCCAATGGAATAATGGGTGAAACAACCCCATCCACAAGTGAATATGGTGGATCCAGCACGAAGGTCAGTCCTCTCCACTATTCTGTTGGTACTTATTGCACATTTTCTTAGTAATTCAATGATAGCTAGATTTTAAGTGGCATCAAACTCTGAAAAAATGGAAAAGGCCAAACCCATAAATTAACCAATATGTGTGCCACAATTGATCGACTTAGCTGTCATGTTTTTCCAGTCAAATTACAAACTTTGCCTCATGTTACTCACAATCACAATAATTAACCGCTGTTAAACTATACCACTAAGACTGTTTTTCAGGCTGCCCTGTTATTTTTTTTATTGACATGTATCAATTGCATAAATTATTGAGATACATTTGGATGTGGCTTCTACCAATGTCACTCCCATTTTCAACTCTCTCTAACTAAATTACATATCCTCCTCATTGTCAAAATGTTCATATTTTCTTGTTCTCTCTCTCTCTCTCTCTCTCTCTCTCTCTTTTACACTCCTAAATTGATTCTCAAACCAATTCTCTCACAATGTCATAATCGCATTTTACCATCCATGTGTAACTAACAGTGTTCTTCCTTCACTGGCTGTACCACCAATTTTCTGGAATGCAACACATTCTCAAACCCCATCCAACCTTATTCTGGAGCTTGTAAGTGGTTGATAAAACCAACGCTGTCTTGCCTCTTAGAACTACAATCATCTTCACAACCAGCTATTCAATTCCTCTATTCATACAACAAACCAAGATATTGTCACATTCATCAATAAACATCCAAGCATTAACAGAAAGAGTAATTCCTTAAATGAACCCTTACAGTCTCAAAATTGATTTCTCCTTCAAAACACCAAGCTTTATGTGCATTTTAAGCCTTTAAGGGTTCTTTGCAAAGCAATTGTCATCAATTATAACAATTGGGATTGTAGAAGTAATCATGTCCTACTTGAACATGGATAGTGGAGGCTTTGTTCAATACACAATTAGTAATGACTAACTTGGTTATTTCTCAGTTTAGGTGGTCATAATCAATGATCTTTAGAGTTTTCGCATGATGATGAGAAACATCCCAAACCGGATGTGTTAGAACAGAATACATGGTTGACAGTGTCTTTGATGACAATGGTGCTGAAGTGGAAAAATGGTGAAATCAGATGGTGGAGACAGAGGATTAAATGTTCATTAAGTGTTTGAAATTGTGATGGTGAAGATGATTTTTTTATCCCATCCTTTTCTATTTGGAGCTGCCCTTTTATTTTTGTGCATAAGGTTTTTGGAGGGTGCATTGTCTTGTCATCATTTCTTAATAAGTGGGTCTCAATTCGCATGCCATCGTGTCATGTTGCCTGGTATCTGCTACATGCCTACATTACCATATTTTTTAGCAAAATATGCTACAGCTCAAATGAGAGCACATCTTAGTGGTCTCTTACTAAATTTGTTCGATTGGGGAAGATGTGGCCATTAATTTCAGTTCAACAAAGAGAAAGACAACAGGGTTGAATCAACTAGTTGATGTCACCATTTAAACAAAGGGTTGATTCATAGGGCCCTTGCTACAGTGAAAAACATGTTATCTTTTAGTCAACAGAAAGTACCGAGTTGCCAAAAAAAAGTAATGAACAGTATTTCTCTTAGCATCACCTTTATTGAAAGTTGAGCTGGAAAAGCTAAATGAGGTCGCTCATGGAACATATTATGTTGTTGAATTTCCATAATTTTTACTAACATCTCTGAGTAAATGGCTCCTGATGATCAGGAAGCTTGCTTACAAAGACCCATTTTGTGGTTTTTTTCCCCCCTTCCCTCAGGGTCTATATGGCCATTAATAATTAAAATTGTAGAAGGTTGATGACTTAATTTACAGAAGTTCACAATGATATGATTAGAATATTTGAAGGAACCTAACTGCTTCTGTCAGTTTTTCTGAATTCCAGAAAAATTCAACCTACTCTACATGTTAATTTAACCCTGCTTTCATGTTTTCTACTTTGTAGGAAATTCAGCGAACAGGAACAGAGCTATCGTATAGTAATCCAGCAAATTCCAACTTGCTCGAGGAGTTTTCAGATAGCTTTGTGAACTGGGTAAACCATGGGGAGGCGCTGTGCAATTGAAGCTGAGCTCGTTTTCCTCTAAATTATCATATATATCTCAACCTCATCGGGTTCATCCTGCTCTTAAGATGCATTTCAAATGATGTAGAGAGGTTGCTGAGAGAGAAATGGAAGGGCTTGCATCGGCTTTCTTCTGTAAAATATACGCACAAGTTCTCTGGTGACTCGTGGCATCGTGGGAACCTCGGTGGAACTTGATACCAAAGTACGAAAGAGTAAATAGCCAACAGTTGAGACTTGAAAGGATATTCTTTTTGGAGCTTTTCCTTTTCTTAACCCCTTACTAGCTGGACTTGGTAGGTTTCAATCTTGTAAATATCTTAACTGTGCTCGTTGAGAGCTCCTCCGTGTTTAGAAGAATTGAAGATAATTGATTCTTTATTACCCTCCGTGTTTATCCGTTGAAGAATTAGGGTTTTGGCATATTGTTTTACGTTTGATGTAATTCACTCGATCCAACCTCGTATTAGAAAACAAGTGGATTGTAGAGTGAGAAAAAAAAATAAAAATAAAAAAAACAGCGATGCATAGACAACCCAGTACAGTAGAAACATTCAGCTATCCTCAATTTATTTTTTCCTGCACATGCTACGAGGACATGTCAGTCGTCACCTCACAAAGCTATAGTGATTTGTTGTTCACGGAATCCGGCAGAAATAAACTACTGTTATATGGAAGTGCTAGATAAGCCCTTCACCTGGATTCCACAATCATATTAAGGCCCCGCCACAATAATATTAAGACCCTGTTGGTTGGTTTGCAAGAAAGTAGTATTTTTCTTGTTTAAAAAAGTAAAATATTTTTTATATTTAATAGTGTCATGAAGAGTAAATCAAATCAGATTTTATCAGTTTAATTTCATCATAATCAAAGTAAATAAAAAAATAAATTCTACCAAATCAAATAACACTAGATATTTGATGGAGCAATTAAAATTGCCATCCCTAATAAGAATAGCTTTTTCTCTTCTAATAAAATGTGAATAGGATGCATCCCAAGTCATTGAAAACTAACAAGGACAATCAATCTACCTCTGAAAAACCAAACATACACTGAATTAAATAAGTTATTTTATTTTCTCTTAAGAATATAATAAGTCAGATTGCACATTGCCTTCACTATTCATATAACTAATAAAGTTCCTAACCTTTTTTTTTTTTTTCAAAGTTCGTTTCTCTTTCAATTTAATCTTTCTATATCCTAATTAGATGAAATTAAGTTTCAAATCATCATAAAAATACAAAATTTAAAAATATAGGACTAAAATGTAAAAAATGGAGAAAATACATAGCTAATCTTAAATTCGCTACAATTTTTATTTTGGTCTCAAAGTTTATTTTGTTTATTTTTCAGTCATCGTGTTAGAGAGGAGAGAGAAACTTGTTGAAAATGTCTAGGAGAGAGTTATTGGTTGAGTTATTTTTCAACGAAGAAACTTGTTCTTGGTGCTAACGAGTTTTTTTCGATTATGGAGGTTTGATGGTGGTGGTTTTAAACTTTTATTTTGTATGAAATTGCTTAATTACCTATATACTAAAAGATCTGGGGTGAAACTCAGGTGCTTCACTATTCATATGAACAATGAAGCTCTTGCCCAAATTTTTTCATTTTTTTCTCTTTCAATTTAATCCTTCTATAGCCTAATTAGACTAAATTAGGTTCTAAATTATCATAAAAATATAAAATTAAAAGACCAAGGATTGAAATGTAAATAAGAAGAAATACACAGTCAATCTCAAATTTAGTACAATTTTTATTTTGGTCTCAAAATTCATTTTATTTATCTTTATTCCTTGTGTTAGAGAGAGGAGATATATATTAATCGAAAAACATCTAGGAGAGAGAAAGTTGTATTTGAGGCCACTTTTTGGCGAATAAACTCACCATTTTTATTGTCAACGAGTTTCATTTGATGATGATGATTTTGAACTTTAATCTTGTCAAAAAAAGTAGATCATGATCGATTTAGAGATTTTTTGTTTTTTAGTAATTTTGGAGTGTTTTTGGTTTATTAGATGGTTTAAGAAGGTTTTTATGGTGCTTAGTAGGTATTTTTGGGTGAAAATAGGTTGAAAAATATATTTTAAACCCAAAAACCCTTTCCC
>Ga0307511_10005274_pt1 | contig 13166 bp, 12 predicted proteins | sample 13_EM_MG_FD_200266 | JGI IMG/M metagenome (GOLD analysis project Ga0307511, IMG submission 200266) | Populus trichocarpa ectomycorrhiza microbial communities from riparian zone in the Pacific Northwest, United States - 13_EM | ecosystem: Host-associated > Plants > Roots > Unclassified | place...
CAGTGTTTGGTCTGGCAGTATTAGGAATTGGGAGGGTGTGGATAGAAGTGATTGGCTCGACAGCCGGTATGTTGGATGGGTCGTGCGTGGAGGCCGTGGCACTTTTCGAGGGCAAGATCGTGTAGTGTGGGATCGCTTGGGTTGCGGCATCGTGTCGCGGCCATGAAGGTAGTTAGCGGCTTGATCGGTGGCTCGAACCTCCTCACTGGGGTGTCGAAGTTTGAGTCGTTCTCGTTGGTGTCGTGATAGATATCGTGCTGGTGTTTGGTTGGGCGGCGGCGGTGTGTACGAGAAGTCGTGTGGGTTGCCGTTGGTGTGGTATGGTGTTGGGGCTTATTCTGGTTGGGGCAGTGTTTGGTCTGGCAGTATTCGGAATTGGGAGGGTATGGATAGAAGTGATTGGCTCGACAGCCGGTATGTTGGATGGGTCGTGCGTGGTGTGGGTGTTCGGGTGTTCGGGTTTTCGCGAAGGTCTTATGAAACAGGTGGTTGTGGGAAATTGTGACTGGGGTGGCACCCGGAGTGCGTCCGTGTGTCTGTTGATAACTGCTCCGCGGCTCGGGTTAGTCTGATCGAGGAGTGGGGGTTTTGGGTTGTTCTCCTTGATGATCGGTGTTGGTGCTGTGTTGGCTGTCTGGGTTACTAATACTTTGAGTGAGAGGACGTCATGTAGATTATCACGAGACCTTTAACGACGGGGGGAGTGTGTTGTTGGAGTTAGGGGTGGACTCTATGCGTGAGTGCGTGGTATGGGCATTATAAGTAGTCTGACGGGTTCGATACAGGACTCGGGGAGGGATTGTGAATCGGGGGTGTGTAGGAATTAAGGACTGGCGGGCCACCCAGTGTCCGGCAGGATGTGGCTGTTGATAAGTGATCCGAGCCTCGGGTGGGTCTGGTGGTGGTCTGGGAGTTTGGGTTTATCCGGTTGGCCATTGGTCTAGTGATCGTGCTGAGCTAGCAGGTTGGATCGAAAGGGGGTGTGTGAGACGTCGTGCAGGTTATCGCGGGCTTATCAAAGTTCAACGGTGGGGGAAAGGTGATAGGAGAAGGGGAAACGGAGAATTAGAAGGGCGTTTTGATGGAACTCAGGTTGGGCTGTGTGGTAGTGTTGTTGGTGAATCGGACAGGGTTCTGGGTCAAGAGATCTTTCGAAAGTCGCACTTTTGGTTCGGAGGTAATAAGAAGTGATATAGCTACCGAGGGGGTTACGAGTGTCCCTATTGCTTCAAATCCGCTTTCGTGTATAGGTTATGAATCGGGCGGGTGTGGGCAATGGTGATTGGTGGGGTGCCCGTTGTGCGTGTAAAGATCAGGGAAGTAAGCGCTTTGTAGCTGGGTATGTCTGTAGATGAGTGATCTATGGCCCGGATTGGGTCTCATCGAGGTATGGGAGGTTAGGTTGTTCTGGTTGATGGTGGATGTCGTAATGGGTCTGAGTTGGCTCGCATGGTGGTTGCGGTATGCACCGGAACAGGTGCAGGTTATCGTGGGGTTTTTAAAATTTCCACGGTAGAGGAAGTACTATATTATAGTACTATAGGCCATAGCAAAGAATACAATACTATAAAATACTAGACATTACCATATAATGCTACTAGAGATGCAATAGCCATTTTAGAATATATTAGTGCTGATAGTATAACTAATGTTATATGGATATATAGAATTGGGATTTAATAAATGCAAGGAAAAAGGCAGGTAAGGGTTTAAATATTATCAAAATGGTAAATGAGTCTATATTAGGAACACTAGCTCTATTAGTAAAATATATTCCAAATATACATATATATTAGGTATAACTAGCCCAACAATACTAATGGCTTATAAAAGTGTAGTTGTTTAAAGTTATGTAGATAAAGGAATAGATATATAAATGGGATAAATAAAGTAAATATTAATAAATATATAATAGTATTATGAATTTCTAGATGTGAGAAAAAAGAAAATAAACAATGATATGCCAAATTATAACTTTATTAGTAAATACACAACTATTTAATTTAATAAAGTTATTTAACTCAAATAATGAATAGAAGGTATAGATTAATAAATATAATTATTATATATTACTTTTCAACTTTAAAAATTTATTAACTAAGATAGAATATTAATAATAAAATAGATTGTAGAGAAATATTACAAGGAAAATAAATAGTTAAATATAAAATTACTATTAATTAAAAATAAGCTATAGTAATAGATTATAAGAGTATGAGATTGATTAAAAATACATGTAAAAACAAATATAGATGGAAACTAAATTAATAATAATAGATATGGTTTTATCAAATTATAATACTATTTTGGGAATATTTGATAAGAAGAGCTCTAATAGGTATATTCTGTCTTAGAATCTTATAGTATCTAGTATCTATCTCTGTGTGTCTAGCAACTGTATTTAAAATATTACAAGTAACTTATAAAGAATGTATTAACTTAGTAATATAATCTTAAAGTAGGTGAATTTTCGAATAAACTTAAAACTCAATTGTAGTAGTAGATTCAATAAGAGTAAAGCTATAAGTGATTTAGAACATATGTTTAATCAAGGTAAAATAACCATATAAAAGTTAGAACCTTTACTTTTATAATAATTCTTTGACCTAAATTATCTCTTAAAGTCTATTAGTTTCTACTAGCTGGCCCTGTATATCTGACAACCATGTTTAATATATTAGAGGAAACCAATAAAGAATCTAAAAACTTGGTAATTGTATCTAGTAGTACATAAAATTATTAATAAAGTTAAAACTTAAGTATAGTAGGACAATTAATGAATGTAATACTATCAGATACTTTAAACATAGATTTGATCAGGATGAAATAACATTGTAAAATAATTGATCTACACAGTAGTTTTGTTCGAAGAAAGTTTAATTAGACAGGATAAGAATTCATTATATAGTAAATACAACTAGTCAATAGATGTTGTTTACTTTAGAAGTGGTTTCTAAGTTAGGATAGTTTCAATCTCATATATATAAATATAGCAGACTTTATTACTATATAATATAAATAGAGTGATTCATATAAGTTGAACTTACTATATAATAAATTGTAATATATAAATAAAGCTAACCAGAATATAGTATAAAAATAAGAAAGATTTGATATAGATAAGCCCAAATCTGATATTGTATACTTTCTAATGATAATTCTTTTAAGATTATATTGATATACTATTACTTACACCATTAGTTTGTAATTAGTCTACTGTAGCAGGAAGCGCTTACAAATTAGGGCTAAATTGAGTATAAGGATCTTTTGGAAGATCTTTTATTTGAGATCTAATATTACTTTCTATTTCCACAATTTCCATCCTTACACTGGTTTCTGCTTAAAAGTGATCTAATATCAATTGTTTAAGATCAAACCAAAAGTTGGTATACTAAAGTGCCAGTGTACTAGTAATAGGGGTTGCTAGGTTTTTGAATCTAGTAGTATATAAAAAAACAAAGTTACGCCTTATTGAAAATATAGAAATAGAACAATAATTCAATAGGAAAAGATATTTAAAAAAAGAATGACCAGTTTTATAACTAGAAGGATAAAAGGTGGTATAATAGTAGGTTAAACCTTATACAAGAAAAATACAAGATTCATTATAGTTAGGAGAGAGAAAACTAGTACAAGCAATATATTGAAATACAGTTTAGGCAACTTTATAAAAATATTTAAAAGATTAAGAAATATCGAGTTTAAGGAATGAAACAGAAAAGGGAAAATAAAATAATAATAAGTACCAAGATATATAAGGGAACTAATTATCTATTGATATTAGCTACTTTTATGAGGAATTTCTAAACTGCTTAATTAAACTAAAGGTAGTTTAGAATATATATTGTAATGGGCGATACTAATAGTGGTAGCTCGGGATATTTGGCAGATTCTATACTATTATTAGGGTAATAGTGTATCTTTGTTCTTGGTTCTACTAAGTCAACGACTTACAGAGTCTTTAAGAGAATAGAAATTTCCCAAGTGGTAAGATGTAATAGAAGACAGTTTCTTATAATTGTCTTACTATGCATTTCCTAGCACCTACCATATATACCAGATAGCTCGAGCATAGTACCTTATGTGCTATTCCCTTTAGCGTATCCAGTCCTTATGTAATTTTTATTTATCATGATGCATTACTCATCCACACCTGTATTTCGGAGCACTAGAGACCTGACCTCCCACACCTGAATTTATGTTCATGGAGGAGTACTTTCTAGATTAGCCAGGAAGCAGGTTTTCTGGAAAGGCCAGAAAACCGGTTTTTCAGACTTCAGAAAGCTTGGCAGCTAGTATAAGTACTTAGCCGTTTCGCCCTTTCTGGAGGAGGATTCTCAGATCAGACCACTTCAGACAGAGTTCAGACAAGCCTTATATAGCTTCAATACAGAGAGATTACAACTGTTAATTCTCTTCCTGCTTGGGAAATCTGTATACTCTCAAAGACCCTCTGAGTCCTCAACTTAGTGGAACCAATAACAGCCATACGTTATCACTCCGGTAATAGTTTAGAATCTATTTAGCGGCCCATGGTGCTACTATTGGCATCGCCCATTATATAAGACTTTTAATAAATGTAATGTGTCTTTATTGAAGGTTTCTAGGCCTTGTCCAAACTCTCTCTGAAGTGATCGGATCGGAGTATCCTCCTTCAAAATGGCGGAATGGCTTATTACTTATACTAGGCCAGAATCCTTCTAAAGTCTAAAAAACCTATGTTCTATACTTTGTAGAAAACCAAATTTGTGGCCGTTCTAGAAAGAACTCCTCCATGACCATAAATACAGGTATAGGAGGTCAGCCCTCCCATACTCCGAAATACAGGTGTAGATGCGTAGTGTATAATCATATAGGAAAACACATAAGAACCGGATACATTTAAGGCAATAGTATGCTAGGTACTATGGCCAAGCTATCTGCTATAGATAAGAGGTACTGGGAAATGCGTACTTAGATAATTATATAAAATAGTCTTTTGTTACACTTTCCCAGTTGAAAGGATTTGCTACTCTTATTGTCTAGCCCAAGGTGGAGGTAGTTAGATATAATATGTGCAAGCACCAGAGTTATGAAAATTGCAATCCTTGTAATGAACAGTAGGACATCAATTTAATTTCTAAATCTTTCTTTTGCAACAGGCAAGAAATAAGGAACAATGGAAATATCGGATATATACTATATTTACTATCTTATCTTCCATTGTCAATTCACAATGACAATTAAAACAACAGGAAGAAAACTAGGAATGTCAAGTTAATTCAACTGGCTCAAATGAATGGAATAGGAAAATATTAAAGATATCTTCTGTTCCATTGGCAGTTTTGGAGTCCAGGTCTTGATCGTCAGGACTGAGGGTGAGAACCTTGTCTCATTCAGTGTGAGCCTTTGACTTGAGGGTTTCTCGATTGTAACACTTCTTGTTTTTCTTGAAGCATCTTCATTGTTTAAAGCTGTTGGCATAGCTTCTGCTTGTACATAAATCTTGAATGAATTTAAGCCTGATATCTTTGAAGTTGATACACTCATTATCCTCACTTCCGTATCCTTTCCAATATACTAAGTAGTACCTTTTGCCCATTCGAGGAGTAGTCTAAGGAACTGGTTTTCTAGTATAAGTTTTCTCTGCACGAGCTTTATCTATGGCACTTTTGGTGGATTTTTTTTAGGTTATATCGAGGCTCGTTTTTGGCCTTTTTGGCAGCTACTTCTTTTGGACCTGTTTGGATAAGGAAGGATTATATTGGGATTAGTCTTGTTGTTTTTTCCTTGTAGTTTTCTCATCATATTTCTTTATTAATTGTCATATTCCTGTATCATTCTGGGTTAGTCTCATGTATGTCAGCTTGCTGACCACCATCTCCTATTGTGTCTACCTAATTGGGCAGTAGCTAATTCTGTTTTCTTGTTAGATGTTTATCTCGTTGGCAGCCTTATTCCTATTACCTTATTAAGCATCATCATGGCACTCAACGTGCCTATAATGAGCCATCATATATTCATTATGATCTGGTTTTATAATGAGTCTTCACTGTTGCGTAGTATGAGTCCAAACAGACTCATTGCCTTTGAACTTCAGTATCTATTAAAGATCTGAATTCCATGGCCTTAGATAGGACAGTTCTCGTTCAGCACAGTCTAGTCTAGCTACCTCAGAAATACACAAGCTACACTGGTAATATTCTTGTCCACTTGTACCTCTTGATCCCAACCAACCCTACACTCAACAACCCCTTAGCCACCCACTATAATCCTGTCTAGGACTTAGTGGGCATGCTTAAGACCCCATAACCATGTTGGTAGAGCCGAGTTCCTTATAGAACTCCGCCACTAACTTGGCCTACACTTACAAGTAGTCCGGAATAAGAGTACTTTTGCGACTTCCCATTTTGCTTCCTTTACTTCACCTTGTTGTACCTGGTAATGTCCTGGAAATTTATTTTAATTGTTTTCGATGTACGGATTGATCTTGCTAATGTAGAAGGTATTGTGGATAAGAGAAAGTTGACTATCCATCTATAGATCTACTTTATAGTTGTTCCGCTTCTTGTTGACATGTAGTATATGGAAAGGTCCAACCCATCTAGGCTGGAGTTTCCGGGATGTGTTCAAGAGGTTGATGTGTTCTGTAGATTGAAGGACCTTTTGGCCAGATGAAAGAAGAGCTGGAATGGACTGCTTTTTGTTAGCTTGTTTTCCCTGCTTGACTTTGAAGAAGTATAGGTTGTGTTAGGTATCTAGATACCGTTCCTCTGCAAGGGTATAAGGAGTGATCAAGTAAGGAAGGAAGAAGGATCTAGCTTTGCGTCAAAGCCTAGTAGTGAAAAGTATAGACTAGGTTGTCTTACTGTGTTGTCTTGATAGTTTAGCCTCATCTGGATCTCAGGGAGTTTTTGCAGCCATTCAATTCCTTAGACCTTGCACTCTCATACTGCTTGGAGGATTGTCTGGTTAACAATTTCTGACTAAGTTGTTGTCTGAGTGTGGTATGCAGTAGACTGATTCAACTTGATTCCCTTTGTAACTTCCCTATCCTTGAAATGGTCTAACATAAATAGAGTGTCTAGATCAAAAACAATATAATATGGATAAAGGACAACCGAAGTCACTTGAGTATCAACGTTATTAGTAAACCTTTCCGCCATAGGGTTATCTAAAACCAGAGTGAGAAACAGAAATCCTGATTGTCTATAGACAATAGTCCAAAGTCTCAAAAAGTAAATCAAATGATCATTTTCGACAGGAATGTTTAGTTATAAGGTGGAATAATAAATGAAATCAGGAGAATACTTAACAAATTCCATAGTGATATCCATCTGGGCTCTTGTAAGAACATGAAACATAGTTATTTGTCCTAGTACTGGCTTGTTGCTATACTTCGTCTATTGATATATATCATACCTCGGCATGTATTCTTCTACAAGTCTTGTAAATAGCTGGTAACTATATTTATCAGTTAACCATTTCAAAGTTTTCTCAACTCCGCCATGTACCGTAACATCTTGATCTCCCTTAATTCCACCTTCAAGGTAGTCCTTACCATTTAGGTCGAATGTGCTTATTAGAACTAGTCTCCATTCTCCACTCTCATTTCTTTCATACAAGAACCTGTTATCCTTGCTTACTCCTTTTGTTTCTTGTGGAGCGTTATAGAGCTGGCTCCATATAGGGCATATCCTGATCCATGCAATATGGGTAACCCTAATTCTATCATTATTGTTAACGTGAGCAGCGAGATGGAAGTTGGGGTCTTCTTTGGAGCTCTCTCTGAGATCAAGGCATATCTTTGTCATAGTAGTTGCTGGCATAAATCTATTCCTGAGGCCTTTGTCTGTCTAGAGTTTTAGCTCGTGGGTAGATAAATAGTGTCCCTCGCCTTTGCCAAAGTTGCAATAACGAGTGGTAGTAGATGCAGTAGGATATGATGTCTTCTCCTGTGTTTGCAGATCGTAAACAATATTGTTCCCCTCACTAGTTATTTAGTGTTGTTGCTGGCTAAATCCCACTCCTGCCACATATCTGATAGGATTAGTATGGGATAAGAGGCTGTCATGAACTTGATTGGATCCGTTACCTTTGTCAGAAGCTATATTGTATTCTGATCTGGTGGTTACTAAGGTAGACAGGTAGTAGGTTCTTTTCTCGTTTGGTATGATCTTGATATTGTAGGCACCTAGCTTGTTTTGTTCGTGTTGCTGATATCATTTGTCATACTGAGCAATAGGAATGTTCCCAATTGTCTATTCTTTCATAGTCAACATATAAGTACGGTTTTAAGCTTTTTTGACAATACACTCTAGCATATCAATATTAGAAGTGTCACGGGAGGGGGTGTTGTTAGGAGGGATTTTGGTACCTTTCAATTTCTATAAGTCTTACTAACTCGACTGGAATTTCTTCTTCTTCTAATAAACTGCCTATGCTAGATTGCCACCTAAGCATCTGTGTCTGTAGGTTTTGCTAACTAAGCATTTTGGGATACGAAAGATGCGGGCCCTATTCTAGTGCGAGCTACTATGCAAGCGGAAGTAGGAGTGGGCATAGTACGTATTATGTTAGTTTCTTTGCTGGTTGTAATATTCTCAGGCATTATTGAGGACGTTATTAATGATGGTAGAAATATTTTATTAATTGGTAACATAGGAGGTTTCACCTAAAGGAGCGCTAATATGCTGATAACCATTTAATTGGTCTTATTCAATAACGTGAGGATGAGAATCAACCTTATACCCCCTAAAGATTATTTTTGGGATAGTGGAGAGGGTTTCCTCATCTGATTGTATTTCCCACCCCTTTATATTATTGTAGTTTTCATAGGCTCCTTCATTATCATTGTGCAGATAGGGACCAGAAGGATTATAATCGAACGTTTCGTTACAGCCTGCACACTTGTTGTAGTAACAGTCCGTAAGCTTGAATTTGATACAGCTATTGGAAACACTTTTTAGGTCTTCTGCAACGGGAGAGATACATAAGTTGTAGGTGGTAATAGAGATATCATAAGGTTCGGTGTTGTCTTCTGTAGAATCGAGGCTTTGAGGAATGAAGTTATATTCTTCAGTAGGAGCGAGGAAGTATTTATCCTACCTTGACAGAGTATCTGCCGACAGGGAATCTATTCTAGCCATGTATTCGATAACCAAGTCCAATTCTCACATGCAAGCTTGCCTGCGGGCTTGCTTCTGAGATGTTTGTCATGGGCTGAGCAATGAGTGTAGTGGGTGGTAATTGGTAAAAACAATGAATTTGTAGTCTCGGAGCTAAGCCTCTAAAAATTATGGTAAGTCAATTATAGCTTATAACACCTTGTAGTGGGTGGGGTACTTAAGCTGTATGGGGCTCAATTTCGGAGAATTAACTCGACAAGGTTTTATTCATCCCAGTGCTTTTTGTGCTATCTACAATTCCAGTCCTATATTAATAACTTCGCATACCAGGTATTTTGGTTTTTTAAAGAAGTGGGTCCAGGGTTTGAGAACTAGTAGTGCCTTGACAAATTCCCTTAATTTATGCAGGTCCCATGGTATAGGGGTCCGTTCACCTCTAGAGTGTATTTTCACATTGCAGTTCTTACAGGATCCTTGTTTAGGATGCCAATTCTAGACAGACCCTGTGTACGAATATAACAATACCACGTATACCGTATAATTCACTTTTATTATTTGGAACCTTGTAGTCCAATACATTCTTACATTTTATAAGATCTATATATAACTCAGTCCAGAGTTAATATGTATTCTAAGATATCTAGGCATTTGGTGAAGATCTGGCATAGGTAGGCCTTCAACTAAAACTTCTCGTACAGGAGCCATTGTTGAACCGTTAGTACTGCGACTACATGTTCATCATAGGTATCTGAAAAGATAATGATATCGTGAACATAAATAACAAGGTCCTTGGAGACCATGTCCTTAAAGCATTTATATATGGCTCGTATAATAGTGGCAGGCGATTTACAGATTCGTTAGTGTATGGTGCATTGCGGCAATATCCCATATATGCTAGTGTAATGGGCGATACTAATAGTAGCACTGCAGGCCCTTTAATAGAGTCTATACTACAACCGGAGTAATAGTGTATATCTGATAATGTTTCTGCTAAGTCGAGGACTCCGAGGGTCTTTGAGAGCATAAAGATTTCCCAGGCAGGAAGAGAGTTAACAGGTGTAATCTCTCTCTATTGAAGCTATCTAAGGCTTGTCTGAACCCTGTCTGAAGGGATCTAATCTGAGAATCCTCCTCCAGAAGGGTGGAATGGCTCAGTACTTATAGTAGCCATCAAGCCTTCTGCAGTCCGAAAAACTTGGCTTCTGGCCTTTCCAGCAAAGTTGCTTTCTTGCCATTCTAGAAAGCACGCCTCCATGACAATAAATACTGGTGTGGGAGGTCAGGCCTCCAATACTCAGAAATACAGGTATGGATGTGTAATGACTTAAGATAAAGGGAAAGTACATAAGGACCGGATACGCTCAGGGCAGTAGTTTGTATTGTACTATGCACGAGCTATCTGATATACATGATAGGCTCTATTCAATGTGTACTAAGATAATTACAAAAAAAGATCTTCTATTACACTTCCCCACTTAAAAGGATTTCCTGCTCTTGTTGTCTTCTCCAAGCCGCAGGGAGTCCGAAATAATAAGTGCAAGGACGAAGGTTACGAAAATCGCAGTCTTCGCAATGCATAGTAGTAGACCAGTTTAAGTTCTAAATTATCCATAGTATGCAGTCATGACATAAGGAAAATGAAAACATCTGATAGATAGCTAGTTTGTCATACCATCCTCCATTATTAATTTAAAATGACAATTATAACTACAGGACGGAAAGTGGGATTACCAGGTTAATTCAACCGGCGCATATCAGTACTTAAGGAAAACAATAAAGATATCTTGCGCAAGATTGGTGGTAGCAGAGGTGTGGTCCTCATTGTTAGGACTAAGGGCGAGATCTCTGTCCTGTTCAGTTTGAAACATTGACTTAAGGGTTTCTTCAGCGTGACACTTCTTATGTTTCTGGAAGGATCTCCGTTCCATGAAGGTTTTGGAATACTTTCTGCTTGTCCCCAAGTCTTGAATAATTTCAAGACTGATGTCTTCGAAGTTGATCCATTCATAATGATCACTTCCATACCCTTTCCCACGTACAAGGTATTGGCTTTTTCCAGTATATGGAGCAGGACAAATTTGCACACTCGTTCGACTTTCCATCTCCTTTCCGTTACTTCGCTAGGTTGTTCCTCGTTACGACCTGGGAAGTTGTTCACATCATTTTCGATGCAAGGTTTGATCTTGCTGATGTGGAAGGTATTGTGGATGTGAGAGAGACGACCGTCTGTGGACAGGTGGAGTATGTAGTGATTCCACTTCTTGCTGATGTGTTGGATGCGGAACGGTCCGACCTATCTAGGTATGAGCCTTCTAGATGTGTTCCAGAAGTTGATGTTCTCCATAGAGAGAAAAACCTTTTGGCTGGCTGAAAGTAGTGGTGGAATAGATTGCTTCTTATTGGCTTGTTTTGCCTGCTTGCCTTTCGAGGAGTATAGGTTGCTGCAGGTGTTAAGATGACATTCCGCTGCAGGGGTATAAGGAGTGATTGGGTTGGGCAAGGGAGAAGGACCTAGCTTTGCCGCCAAGCCTAGGAGTGAAAAGAATGGACTGTGTTGGCTTACGGTATTGTCTCGAGAGTTCAGCTTAAGCTGGATCTTGTAGAGTTTGTGCAGCCATTCATTTCCCTCGACCTTACATGCTCGGGTGGCTTTGAGTATTCCCCTGTCGGCAATTTCTGCCTGACCGTCTGTCTGACGGTGGTATGCAGTAGATGGTTCCAAATTGATTCCCTTTCTTGCTGCCCAATCCTTGCAATGGTCTGACATAAAGATAGTGCCCCGATCAAAATCAATATAATCGGGATAACTGATAACTGATGTAATGTGCATAGTAAAGGTATTCCTACACTTCTTCACAGTGAGGTTATCAGAAACTGAAATGAGAAACATAAATCCTGATTGTCTACAAACAGTCATCCTATAACTCGAAAAGCTAATCATACGATCATCTTCGAAAGCAATGTTTGGGTATAAGGTAGAGAAATAATTAAATACAGGAGACATCTTAAGAAAATCCATCATAAAATCCATTCAGGCTCTTCTAGGAATATATAACATATTTACTTGTCCTAATAGTGGCTTGTTGCTAAACTTCTTCTATTGACATGTACCACAACTCGTCACGTATTCCTTAATGAGCCTTAAAAATGGCTGGCAAATAAATTTCTCAGTCAACCATTTAAACCTTTTGTCAACTCCGCCACGTGCCGTAGCATCATGTCCTTCCTTAATTGCAGCTTCGGGGTAGTTCTTACTATTCAAGTTGAATGTGCTTGGTAGAACCAGCCTCCATTCCGCTTTCTCCTTCTTCTTGTACATAAACCCGTTTTCCTTTCTTACTTCCTTCTTCCCTTCTGAAGCATTCTAAAGCTGGCTCTACATTGCGTATATCCTAATACATACGATGTAGGCATCTCTTGTTCAGTCATCCTTGTTAACATAAGTAATGAGATAGAGGTGGCAGTCATCTTTGGGGCCGTCTTCGATATCGAGGTATATCTTTACCATATTAGTCACTGGCACGATTTTATAGCTTCGGTCTAAGTCTGGCATGCGTTTTACCTCACATGTTGATCCATAGTGTCCCTTCCCTTTGCAGACGTTGCACTAACGAATGGCAGTTGGTGCAGGCGGAATAGATGTCTTCTCCTATGGTTGAGGATCGTGAACAAGATTGTTTTCTTCACTGGTTGTTGGTGTTGTTGGTGAATAAATAACACTCCTAGCACATATCTCATAGGATTAGTGGGGCAGGGGAGAGTGTTATGACCTTGATTAGATCCGCTAGTTTATCCGGAAGCTGCATTGCATTATGATCTAGTAGTGACTGTGGCAGAGAGGGATGGGGGTCTTTCTGCGTCTGTCACGATCTTGATGTTGTAGTCCCATGGGTTGTTTTGTTCGATTTGCTGACCCCATTGTTAGTGGTGGGTAACAGGAGCATTCCAGATTGCCCATTCTTCTGAAGACCACATGTGAGTGTGGTTAGAAGCTTCTTTGCTATTAAGCTGAGGAATATCGATATCGGGAGTCTCAGTAGAGAGTGTATTGTTAGGGGG
>Ga0307511_10005275_pt1 | contig 13165 bp, 16 predicted proteins | sample 13_EM_MG_FD_200266 | JGI IMG/M metagenome (GOLD analysis project Ga0307511, IMG submission 200266) | Populus trichocarpa ectomycorrhiza microbial communities from riparian zone in the Pacific Northwest, United States - 13_EM | ecosystem: Host-associated > Plants > Roots > Unclassified | place...
CAACGTCTTTCTGCTAACTAACCCTTTTCTAGATGACACCAACACATCCAGGCCATTAGATCGCACTGATTGTGTCCGACTCCTTGCCTACCGGGGCATGCGAAGGTGCCCGCCTACCCCCCCACCTACCCCTCGCGCCCCAACCCCAGACCCACAAAACGAGAACCCCCAAATTCTAGCCCTCGAGCCTGCTACATCCACGCCTGCATCGACCCACCAGCTGCAGCAACAAGCAGAGCAGCACCACGAACCGCAGACCCAGCAGGAGCAACAAGAGGATGGTAGTAGCATCGGGCTGGGTATTGGGAGGGGCTCGGAATGCAGTAGCAGATGATACAGCTCCAGATCCAGACTCGGGATGGTGCCGCCGAGGCTTTGCTGGAGGCCGGGTTTGAGGGAGTGGACATGGTGGATTATATGTTGCAACGTTATCAGCTTCAGGACGATGGATTGAATTCAGGTAAGGACAGATTTTTAATCCCCCGTTGAGGGTATGTTTTAACGTTGTTTGGCGGACCTATAGCCTACCTCGGGGATGATCATGATGACAGCGATTTGTGGAAGTAATGGAAAGCACACAAAATATAGAGATGGGCACGGAAATATTCTCAATACTATTCTGCAAAGGCAGATGCGTAGAGGATATGAATTTGACTGCCAGTGGATCACGAGTTAGCTTTTGAGGACTTTCTGTTTTTCCTTTTATCTTGCTATATATCAAGAAAATAGTACTAATTTTACTTTCACTTACATCTTTATCATAGGTGATTGCCTAGACTAAACCACAGTTACATCCCCCACAATCACACTATTATAACTACTACCGCCACAACTGGGGAGAATTAAGGTCCCATCTCTCTCCACGGGAGCAATGAATTTTTTATGGACGGACGGGGGTCTTACCTCTCTGTTTTTGCTTGCTTAAGTCCCACTAATAAAGCCCTACATCTACCGCCCTTGTGACAAATGGCGGATGAAGAAGGTACAAATGATCCACGCAACAGCGAGTTCACATCTAAATGTACTAGAACAGTTGAAATCAGCTCCAAAACACCTCACTGCAGGGCAAATGGTTCAATGTAGCCGTGTAGCATAATCGATCCATTCTAGTAGTGGTCTACTTCTACCTGGCACTATCCTCTATTTGCAGTACTGCACCTCGCACTTTTGCCCTTCGACCTCCGCCCCCTCGATGTTTGACTCCCTCTTCTTCCTCCCTGCCTTGCTCGCCACCGCCCCACTCAGTCCCAGGTTCTCTCCCGTTCCACCCGGTTTCCTACCCCACCTACCGTACATGGGGCCTGCCCATCTGTAACCTGGATACTTTGCCCAAATATATATGTTCGAGTACGCTATGCCACAATCTTGCCTACATTCATGTCCATAATATTCAATGTCAATCTCACTCTATGTTGAATAGCCTTGGAAATAAGGAGTCTATTGAACATTATCACTACCACTCTCAATGCTAAACTACAATTGGCAGTATGGGTTCCTGAAAAGAATTTATCTCAATCCTGATCAGAGGTACATAGTACCTGGCCATTCCCCCATACCCAATCTCAACCTGTATATCTTAAAAACCCTGCTATGCTGAATCTCGTCAGATTCAATATCACCAACCCCCTCCATACCCACCTACTTCATGCCAGAAATTTACCGTTGGAATAAACATTACTATAATTAGCCTCTGAATCAATGCTTAGATAAGCTCAGATTTGACGCTTTCATGGTAGCTGGTAATGCATTGTAACTCTAAATATCTCTGGCACATCGGTAGAAATACCAATAGACATGCGGCTGAGAATAACCCCTAAATGAACCTTTATATTAGTTCGGATTTCATGCATTCGGGATGGCTGGGGTTTATAGCACCTTATGTTCAAGCACCTAGAAATTACCATACAAAGATATAACGATTCGTACCAACATAAAAATCAAGGTACAAATTACCCCCCAAACCACCGTTCAAATCACCCAAGTAATCACCTTCCTAAACAACCTATAAATGAGCATGCAAATCACCTAAGAAACCACCGTTCAAATCAGCTTAGCTGACAGTGTGCAAATGACCCAAAAAACCACGATTAAAATAACCCAAGAAAACACAACCCCCATATTAGGGTACATATCACCCAAGAAACTATCATTCAAATCAAGCTAAAAACCGCCGGCATGGATATCAGTGTGCAAATGACCCTGGAAAGGACTGTTTAAATCACCCAGGAAATCAGTGTCCAAATCAACCTAGAAATCGCCGTCAAAATTAACCTAGAAGTCACATCCAAATCAGCCTTGAAATCAGTGTCCTAACCCAAGATGCCAGTACCAGCAGTAGAATTAGCGTCATTGGACATTTTCTAGGTGGAAATGGAAGGAACACCTCGACAGAATCACGGTCAGATAGAATGTAGGTGGGATTGGTAATGGGAATGGTGGTGGAGGAAAGGTCTTAGGTACTGCACCCACGGGTAAACTATGTCCCTAGTCAATACCTAAGACATAGGCTGAGCTCATGTAGCCACAATATTTTTCACGTTAAATCCACCCCATGTCTTAGGAATTGACCACGTGGTTCGCCAGTGGATGCGGTATGAACTCAAGCCCTTCATGAAATGACCTTGCAAATCCCACCTGCTACTTATTCGATAGTCCAACCAGATCAGCATGCCCTCAAGCCCATGTTAAACCCCACTTATTCTCCAGAAACTAGTTCGCAAATCCCCGTACCCACAAAGACAATACCTTATTCCTTACCTTATATACATACATCTTTAGTCCGGCTCATGGTGTTGGAACCTCTTCGATACCATTGGTCCTTACTATGGTGTGTCCGTATTTCGGCTCTTTGTACCCACAGACAGCACTATCCGCCGTTTAGAGTCCTGCTGAATGATGTGGCCATGGGTCTGTGAAATCGGGGGTTAAGGCAACTCCATGTTGGGGAATTTTATTTCTTCTATTCCGCCATTTTCTTCGCCTCCCTGCTTGTTCCATCCACAAATTCTAGGGGAAAATCACCAATGTGGGTCTTCTGTCGGGAGTCATCATGGGTCTATGCTATCTGTTCGTATTCGCAGAATGCTATAGGAAACGGTACTCGCGGGTCGTTGGTCTGCAGACGAAGAGGCTTGCATGGAATTCCTCCAGGCTCAGAAACAACTGGCAAAGACGTATTGGTGTCGATGAGGCCTAAGGTTACTACCATTAAGCAATGTCACTAATGGACAAAGGTACAGTCGAAATTGTCTAAGTGCCTGACATCCAGGGGTTAGCAATTCAACCGAAAATGAAAAAGGTTCCGACCTTCAAACAGACAGAGCCGTGGCCTGCCGAAACTTACCACCGACCCCTCAGACTATTGGTTGCCCTACCGGCTGCTCGAGCTGTATTGCTCCTCGAGGTCCCCACATCCCATTGCCAATGTAGTGAGATCTAAATGGAAGCGGTTTGTTGTTGGTGTGAGGTAGTGCGGGCGGCCTGCCTGACATACAGTTGGAGAACCTTTAACGTAGGGTGCCGGAGGTGGTCATAGGACTTTGATTCGGATTTGGTAGAGCGTCCTAAAATTTGGAGTTGATGTATACCAGTGAGTTAACCTACACTGATCTTGGGGTTTCTTCCCTAGAGGTTACTGCTGTACACCGCGGGTGAAAACACACTCCCCCTCCCAACAGCGCGGCGATGAACATACCTTTGCGCTACTGGATACTTGATTCTGATGTGGTTTGATAGTCTGGTTGTGGTTTGACCGAGTTATTGCCACACATGCATCTCCCACCCTAGCTCCATAATCATCAATCTGAAACAACCCTAGGCACTCACATATTTGAGGTACAGTTTGCTTAAAATTTGGATACCAAGTCCAAGCAAGGGTTATACCAATCTAATAAGTTGTATTTGCCTCCTATCCACCATTCTACGCCTGGAAACTAACCCAAGACATATTTTCATCCCACACCCACCCACCCACTCACATCCCTAGGGCTCCACCCACTTCATGACACATTTGTAGGAAATACTCTCGCTGTGGTACAAGGTCACGGGGATAAGCATTGACGATCATGGTAGCAATGGAGACAATTTCGTATGAAGGACTAAAAGGGCGACCTAATGGAGATAATTTGGACATGACGGAAAAGGATAAAAAGAGCTGGAATCCGCCGGCGAAATAAGTGAAGAATAAGGCAGTAGAACCATAGCATTCATACTATAGCGATCTCTACATAGCTTTGACTAATACATCTTTACTTCTCTCTCTCTCTCAAGATTCCTCCGCTCAATAACCTCGTAATCTTTACAACATTTACCAATGCTAACATCCATTTCGAACCCACCACTATTATAGTTGTTTGCATGTAAATGCATCGAGAATCACAAAAACCACCACTGATGCAGTGCCCTGTGATACTGTTGGCTGGATCGATCATAGGTACCATCTTGGAGCTTCGTTCATCCATTCATACAAAACAAAAAGAGTGGATCGTCTTTTGGAAGAAGCCTCGGGCCACCATAAATCTTAAATCTATCACTCGATATATGCGGTATCGGCTCACCTATCTGTCTAAACGACCAATAGAAATCCCCAGCGTGCGTGAAGAAACATTGTGCGGGGCTAGCTGCACAGGAAGGGCAAAGTTCAGCTGCGTGGCAACCGCGCACGCAAACCACAACGGTAACCCCGCCTACGGTGCCTATGCCCTACGCAAAACAAGGTGAGACAATATTGCATGTATATTTATAACCACTATTGTTGATCTTCTCTGACTGTATGTATTAGATTTACATCTGTACCTGCTTGAACCTCTAGTTCTCTGGGTGCAAGAGACTTTGGCTCGGGATTATTTTTGTTTACCCACCTCCGAGGTCGATACTCGTCAGCAATGCTATGTAGGACTACGTCATGAAGTTCTACAAAATGTGAAAGAAGGATTTCAAGAGTTGGAACTGATTCTACTACGCGAGCCAGTTGGTGAATTTGCATGGAATCATTAACAGAAAACCTTATTGTCCCCTTAACACTGTGGATATTGATGAAGAATGGCCAGACCTATCCACTGATCTAATACTCGGATCACAAGATAAAAGTATGTACATCACTCATCTTTTGTTCCTTTTATTTTCCTCCTGTCTTTGTCCGGCTTCTTTCTTTATCTAGCTTCTTATTCCCTCAGGTTACTTTCTCTACATATGATTACTTGTATTCTGCTGGCTGTCCTGCTTTGCAAACAATTCCTCCACCTTTTTCTGCGAATAACACTTCTTATCACAAGTATGCCGGCTTTCTTCGTCATAATGCGCATTTTCTCTATCACTATTCAACTTTAAGCCAAACGCGCAGATGCATTCACATAAGTTCGACTGTATCTAGCTCGTGAGATGTTCCCCATTTGATTCACCCATGTTCAAATTGTAAAGGAAGCTAAAATTGCCACTTCTCTAGTTTCCATGGTCTGATATTGCACGACAATATATTACCCTCCGAGAAGCTGCTCGCCCTACTGCGTTCAGTGTAAATCTAGGCCTGGCCACGTTTCGAGAATTTGGTGAAAGGTTTTCATTGGCTGCACCCTGCAGATATCTGTGATGTGACAGCGGGTGAGACAGTGTAACAACCTGTATATTTTCTGGGTCGCTCGCAGACATCAGCTACCTGCGGGCAGTGCCGGCAGCATACCAACTGTGCCGTGCCGCTCACAGGCAGTTCAAAGAAAACTTTGATTTGGTCCATAACGTACCTGAATTGATAAAGATTGACATATACTGATTTATAAAATAAAAAAATGAGTTAATAAAAGTACACCCAGCGGGGGCTCTGTAATAGATCCATATATTTCCGAGTCGATTTAGCCCAATTTCTGTTCATTCACCTAGAACTAAGAGGTTACCACAGTCATGACCCCATGATCCGCTGACCCTTCCGCATTCAATAAATTGATCATTCTTAGGGCATCGGTAGAAGTCTAGATGGATGGCGGGCAACATTACCTAATGTAATTGTGGTTTGCCTACAAGTATCTGGAATCTTCTGTCAAATGATCACTTCTGCTGACTCATCTACGAAGTACTATATGCGAGTTCACCCCCGCTCTAGAGACAACATCTTCTAACATGCAGACAAACATGTGTACCCACCGCCTCATGAACAAGTTTCCAGCCTGGCTATCCGCTGCCCTGTTCCTGTTCCTTCAAATACATAAACCTACCCTCGCTGCTATCATTACAGCGCCAGAGATACAACGCTGTCCCCGCCCGCAGTCACTGTGCAACCCAGGAGAAGCCATCAAATCCGACCATCTTGACGATGCCATTACAACTTACTTTGGCGATGGATTCGGTAACGCTCTGGGAGGCGACCGTGAGTTGGTCTGGTGGGCTTTGGCAGGTGGGGAGGAGGGCAGGTGGTGGTGGGAGGGTGATAGTAATGGACAAACAAAGCCTGACAAAAGGATCACGAAGAGAGGGGCACAATTGAATGAGACGGAAGAAGAGAAGGAGCAACGAATGGTAAAGGATAAGGAGGAATACGAAGCGAGGAAGGAGGAAGAAAAAAGACAGAGGGAGATCGACCAAGCACGCGAGCAACAATTGAAGGATGAAAGTACAAACTGGCCTGACTCTCAACGAGGCTTTTGCTGCCAGGAAGGCTTCACATGTATGGCGTTGAGCGTCGACAGCAGTCTAGTGTATTGTTTTTCAGAAGGGTTCGTGAACATCTCTCCCCTACATCTACTCTTCCACCCACAGTTTCGCTAATTGTGAGTACCTCTTGCAGAAAGTTTCTAGTTGTCACCCCCGAGAAGGTCTTACTAGACATTAAGACATTAGATTACTTTCATGAGAACGATACTATGGGGAATCTCCGTGACTATGAGGTCCCTCCACGACAGGAATCCACTGCCTATAGCCCAGCGGGACCAACCCCGGTACTGGAGGAAGTGGAATTAGCAAACGGGGCTACTGGAGATTTTCAGCCTGGGATACTAACTCTGGGTCTGTTAGTTTTCGTCGCGTGTCTCCTTGGAGACATGTACAGTGCTTAACACAACATGCAATGTTTCACGCTGAAACTCGTTTCTATGCCAACACGTACCTGCCTGAAGTAATTGGATCTGTTGTTACCTGAGGAGGCTGCCCTCGCAGGACTTCTTGATGTCCAGTTGGACCCGCTCACACCCTAAAGTAGGGTGGCGAATGGGATGGGTGCAGGTGCAAGAATATGTACGGAGCAATAAGGGGAAGGGGCAAGCTCAATGGCTAGAATTTGTACTCATCTCGGGCTTGGTGCAGGTCGTGGCACCGCTACGATCGTATTTTCTATCTCTGACTTTCGGTTACTCAGTATAATGACAGGTATCTTGACGTACAACCAGACTACATTCCACCCATATTTCGCAATTTCAGTTCACAATTACCTTATGAGAGTATGTGTCTCGTCAGAGGTGCTAAAAATGCTGAGCTATGTGTACAACCTCCATTCTTCACTAGTTGGGCCTGGAACACGTTCCAAGGCAAATTCGTTTGCTCTCGTTCAGCTGTGCACAAGTTCAGCACAGACGTCCACCGCCTGTCTACGCCGCCAGTTGGGGCTCGGGCTCGTTGGTTGATCCCTGGGCTCGGCTCCGCTCGGGTTGTACCCACGCCTATGTATGGTGCTAGTATGTATGGGCAATTATTCAAGGTGCTGGTGCCACGGTCGAGACCCCAGTAGGTTACGTCGTCGATACAGTGGTCTAGGGTACGGAGGATTGGTATTGGTTCCGTTCCTGGCTGGGTGCTATAAGAGTGGTGGCGATTTCCTCGTTTGGAAGGTCTCATCGTTGCATATTGGGTGTGGTAAGGACACTCTCCTAGGTATTGGCTCCCAACCACGAATAAAACCTGAACCCAAAGATCTTCCAACCTCCATCCTCCAGGAAGCAGTGACTCTCAAATTTTCCTTTTCAAACACCTTTAACGAGAAAAAGAGAAAGTCATGGCCCCTCAAGCAGCCAGGAGACGCCGCCGCCAAGCCCCAGTAAGGGAAATCATTTACGACACCATCCGTGTCCGCTTCCCTGAACCCATATACGACACCATCCACGTCCGTCTGCCAGAGCCCATGGTACGTCCTATGGTGCAACAGGGTGTGCCTATTGATCACCCTGAAGTAGAAACCCCCTCTGGCGTTCCTAAAGCAGGTGAAAAGCTGACAAGACTATCACATGTACAGAGAGACGATCCTGACGTGGAGGGACCCTCTGCTGTCTGTGGGGAGGGACTGGGTGTGCCTATTGATCACCCTGAAGTAGAAACTCCCTCTGGCGTTACAGAAGCAGGGCAGAAAGTTGACCATAATATCACATGTACAGAGAGACGAGCATGACGTGGAAGTACCCTCTGGTGTCTGCGGGGATGGACAGGGTGTGCTGCTGGATCACCCTGAGGTACAAACCCTGTTTACCGTTCCTGACGCAGGGCAGAATGCTAACCAAAATACCAGACTGAAACCGTAGATCACGTTGAGGCGCCCGCGGAGTTCTCTAGGGAAGAGGCTAATTTAATTGCCCAACCCGAGGTATAGGCACCCTCTTGGTCTCCGAGCAGGACATGATGCTAACCTGATTAATAGAATATCCTGTTGAACAGGTATACGTATCCCATTGTCGTTCTGGGATTGCTCTTCATAATTGGTTACTCAGTGTTTCTTGCTCTTCGCTTCTAATGTTATTATTTTGCAAAGGTTCTTTATGTTTTTATAATATTTAATATGCTACTTATCCTCCATACTATTCTGCTTACAACCTTGTTTAGCTTGGTATTGATAGTGTCACTTATACTCGTAGCTGGTTTGGTTCAACAACTTAATAACCAATTGCTGAACGTCCTGCTCTGAGCACACCAGGCGAAAATTTCGGACGATCTATAATCGGCAGGACCGCTACCACATATGATATATGTTTCTAGTCTAGTCGATTGCCAAAGATACCATCCATCACGGGGTAGTGCACCATCACCAGGTAGTGCATCAACTGGTTTTTTTTGAGTTTCTCGATGAATTCGAAAGCAATCATCATAGTAGCAGGCTTAAAACCGATGCTGAACTTAGTAAATGGTGTGGTGAAGTGGGTACAACCCCGGGGGCGGAGGTGAGCACGTGGAGTATGAAAAGCTAGTTTCTCGCGTGAGCAGTTTTTGGGGGTTAATGGGTAGACAGGAGGGTCATACGAGGGCTTCTATATACAGGAATTGTTGCTTCCACTTGCTATTTGAGATCTGAGTAAACTATACCTAGGTTCTGTGTACGCAGAAGTAGTATTCCGGAGGGTAGGTTATGGGGCAGGGGTCGGTAAGTATATCATGGAATATCTCAGTCAAACGAGCTCCAAACCAAGTCTTTGTTAGGTTCAGAGAATGTATGTGTTTAGGGAAGTCTCCTAGGTACCTTATACATGATATTCAACCAAAATTGAATGAATTCATTCTGAAGGCGGTGCTCTCGGAGGGGGGTACATGTTGAGATAGGCCTAGCAATGGAATTGGTGTCAATTAGCCAATACCTAAGGAGAATATATGCATAAGATGTAATTATTTGGGCCTATAAGTAGCCTGTTTCACCTCGAAATGGGGCTAGACATGCGTGTTGTCCAACTCGCGAGAAATGGAAATGCCTAGGGTGTGTTTATCAATATATGTTTAGATCAAGGGTTTGATAACTTAAAAGATGCCCCACATCATGTACATTGATTTGAGCTATTGCATTCTTGATTGGGACCTTGTTTGGCCAACCTACTAGAACAAATATCGAATCCCCCCTGCCCTTACCTTACCCTCCGGAATACTACTTCTGCATACACAGAACCTAGGTGTAGTTTACTCAGATCTCAAATAGCAAGTGGAAGCAACAATTCCTGTATATAGAAGCCCTCGTATGACCCTCCTGTCTACCCATTAACCCCCAAAAACTGCTCACGCGAGAAACTAGCTTTTCATACTCCACGTGCTCACCTCCGCCCCCGGGGTTGTACCCACTTCACCACACCATTTAATAAGTCCAACATCAGCTTTAAGCCCGCTACTATGATGATTGCTTTCGAACTCATCGAGAAACTCAAAATAAACCAGTTGATGCACTACCCGGTGGTGGTGCACTACCCCGTGATGGATGGTAGATGCGACGTAACCTTTCGAAACTGTATTGGCCATGTTGCTCGTGTGCTGAGTTAGGTAGTAAGGCACTAATGAGGACTGTCCTTATTAGCACCAATCCCTAATATAACCTAGCCCCAGGAAATGCGAACTCTTGTAGGATATTAGCCGAACTTGCCTAGGGTGACCTGTTTTCTTTGAGCTAGCGGACAGGTACACCACGGCCGATATGAGAGATAACTAAAGCCATAACCGAGCGCATAGGTCGATCCCGATAACTGTTGGGAATCCAACGTCGGAATATACAGTATGCGGCAAGGATAGGAGCTGACTACCTACGATTTCACCCCTCTTCAGCTTCACCGGGTGAGGATCCTTTGACGTTGAAACTGTGGCGGTATGTTTTTGGTTCCAAAGGGCGTTTTAATTTGAAGGGCACTAAGATTGTACAACTTATTAAAGGCTGCGAATGATAGAGTGAATCATCGGAGCTAGGGGCGATGACACTATGGAAAAGCTTATGACGACGGATGAGGACAAGGAGGACTGCCAGTGCTTAGTAGATGACCTCGAGGAGAAGTTAGAGAACCTGGAGGTTGAGGAGGGAGGTGAGAACAATTAGGGTGGCAAATGACACGTTGGTCGTCCCCGAGATGGCGTGGCTACGATCAAACCACGGTCCAACTACATCAGGGCAATGCAGGAAATGAGGGGCAGGGTCGCAGGGTTGGAGAACTTAGATTCAGGGTTACAGTGGCTTCCTAGCTGGGTTCATGACACAGAACGGTTACTACGAAATTGGCTATGGCAGGACAAGCAGCGTCCAAGATACACTCAGGGGGAAAGACGATCACTCCGGAATCGCAATGCTGCTGGAGGATAAAGCACGCAGCAGGGCAGGGGACTACGGCGGAAATATGCAACAAAACAGCTGTACGCTAGAACTCAATGGGCCTTCAGCAGAATTATATGCTGATATATGGCTAATACATTAATTGCCTGATGAGGATGTGGCCAGGCATTAAATGGAAAAATGTGATTGGGTACATTTCATACCCCTACCGCATAGGACAAAAACCATGAAGCCACCTCAAGGTAAGATGGATACCACATGAACATGGACCCAAAGTAGGGGCTTAAAGCGGACGTGTGAGTCCGTAGAATAATTCGTAAACCTACCAATAGCCCTTGATTTCAGATCCAATAGGATTATCCGGATAAATATTGTGCCCAATACGTTCACATCTTCCATACATCACCAGGTAGGGCACCATCAAGGGAATCTGCCTCAACCCCCACGTGATCCCTGCCAGGCCATTCTTACCGGAGTGCAAACTACACCGAATCACAGCCAGTAATGCCATGCGGATGGTTTCAACGTGCTCAGTTGTTGGAGTACGCGATCACGATAGGAGTAATTGTGCGTTTGTGAGAGAGAGAGAGAGAGATGTATTCAACATCAGAGGTATCTAGATATCGCAATAGTCTTGAGTGCTATGGTTCTAGTGCTGTGTCCTCTCTAATATCCAGTGAATTCCCCGTTTTTTTATTTTCCCGAAATCTTCCGATTGGCGTTATTAGGACTCCCGCATATCCTAATTGCCCCTTCCTGGGCTCCTGCAGCCCCCATGATATAGTCCCACGCGGGAGCACTTCCTACAACAGTAAACATCAATAGGTTGCTATACTATGTGCTCTGGAGTTGCGTAGTGGTTGGGTATATCGTAAAGGAGGGAAGGGTCAATTAGGCGTCAAGTAGAAGCAATGGGGCCTTTAAGGCAAGTGTCACCATATACTGAGCCGCCCTTGCCCAAACACCTTGGCGTTGGAGGTGAGGCTGGAGTGGTTGAGACCACGCAGGTGGGGCGTGACCTCAACTCGTTTCGGCCCAGCAGTCTTTAGCTTGCCACTCGTAAGTGAATAGCACACTTGGGAAGACTATGTATGTGTCACCACGGGATATACCTCAGAGAGTACTTGCAATGTGAACTTATTTATAATGCTTGAATCAAATATTGCTAAAACATCATAAAGCGGGAAAATATATTGCCAAATCTCCCATCACCTCCACCGACCAGTCAAATCCTAGCTAAAAACTACGGCAGCGTTAGTATAGGTTGTACTAGGGCAGAAGGAGAGTTTGCGTGCACGAGTTATCGCTACAGGGCTAGATACGTCAACCTGGAAAGGCTTACTGTCAAAGGAACTGTAACCCCCAGTTACCTCGTCGAGAACCTCAATGCTCTCCCCTTCCGCTATTTCTAGCTACAAAGGTTGGGACTGTCAGTGTATGTTTTGGTGCCAAGTCAGGACGAGAACTTTCGTGTATACAAGAAGCTTTCAATTTGCTTAACAAATGTGAGAAGACTTACAATGACAGGGGTGTCGTTGGCCAACACCCTGGCCTCATTATAAATAAATCGGGTGGTTGACAGCATTCTGCCTGCCAGGTCGCACCATGTATTGATCAACTTCTGGAGCGAGGTTGTTTGCTTCAGATCGAATAACAACTCAGTTATCCCATCTATTACTTTGAGTATAATGGTTTGTTGCGCCTTTGGGCGTGGTGGGTTCTGTACGACTTTCAAAAGGGAACGACAGATCTGCGATGGAAACAGAGGCCATTGAAAGGAGGTGGCGGGTACGATGTTTGTGATAGAGTGAAAGAATGTCAGGAGTTGTAACGTCTGGGTTGATATAACGGTGATAGTACCTGACACGTAAGCAGCCCCATATAAGTGGAGGACGTGTCCACAGCCTCGCGGATAACAGCATTGAGTTAGCTACTATCATTATTTGACCACGCTATATATGGGTGGAGACGCACCACCAGGGTCTCGATGGATTCCATTCATTCGTTTGCATTGCTGTGTGTTTTCTGATATAATCCCACAATGTGGCCTCTGGACACCCTGCGTGTGCTTTGATAGCGTTCAGCAATGCGGCTAGCTCCACTGGGTGTGAGTGGATGGATCCCATTAATACGCATTGCTCCGCTGCCTGCGCTTGGTTCGATGGATTTCTCTAGTGCGACCGT
>Ga0307511_10005277_pt1 | contig 13163 bp, 8 predicted proteins | sample 13_EM_MG_FD_200266 | JGI IMG/M metagenome (GOLD analysis project Ga0307511, IMG submission 200266) | Populus trichocarpa ectomycorrhiza microbial communities from riparian zone in the Pacific Northwest, United States - 13_EM | ecosystem: Host-associated > Plants > Roots > Unclassified | place...
TCGGGTCTCTGATACCCTACCGGCCTGAAGAGCAATATTTGAACTAATTCCGGCAAGATGAAGCTAGGCTAAGGCAACCAGTGCGACAATGCTCGTCCTAGGCTAAGAGGATCTCCGGAGGTATCCCATTGTTAGGTTGACGTTCAATGTGATTGTGGGAAGCTTTGCCAAAGCCGATGTCGTCGAGCGGGTAGTTCGCCACAGGCATGTAGCGGTTATTGGAATGCATGGATTGATCGGAATACTGCCGGAAGAAATTCAAGAATGGCTGGGAAGGAGGCCTCAGGCGGGAGGGAGGGAGAGCGCTTGGAGGGCGCTACCTCACGAGAAAAGTGATCGGGGTTTGAAGTGCCCAAGGTTCAAAGGGACTTGTGCCGATCGAAAGCATGCTTCTTGGGGATATGTTGGCTATGCTTTCCAAGTGCTGCCCGCTCAGGAAAACCATCACTTGAACCCATTCCCCGCGACCCCGATGCACTAGCCCACCCAGACCGAATCCTTCATCATGTCACCGCACCGGTTACGATGGGACCCGCTCCTTCCGCCCCATATATAACCAAGCTCATCCCCAGACAAAAACCCCACAAAACCCCACAACTCCAGTCCATCCCACACCGACCACCGCCGCTGAGTTCTATTACCCCGGTCGAGGTCGCGGTCGTAGGTTTACCGCGGTTTGCCAATGGTCCATCGTTCTGTACCCTCCCTTACGCGATATGCGGTTCGTTCATTACCGAGACATTTGAATTGACTTATCTCCGCCGTCATTGACTCGCGCGCGAGCGATTTCCTTCCCCCTGCCAACCTTCCTCCCAGTCCGCCTTCCACCCTCCTCCTCAAACCTCCAGTCTGCCCCCTCGGTCCATCCGTGTTACCTCCCTCTCACACATACTCCATCATCAATAACGGAAAACCAAAAAAAAAAAAACAGTCCAAGGGAATAAACCAGATCCAAAAATAATGAATGTGTACTGACTGCTTGCTGGATAACCGCCGCGGTCTTGCACCCTCCCTTAGATGTCCTAGTTTTTTTTTTTTTGTAAATTTTTTGCGCCCTCTGTCATTGGTGGTAAGATGATTGGGTACCTTACACCTCCTTAACCAGGCTTGATGGGATTGGCTGAATGGGATTGATAAAAGGAAAAGGAAAGTGTCCTAGCTTGATAAGAGGTAACTATAGTAAAACAACATGTAATAACTACAAAAAACTCAAAAAATTAATAAAAAACCAGAAAAAATCACAAAAAATCCAAAAACAAAAATAAAAATTCACAAAAATAGAAATTCAGCAATAAAAGCAATCAAAACAAAACTAATAGTTAGTTGGGGATATAAATAGAAATCAGATAAAATTGGCAAGTAAAATAGATATAAAATGGAAAATTAAATTGAATTTGACAGGTAAAATCCAAGAAAAAATAGTATAAAGGAATAGATATATGAAAATTGAAAATAGTAGGCATAGTTAAAATATAAAAAATAGAAAATACTAGAATAAAGTAGAAATTTATGAAATTAATATAAAGGTAAAAGAAATAAAAAAAAAGATAAAAATAAAGTATACAAAGAATAGTAAACTTATAAGTTATAATAAAGTTGAAAGAGATCTGATCAGAGTAGTTATAAAAAGTTTAGAAAAAAAGAGGAAAAAGTATAGAAATATAGGTTAGAATAAAAATAGTTGAATAATAAAGTATTTGAGGATAGGTTATAGAGAAAGAAAGTAAACAAAATAAATTTAGTATGGATGGTACTCTAGCTTATATATTATTATAGTATTATCTAATATTTAACTAGTTTCTATACTTCTATAAGTCATTATACTTTAAATAGCTTATTTTATCTATATTATAATATTATATTAGTTTCAGAAAATAAGGCTAAGTACTTGATTGGCTCTATTTTTTCTTTTTCTTAACTTAATATATTGCATTACCAGGATTAAATACTAAGCCCCAATTTACAATTGGCTAGTATATTTAAGACATTTGCCTTGCTGATCAGCCTTATTTATTTGATTCACAATTTTATTATCCACCAATTGTAGCTCGTGCAACCAACATTCCGCACAATATTTCACCACATTGCCTCAGGCTTCGTTGCATCAAATTTCTGTCCCCTGCGCTCTGCAAGTTATGACTCTTGTATCAGCTTGGGAATATCAAGGCAGATCCCCGGTTTGCCTGGTACACCATATCCCGCTGACGCTGGGGTAGGGGTAGACAGGGGTCCCCAATTGAAGTATGCGAACGGATCCTTGACCACCTAGTCGGCCGTTCCTGCCGAGACAGATACTCATGGTGAACGCGATCCCTCAAATTGTGTTTCCGCGCGATGTACGCTTCAAGTTCCCGCGCTCCCCCCTAAAGCCACCTCCCGAAAATATTTTGTCTCTCCCGGACATGGTAATATTCCTCTGCTATCGAAGTGCCCCCATCCGCTTGTAATCACCCTGACGCTCGGGATTGACATTTCGCCAGCTTGAAAAGTAACACAGTATGTTCGTCGGTATAGGGTTAGCTTAGAGGTGAGATGTGCTGCCGTTGCCTGGAAGTGGGTACCTTTTCATTCTAGTGAAGGGTCAATTATGGGTGAAAACTAAGTACTAGGGATAATCCTAACTTGAATTTATAGCTAGGTGTTCTCCATCGTAGGAGCCTGTCCCAGCATTGAGTATTCCGCCCGATTAATTCACTATTTGGATATTAATCGAAGTTTACCGAGACATCTCACTCTCATCCAATGCGCCCACTCACCGGGAGTCCTGAAATCAACCTCGCTACTGCGAACTCAATGACCTTGCAGTTAGGTTAATTAACAAATATGGTACACCAATGGGTCCTGCCAGATCTATCTCCATGCTACCGTATATTTAACGCAAAATTGAACCCAAAGCAGCCGGGTGTTATTCCCCTATTTCTCGCGACCCCCCTTACTATCCTCCACCGCAAATGTTGGATACGTCAATTAACTTCGTTCGGAGGAGGAACTGTGCGTGTCAGGGCAGAAAAATGGCCAGGGTTGGAGGATTATTTGGTTATTGCAAAATGAGGACAAGCGACCCGAGTCAGTTGGCAGATATGTGTTGGGCTGCGAGCTCGCTAGTTAGCTTCTCTGTCCCCTAAGCAACCACCCGCCCCCAAGGGTGACTGAGCACTTGACTCTCGTGCTGAGAATCCTTCATGATTTCTGCAGCAAGTCTATCAATTTGTTTTCTTCTGTCCTCCAAGGCGGAGAGGGCTAGCGTGTGAGATAATTAATACCCCACGACTTTCATGTAAACTATCCGTTTCTTAGATCCGAAAATGAATGCAAACTACTACACACTGTCAATATCGCCAGCCTGGGACACAGTATCAATATCCTTCTGGTTGTCTCCATTCCCCATGCCTTGAAGACCTTTTTTTTCTTCTCTCTCCGTTCCCTTAACCCCACTACTTATTTATCTAATCCCCTCCTGTATGGTTCGTCAAAAGCCGAAGTGAAGACCATCGGTGTGCTGCTTGGCACTAGGAACCTGAAGGCGGGTTATTGTTATTCGAGTGTCTTATTGGGTGTAATAACAAGTGATGTTTGGTGAGAGTAGTCATAGCGGTGTCGAACGAAGGTCTTAATGTCAAAGACCCTGTCTCTGGGTAGACTCGAGCAGCGCCACAGCTAAGAGGTAGTGTATGGAGGTTTGGGAGCAGGTATCCGGGAATTATTCGCAGAGACCATTCCCCGCACAAGCGCTAGGGTGCAGTCAAGCTGCGTGAGGGTGGAGTAGTCGCGGAGAACCAACGGCTGAGAATTTTGTGTTCTTACATGGAAGATGTCCATCATGAGTTAGTGAGTCAGGTTGTCAGAATACATACTGCTGGTTAAAGTACTTCCGCCTTCCATCTGCCCTAAACCCGCAACTCGCAATGTTCTTGTTCCTACATCCCTCCCCACCATTATTTCCTTTTCAACCTTGACTCAAAGTGAAGTCTACCGCCCTTCCTTTATTTTCCCCTTGGTAACACATAGATGAACTCCCCATTAACAGCTCTCCCAGGCTTGCCACACCTTCATTCGCTGGTACGGTTATTCCCGATTTGCGATATCCGTGCCGCCGTGATAAAGGTTTCTGTGTTTCTACCCTCTGTTGCGGTATTTGTTGGGAAGACCCACTCCGCCGTAGCTGAGGTCAATTTGTGAGGGACCTTAAGAATGAGTTGCAACCAGTGTAGTTTGTGTTTGTGTAAGTGGTCAAAGGGTAACTTCCTGCACCATCTTCTCTGCATGATGTTGCTGGTACAAGGTGTTCGCCGGAGTTTTATGGACCACCTAGTCAAATATTTTTGTGACGGAAACGCAGAAATTTGCCTGTCGGGTGGTATGTAGGATGCCAGTAATGTGATCGTAAGTATTTACCAGCTGATTTTCCCAGAAGGTACCTAAGAGTTATTGGCTCAAGGCTCATCAGTCGGAGTCGCTAAATTTGCCGGTGAAAAGAGCACCCGATGCCTCGCTTGTCCCCGCAACAATCACACCGATCAGAACCCAAAACCCATACACATCTATCTTTTAATCTCTCCTTCAGGCTGTACCCCCGCAATACAATCTTTACCAATCTCTGCCAGCACATCTAACCTCATCATAGACCCTGCGTGGGTCCAGTGATCGTTAGTTATAAGCGTGTCAGATCACCTCGGTTGTCCTATTACGCCGCGCCCTGAGCGATATCCTCTCTCCCGGAAGAAAGTGACTGCATAGACTTCGCCCACCCCCCCCAAATCCTCCGCCTTGGTAATTAAAGCGTTCCCGGTCCTCGATCTTGTACGAGTCCACCTGCTCGAATCGCGGTGATCAGTTGACATGTGACGATCCTTCTATCCTTCTATCCCCCACCTTGCCTAGGCTTTCGTACTCCCCGTCCCCTCCCACTTCATTTTCGGCCTCCACATTTACCTGGTCTCACCCTCTCTCCCGATAAACCTAACCGCAGGTAAACTGACGCCTTCTCTTCCGCTCCCCACCCTCTTCTGAATTATCCTCTCGGTGCCGTTGTCTTTAGATTCCCTCCTCCGCCGGCTCGCGTCCTCGCATGCATCGCGCGCAATAACCAAACATGCGTAAGCAGGCAGACGAGCAAGCCAGTGGTGCCTCCCGCGATAGTTGTGAAGGGTTTCGTAATTTGACGGTGCCGGCTCAGGGCGGGGAATAATGTGCTAGGAGTTCAGGGGGTATTGATGGCAGGTTTTTTGCGAGAGAGGGTGTTGACGCGTGGAAAGTGTGGTTTTAAAACTGGGTTTCGCGTGGTCTCGGCTTTTGGGGGGGGTAGGTCGCGCACCGGTGAGGCCAAGCAGCTACCTCCAGGGAGTCTGGTACATCCCCGGCAACCCTTACCCCTGCGAAAATCTGGCGCCTAGACTAAATAAGCAGGCCGACCATAGTCTGGAGGGCACTAGCCACTTGTATTATATTAATAAATAGCTAACACCCTATGTTATGATCATGATTGCGTTGCCAGTTGGTGTAATACATACTTGTTCTACAATACTACATCCACAACCATGTCTCCAAAATACCCACAAGTGTATACGCCATGAGAGCGTCTCGACCATGATGCCGAATCTATACTTCTACTACACCAGCAAACTTCCCCGATTGAGTGCTTTAGTAACTTTTAAATTTGAGAGATGCTTCGTGATAACACCCATGCATAGTTATACCTCCAAATTCAGTATACCTGGACAAAAGTAAGCGAGATTCACTTGATAAGAATTAGAGATCCCCCCGCTCGAAAACTTAACGGTTTATTTAGGATTGGGTTGTATTGCTTGTGGGTACATTTCTATAGAAGTGTATATGTCTGAGGAACGAACACAAGAGAAGGAAAGAAAACCAGTGGCTTATATATCCTACGGTGTATAGGGGGTCTAATATGGAGATGATGAGAAATCAAACAATGCGTGAATGAGGCAAGCCAATAATCAAATGAAATACATGAGTCATAACATCTTGCACAAGTAGCTGCACTGCCACTACTGCTGTCCACTGGTAATCCACCCCAAGTAATGTACAAGGGGGAATATTTTAACAGGTAAAATATATAACTCCCTTGTGTATTTCCCTGTTCACAAGGTCATGGTGTAACCATCAAAAATAGGGAAGAAATAATCTTGTCGCATATTAAACAATTTAGTTGCATAACCCCGAGACTTTGAGATATGTGTCCCGTAGGGCCGGGGGGGGGGCATGTAGAAATTAACCACAATTAGTTCATACCACCCTCGAGTAAGCGAGAAACAGGGAAAATATTCTGCACTTGAGGAAACCAATTCAAGTGCCATATATGTCGGGAGGAAAGGGCTCAAGGATATTCTGTAGGACTTCATTGCAGAAGAATTGAGAATGCCTCCTTGGCGTCTGACGCCGTGAGCGTGGGTGGTGCCTTTCTTCCAATTGTCAATTCCCTCGTTTGGCTCATGGCATTCCTGACGCATCTCCTCTGGCTCATAGCCTTCCCGACGCCCCTTCCTTGGCTAATTGGCTTCCCGGCGTCGAGGAAAGCCCTAGTTCGAGTCACAGCCCCCCCGCCAAGTTATGTATTTCCTTTGTTGGAGTTAGTTGATTTTACTCCTGATTACGGGTTATGTAATCCGCTGCGGACAGGACTCTGTGAAGCTTACCACAAAGTTATCGTAGCGTAATAAATCTACAATCAGCTCTCTGGTTCATGCTCATATCGACGCCCTACCCCGGCTCATGTGTATCTCGCCACCCCTTTCCGCCTCATTTGGCTTCCGACGCCCTCCGCTGGCTTATGGGCGTCCGCCCGCATACGTTCATTAGTGTCCCCATATCCCACGTTACCTCCGTTGACTCCCAGATGCTGTCTGCCTCTGCAACAGGCCTCTACACGTCGACGGCGTGCCTCGCCACCTAGTCTGACGTTGCGGTCTCCTTGGTCACAATCTTATACTCGAACGTTCGCGTATTCCCCAATCCGCCTCTGACCACTCACAACCTAATATATTGAGTAATTATATTGATTCCCTGCGACCGGTATAGAGGGTCTATATCTCCAAGCTTCATTACTCCTGCAAGAGCTATTTCCAACTAGATTTGTTCCTCTATAGCCTTAGCAGCCTCTGAATAAATTGAGCTTCTCAATTATATTGATATTGATGCATGCTAGTCTTGATATTCTACTCTCGCAACATAGTATAACACATCCCTAAGTCCTGTTCATGTGTTGCCTAGCGTCCTGAAGCACCAATTATCTCTAGTGGCATTCCTCTAGTATCTAGTGGCGTCCCCACACGATCACGCCTCAGTATAAGTTCATGGCGTCCCGATGATGTCTTTGTTCACATGTCCCCTGGTTCATGCAGTTCAGGCAGTTGATGGGGATATATATATGCGGTGCAAGAAATACATAAACGTGTATGAACTTGCAGTGAATATATAGATCTCCAACTGCCTGAACATGCAAGTAATCCATGAACTTGCAGTGAATATATAGATCTCCAACTGCCTGAATGTGCAAGAAATCCATGAACTTGCAGTGAATATATAGATCTCTATGAACTACAGTCGTACTTGTGCATTTTTAGGGTATATTGACTTCTTGAGAAGCGTGCTGACACAGACTGATGACGACAATACCCGACCAGACCAACAAGTCAACTAGAGCGTAGTTTTAGCCTTAATACAAGGGCCGATACTTCAGCAGTCATAGTTACATCAAGCGGTTTTTCCAATCTAGACTCGGTTACCATACAAATTTTGCCAAGCGACCACTACTAACTAGGCTACACACTAAAAAAAAAAGTTTTATACCAGTCCCTCCACAGGAGCGGTCCTGCCAACCAGACTACCACGACTCCCCGCTCCCGCCATTCTTCTCAGCTGCCATGAGGGCCCTAGGCTGGCCCGTGTCATTGCTGGAGACAATGGAGGTCAGTTCTGCGGTTGCAGGAATACAGACAACACTCGTTATAACCATACCCGATATAAGCATATATGCATGCCCCTCGTGGTCCCCCCACTATGTAACAGGGCGTAATTTTCTCTCGATATAAGCATATCTTCACTATAAGCATGACATCTCTGGTCCTGACCGTATCCTTATAACGAGAGTTGTCTGTACACATATCACCTGATCCCCTTCTTCCCCTTTTGACCCCCTTCCATGCGTCATCAGCACCCCCGACTCGTCCAACCAATTTCTCTTCCTTTTCTCGTATAGGTACCAGTCGCCCAAACATATAACTTGAGCCATTTGCCCCTAGCTTGGCTGCCCGTTCTGTTTTCAATAGCCTCAAGGCACCACCAAAATACGGGCCTTGTTCGTAGAGGTCCATGGCGCCTGGAACATCCCCCTATCAGATGTGATCGACGCAAGTTGGCGAAGGGAGGCACACGGCTTTTGCATAAAATGCATAAGTGTCTGCATTTTGTAAGGCTCTGCTGGTTTTTAGGGTTACGATGCCCTTGTGTACGTATCTGTAGTCTATCGTCAGGGGAAATAAATTGCCCCAAGATGAGTGAATTCATGTAGCATTGAGGAAATCTATTCTTTCTCTAATAGTGATGGTGCAAAACGCTGCAGGTTGAAAAACGGTGGGCCCTGCCTGAGACAACGCATATTGGATTGGCTTTTCCTGATTCGGGTCTTCACACTCGTTCCGTGGATCATTGCAGAAAATGCTTGCTACAATGTCTGGGGAATGAAATGCCCTAAGAATTCCATCGAAACGAGCCGTGACTTGCATCCGTACGTCAAGATCGGTAGCGCCAAAGCATGTTCACAATCTAATCAATGTGGGTTAGAGTCGAGCACAAGGGGCAATATTATCCCATATTTGGCACCTACTTGTCCGTTGTAATATTGTTGTGTGATGTTACTTTAGCTACATATCTGGCCAGGTCCCATGTCCCCACCAGTAAGTTCTGAACAATGATCAAGTATTCGATGTCCCACAGGTATTGGATCAATAATAATTCGGGCAAGGGTGGAGCTGAGGAGGCCAGCCAGAATAAGGATCCGGATCGTAAACTGATGCATATTCTGAGTTTAGATTAGCAAGGTGTAGTGGGAGGGTGCCATGTGGAGAGGTTATTATACTCACATATGCGTACGAGCAGTCACAGTGAGTTGGCTGGCTTGCTGCACGGTACTGTCTCGTAGTTATGTATTCAGTTCTTCACAGATATTGACAGTGAAGGGTGAGGTGAAGAGTTGTGGGAGGATGCTGAATGGTGAATGGCGTGAATGGCGGGGTGAATATAACGAGAGTTATCTGTATCCTTCATTCTGGATAACAAATTGACGGCAAGTACGGCTCCGAAAAACATCGCAGCACAAAAACCATACAACGCTGGCATTAATCCCGGAGTGGGCCCTAGCAAATCCATCTATCAGTTGCACAGCCCCTCAAACCGACTCATAGATACAAACACGCTTGGAGTTTCTACAGCTTACCAAATGATGATCCCACAATCGACACTCCATACGCTAGGAATATTGGTGTTGTGTTCATTGCTGACATCAACGAAGGTGGTAGCAGAAATTCAGGAAGCTTGTTTAGTAGAGATCGAGAAGCCGTTAGGAAAAGTTCAAGAAACTGGGAAGAGGGGGGCGGGGGAAGAATGGCGTGAATCTGAAAGCCGAGTGCTGAGAAGAGTACCTACAGCCAAGTCTCGATAGACGCAACAGGACCCCGGCCCCGCCAAATTTCCGCGGGAAAATATACCTCGTTATCGGAAACCTCGCGTTATAAGAAACATCTTGTTGGTCCCGGAGGTGTTTCTTATATTGAACTTCACTGTGACAATTCACGATCATGAGCTCCAAAAATTACCCTGTTCGGAATTTGTTCCGTCGGTCCTACATCCACTAGGCTAGGCTTACGTATCTGGCTAGTCTGGAAATATGAGGGTTGTTAGTCATGGTACAGGCTAATATAATATAGGTTATAGGGTAGTAAGAAGATGCGCTTGATTTGGAGCAAGTGCGACTTTAAACGTGTGTGGGAAATTGCCGGTGGCTTTAAATTATGTCCCCCAAATCCGATATGTAGGCGGCACTATTCTTTCTAACGAACTATATCGTAAATACAAAGGAGGGGCGCAAGTGCATTTCAGTGCTAGCAAATTTAATTATCAAGGATAACATTGTGATACTGCGTCGACCTTATTGCACTCCTGCATTATTACCGCTGGTGAGGGCTCCCCTGCATACGTAGACCTTCTATGAGGACCCTTGTTGCTTGTTTCTACCATTTGTGCGCTTGTAGCTTTTCCTTCACTATGTTCTACGAGAGGCCGGTGCCCGCCACGCTACTTCACCTTACAATTGAGTCTTTCTTCTTGCGTAACTGTAACTGGAATATTGTCAGTTCGTTTAGCATTCAAGTCGAACCTATGTAAATGCGAGTGGTCTAAGCGCATACCTATCCATAACCATCTGCTGACGAGTTTCGCTATTAGCACCAGCGTCAATTATACATCATGAAGAAATCCTGCATACTTGTGCATGTGCATGCATCGGTCCCGATCCATGCCTAAACCTTAGGTTGGATTATGTGCCGATAGTATTGATATTTAATTTGTGGTGGAGTCACAAAATGGCCCGAAGAAGCAAGCAGAAGACAATGTGGTAACTATAGCGCTATCTAAAAGGTCATCTGCGTCTTCAGGGAGTCTAGTGAGAAGAGTCCGTTTAGAACAGTCCGGAGACATCTCAATGTCAACGTGAGATTGCTGGCTTGTTGTTCCGTGCAGTAAGACTTGCCCGCGGAAGTTGCCTGAAGCAAGTGAGGCTTGTGGTGATATACCGGTAATAGCAATACATGTGTGGAGGAAACGAATGTTAAAGGAGACTGCCACTTCGTCCTTGCTTGAGGTTGAATATTACACAACTGTCCGACATGAAAATGTAATATCTACATATCTGATTGAAATCTAATATTATAAGTGGCCGACGGACACTGATCTGTATAGTTGCTGCATAGGTCACCCAACCGAACCGCTGAGTGCTGAATAGGCCGCCCAACCAAACATGTATCTGCTAGTAATATCTCCTCGGCCTATAGCAACTGCTGCCACGATGTTAACTGCCGCTCCCGCTGCCTCCCCTAGCGGGGGATTGTTGAACCAGCCTGTCTGTGCATGATTTATTCGATGGATGGACGAACTGTCAATAGCGTATTCGAAGGAATGGAGCGGAGAATCGATATCCAATGAAGGAAGCTGCACACGGAGGGAGAGAGCACGAAGTGAGAGAGAAGATAGCGATGTATTGATCTGCCTGAGTAGTGGACTAATGAGAACTGAAGTGTAGCAGAAGCAGGAAATACAGAGGTTATATATATATGAATGGGGTCTGAAGAACCTTCATGAGTGCATATGAGATCATGGAAGCTATGGTGCACATGAGATGATGTGGGGCTCAATGTTGGGCGCCATGTGGAGCGCCATATCAGATCATGTGGGCCAAGTCGGCCCAGCTCGGTGTGGGCTGCAATGACATGTGGTTACATTACACATGTTTTATCATAGCGTCTGATTGACAAATGGATTTGACTGCGGAACCGGACCAACCAGGCCCGCACCCTGTAACGGGACAAGGACTCGCAGACTATAGAGTGGGCTCCAGGGAGCGCTCGTGGTGTATGACTATGGGTTCAAGAAGGAGCGTATGTATTGAGAGTAGATACAAGACGTTGCGTGAGGAGGGAAGGAAAGTAGGAGAGTAAGAAAATACATGAGGGTTATATAGAGATTCCGCCGTTCCAACTACCCAATAGAATAAAGCCATAAACATAGTACTCAGCCCTCGTATCGACCGATCTCGTGCGCCGTGTCACACCCCCATATACAACGAAGTGCTCAGCATATGCATGAGCAGTGGTTATGTGGTTGTCATATTGGCCGCGAAACCTCACAAAGCTTTTTCCAGAGGAACACAGCCCGTGCCGCTTCTTCACACGAAGTCCTTGTCTCAGGCTGTGTAGAGCAGAGATTGCCGGGTTCGAAGCTGGCTGGCAGTGTATACCAGTTTACCATTTCCTACAAATAGATAGTCGCCTTGAGTGATTTGAAAGTAGTGACAAAGGGTCAGATTGTCATATGGATTGGGGTTCCATCGTGGGGCAACAGATTCGAGGTTATATAACGTATTTGAGCGGGATCCGGCGCACTTCCGGGACGCATGTATTTAATTGTTAAAAAATCGAAATATAATGCAAATAGGCTCAAATTAAAACCAGAGTTTTAGTATATACTAAGAAGCCATCTGCAAGTGCTGCCCTAGGGTGAGCATTGCTATATGAGGTTGTGAAAAATGGAAGGTAGGAATTGGAGTATGTATGGACTAGCAATTGATGTTACGGAATTGTGCCCCCAAAGGACTTGTGGGGCTCAATATACGTTGTATGTGATGTATAAAAAATGTGGATTCAGTATCAGGACAAACCGCCCACTATGTGAAACATATAACATTGTAAAGATTACGAGGTTATGAGTAGAGAAATCTTGAAGATGAGAGAGATATAGATGTATTTGTGCGGGCTATGTAGAGATCGCTATAGTATGAATGCTATGGTTCTACTGCCTTGCTCTTATTTCCACCAGCGAATTCCAGCTCTTTTATCCTTCCCGACATATCCAAACTGTCTCCATTTGGTCGCTCTTATTATCCCTTCATACGAAATTGTCTCCATTCCTACCATGATCGTCAATGCTTATCCACGTGATCACAGCGAGAGTATTTTCCTACAAACATAAATAAAATACGAGAAAAAAACCGCCCAGATGTATGAAAAATATAACAAATAAAATATAACAAATAAAATTCTAGCAACCAAGTCCTTTTCCGCAACACTATAGAATGCAATGTACTATCTAAATCAGAGGCCCCGACCGAAGCTGAATGCGAAATAGAAGAAAGAGTTTCGTATGAAGTAATAATACTAGAATATTATGCAGATTGGTGAATGGGCCGTCCCAACCAGCAATAGCGTCCCATTGCTGACTGGGCCGTATTGCTGAATGGGTCAGAACAGCTCTACACCCCTAACAATGGCGTACTTCTCTAAATTGACGGACCCTGTTAGCAACGAGTGGAAGAGACAGGAAGGGTCCCGGCTGACACGTGACTTCTAACGGGACGAATAACCACAGGTTTCTTT
>Ga0307511_10005278_pt1 | contig 13162 bp, 17 predicted proteins | sample 13_EM_MG_FD_200266 | JGI IMG/M metagenome (GOLD analysis project Ga0307511, IMG submission 200266) | Populus trichocarpa ectomycorrhiza microbial communities from riparian zone in the Pacific Northwest, United States - 13_EM | ecosystem: Host-associated > Plants > Roots > Unclassified | place...
CCGTTTCTACAACAGTGTGCGGAGGCACTCCTCGATCGGGATGCTCAGTCCCGACATCTACGAGAAGTCGCTGCCAGCGGCTGCGTGAACCTTGTAAGCCCCTGTCCACCGTTCGGGGTGAACCTCAGAACGGCGCGCTGCCGAGCAGCGACGGCCTGTCAGCTGAAGCTCATCATGCGGACGTCACTCGGTCGTTCCAGTCGATGTGGTGGCGTGTTAGCCAGTCGGCGGCATTGCGGGGGCCACGCTTGAGCATGCGCGGCAACATGAGATCGCGGACGATCCGGCCGACAGGTCCGGGGAGGGCGCGGTTGCCCATCCGGGCGCTGGTGGCGACGACGCGTTCGACCCGTTCGCGGCGGCGTTGCTCGAAGGCGAGGAAAGCCTGCCCTGGGGAGGGAAGGTCGCGCAGGCACTGGGCGAGGACGATGCCGTCCTCGATGGCCATGGACGCGCCGTGGCCGGCGTTGGGCGCCGAGACGTGTGCGGCGTCGCCGATGACGATCATCGCGTCGCGGTGCCAGTTGGGTACTGGCTCGATGTCGTAGGAGCTGCTGGCGATGATGGTGTCGGTGGCGGAGACGATGGCGCGGGCGGACGTTTGGTCGCCGGCGAGGAGCCGCAGTACGCGCTCCTGCCATTGGGAAGTTGTGATGGCGGCCAGCTCGTCCTTCGACAACTCGGGCCCGGGGCAGTTGGCGAACCACCAGGTCTGGCCGTCTGGCGCGGTCGCGTAGGCGAACAGAACCCGTTTGCCATAGACGAATCGGAACGTCTGCGACGGCGCGGTCAGGGCACTGGAGGCATAGCCGCACACCGTGGTCGCGCCGCGGTAGGACGGCTTCGGCGCGTTCGGGTCGGTGAGCCTGCGGACCACCGAGTGGATGCCGTCGGCTCCAATGAGGATGTCGCCGACGGCTCGGCTACCGTCCTCGAAGACTGCGGTCACGCCGGCGGTGCCGAGGACGGCCTCCTTCAACCGCTTGCCGTGGTCGATTGGCACGCCACGGGCGGCGGCCTCGGCGCGAAGGAGTTTGTACAGCTCGGCCCGCTTGATCGCGTGTGGCCCGTCGACGCCAGTCGTCGTGCCGACGGCGCTGTCGCCGAGATGCTTGCCGGTGTGGGTGAAGAACTGAACGGTGTCGATCGGGAACGAGCTGTTGACGACCAAGTCGTAGCAGTCGATCGCGCGCAGAGCGTCGAGACCGTTGTTCATGAGCGTCAGGAAGGCGCCGACCTCGCTCGCCGTCGAGGGGTACGCCTCGTAGACGGTCGCGTCGATACCCGCCTTGCGCAGGGCCATCGCCGTCACGGTGCCGGCGATGCCGCCGCCGATGATCAGGGCCGTGCTCATGTACGTCTCCGGACTGCTAATTCGGACGGAGGGAACGGGATAGCTTGACCAACTCAGCGACGTCCGCCTCCAGGCCCCGCTGCCGGGGCACGGCGATGGGGATGGCCTGACTGGGAGCCGACTCGCCAGCCGCGTGGTGTTCCAGGGCTTGACGGAGCTGGATGGCGAACGGTCCGTTGTCGGGCTTCTGCACGGTGAGGTGTGGGCTGATGCGGACGAGTCCGTCTCGGCACTCGATGGCCCGGCGGTAGTACCGGCGGTGGACGCCGGTGAAGGTGAGCGCGTCGCGCCAGGGCGCGATCTCCACGCGTGCCAGGGCGTCCTCTGGGAACTCGGCGTGCAATGCGGCCCACAAGGGGCGTAGGTCTCGGTAGGCGCGCAGGTGCCGGCGCCAAACGCGGAAGGCTGCCCACCGCGCGGCGACGGCCGGGTAGCAGACGCCGAGGAGGAAGAGTGCGGTACCCGGCAACAGAAGTAGCGAGGCGCCGACAAAGCTCAACGCGGTGGCTGCGGACTTGCCGACCGGGCCCGGATTGGTCTGGCTGATGACGATGGAGGGGATGAACAGGCAGTCGGCCCCGACGATCGCGGCCATGCCCCATGAAGCGATTCGCAGCCCTCGCGAAAGCCGAGTGCTCACGATGCGCGCGTATCTGCGGCTCCAGACAAAGGCAGCGCCGAAGCCGACAGCGAGGTAGGCGTCAGCGACGCTGAAGAGCACGGTGCCGGTGATCGAGTGGGAGTCGGCCGGCGCGTCGGCCGGTGTGGCGAAGGCCGCCCACGTCATGGCGCCGAGGGCGACCGGCAGCAGGATGAGGTACCAGGCTGTGCGGCGCCAGGCCAGCCGTGCGTCCCCGGTTGAGAATACGAAGAAGTACACCAGCAGGGTGGCGCCGACGAGCAGTACGCCATGCTGCAGCAGGCGCGTGAACATCGGCGGTAGTCGCAGAATAGCGATGTTGTGGTCGGCGGCGATGCCGAGCGGGAAGGCGATCAGCAGGCAGGCGACAACGCCGGTCACCGCCCATAGCGGCACGTTCCGCGGCATCCGGACCAGTCGGGTCGCCAACACCGCGAGCACGATCGCGGCCGTGGCGCCGTACAGGACCACCAGTTCGATCACAACCAGCCGATCCTGCTGTCGAGTGCTGAGTCGATGTGCGGTGCCGCGGAGATGGACTGGGTCCTGGGTGCGACGATGTCGACGACGGACGCCCAACCGAGGATGATCGTCGCGACCGTTTCGGCCTCACGCTCGTGCTCGGTGTCGTAGGACGTCCGCCGCAGCGCTCGGCGTACGTACTCGGGCGTGACGCCGAGCTGAAGGTCCGTCAGCAGATCGTCGTCCTGATCGTCGCTCGTGTGATCGGCGATCATGTGGCCGATCTCGTGCAGGACGATGTGGTCCTGGTGCGCGGGCGACGTCTCCCGCTGGTACAGGATGTAGTCCGTTGTCGGCGTGGCGATCCACAGGCCGAACGGTCCCGGCACTGGGATCTCGTAGGGGACCAGCTCGATCGGCCGTCCACGGCGTTCACCGAGCCGGGCGCACAGCAGTTCGACGTCCAACGGCGGCGTGATGTCCAGGCTGTTCAACAGCTTTCGACATCGTCGCCGCAGCTTTCGCTCGCGCACGAACGACCTCCCAGTTGCAACGCAAACCCTGCGGTAAGACTCAGTCCCTGGCGGCGTCACCCCGCTTCAGCCGCTCCAATTCGTAGACCACGTTCACCAGCTCGGCTACTTGGCTGAGCCCTTCGGGCGACAGCTCACCGGCTCGCGCCGCCATCACCTGGACCGCGTCCCGGCTGGTGGCGGCAAGCATGCGCTCGTGCGCCTCCTGGAGCGCGGCGAGCCGCTGATCAACGGCCCGGGCGACGTCCTCGTTGATGAAGTAGGCACCGGTGGTGCCAAAGAAGTTGGCGAGCGCCTCGACGTGCCTGATGGTGGGGTTGTCTCGGCGACCAGTCCGGAGCTGCCAGACGTAGGTCGTGGAGATCTTCACCCCAGACCCGCAGATCGCCTCGGCGACCTCGTCGTTCTTGTACTCCCGGCTCTCCCCGGGAGGCTTCACCGTGGCGAACAGGTAGTTGAGTTTGGCCGCGAAGGTGCTCCGCTCGTGCTCCGAGGCTGCCATGGCTTCCTCCCTCCGGTCCGCGGAGGCGCTATCCGAGACAACTGTCATGAACGGGCGGGCGCTCATGTTCCACACGTCAGTTGCATGGTCCACCCTGACGCCGCTGGCCGCGAGCTTTTGCTGAGATGAACCCTCGAACGGGTGAACTGATTGTTGTCAGTTTGCCGTTGGCCGCCGATTCGGGGTCGTCCGTGCCGCGGTTCGCCGAGCTGGGGAACCTCTGGATCGGCGTCAAGTCACACCAACGGGTGAAGCACTCCCGTGCTTCCCTTGAGGTAAGCACGGGGGCGGCGAGTAGACCTGTCCTTAGTGGATGAATGCCTTCGTTCTCCTACGAGACAAGGGAGTGACCGTGTTTGCAGGCAATGGAGTCGCTTCGCGGTCACTCCCGCAGACGTTCGACACCGTGGCTCATCGCCTCCGTCACGGTGCGGACGAAGAGGCGCTGGCTGGACGACATGTTGCCCCCAACCGACGTCCCAGCCGGTGCCTCTCCCTCGCGCGAGTCGCGGCGTTCTCTGCGGCAGCAATCGCCTTTGCTGGCGGATGCGCCGCCGCCACGACGGCGACACCGCCGTCGTCGAGCACTGCTACGTCGCGGATGGTCGACGTGCGTGACGCCATCAACGAGGCTTACCAGAACTTCTGGGCTGTGGGAAACGCGGTCATCCACGATGACCCTGCGAAGTGGCGCTCGGAGTTGGCAGCCGTGGCGGTCGATCCGCAGTTGTCGAGGATGTTGAACAACCTGAACACGTTGCAGTCGCGGTCGCTGACCGTCTACGGCGAGACGCGTGAACATGTGACGAAGATCGACGTCGTCGGTGCCAGCGCGACCGTGCAGGACTGTCAGGACGCGAGCGGAACCGGCCAGGCGGACGCGACGACCGGCGAGCACAAGACGGTCGGAGTGCCGCGAAGTCCGGTCAGTGCACGGATGCAGCGCGGAGCGGACGGCATGTGGCGAGTCGCGGAGGTTTCATTTCCGGGAGGAACGTGCTGATGAGACGGACAAGTGCGGTCAGCATTGTGGTGTTGACCAGTTCAATGATCATCCTGGTGTCGGCCGGTGGAGCATCGGCGGACGGACCTGGTGGTCAGGTCGTCGTGGCACCGGTGGATCCGGGAGGCGTCTTCGTCAACCCGGGCGTCGGGATTGGGGCGGCGAGTCCTGGAGGTCCAGCGGCGTCGGGGAACACTGCGAGTCCCGGCGGCTCCAGCCCTGCCGTCACGTGTGTGTTCGAGCCGGCAGACAAGACCACGTCCGATATGTTCGCGGCGGGCACGCCAGGTTACGCCGGCACGGTCGCTGGTGGCGGATCGACGGGCTATTACCTGGTGTGCAACGGAGTTCACGAAGGATGGTTCAACGGGCCGGAACGACTGCCCAGTGGTGCGGGGGAGTTGGTGAGCCCGGAGCAGTTAGCGCAGCAGGCTTACCGACTGCTTGTGCTTCCTTTGCCGACACCGCATTTCTCCCCGGATCTACATGCTCCGACCGGTCGAGCCACGGTGGTGGGGGAGCACACCTGGATCTGGACGGACAAGGCGAGTTGGGCGGTGCAGTCCAAGCGTGTGCAGGCCGGGCCAGTGTGGGCTGAAGCCATTGCCACGCCGACGAAGTTGCTCTTCACGCCGAACACCGACCGCCCGTTGGCCTGCGGCGGGCCGGGTACCGCCTACACCCCAGCGGCCGGCGTGCACGCGGCCTCACCTGACTGCGACTACGTCTTCGAACGACCCCGCGATCACGTCGACGCGACGTTCGCGATCCAGTGGACGGTGCGGTGGACTGGATCCACCGGCACAGCCCCCGCGGGCGGGACGCTGCCTCCGATGACTTCTCGTGCCACCGCCGAGTTCGCGGTCATGGACGTCCAATCTCTCAACGCCAGCTGAATTTCTCTTTCACTCACGTGTTTTCCGAGTTCCTCATGGAGGAGGAGTCTGTCATGTTCACAACAGTCACGATGGTCGCGATCGCGGCGAGCGTCGTCGGTCTCGTCGGCGGCGATCCCGGCGCGGCGTCGACGTCGGTCCACCTGGAACGCGGCGCCGCTGTACACGGTGTGGCCGCTGGTCATTGGCAGCAGCACATGGCGGCTTCGCCGTCGGACACGGTTGGCACGCCGGCGGAGCTGCAGGCTCCGCCCCCGCCCCCGTTGGGGGACCACACATGCGCCCGGATCAACAGTGACGGCGTTCGCATCCACTCCACGTTCAACATGTCCAGCGCAGTTATCGGGCTGGCCTACAAGGGCGACCTGTTCAAGATCAGGGACTTCCCGGGCGGTGGCTGGTGGGAGGGCACGGACATGCGTAGCGGGGTGCATGGATGGGTGGTCGACCAGTTCGTCGATTACTTTGCGGTGTGCTGCTGAGATCGGTGCTGTTGACTCTGTCGATTTCCGTGCTCAGTTCTCGCTGAGACTCCTTTCCGAGTTCGTCGAATTCCTGTTGGGGGACAACCATGTCTGTGTCCGGACTCGTCGCGACCACCACGCGAACCGCGCCACCGCCACCTCGCCCAGATCCGTCGCGCCGTCGGTGGTGGCTGGCCGCGGGCGGGGTGGTGATCCTGGCCGGCTCCATCACCGGCGTGCAAACCTATGTGCTGGCGCAGAACCAGACCACGCCGGTGCTCGTGTTGGCCCGCGATGTCAGCTGGGGGCACCAGCTCGGCGGCGGCGACCTCGCCGTGGCCGACGTCTTGGTCGACGAGCGCGTGCCGACGATCGGTGCGGACCAGCGCGAGCGTGTGGTTGGTCAGATCGCCGCGCACACCCTGACCGCCGGCAGCCTGCTGACCCAGGCAGGGCTCACGGCCGACCGGGTGCCGGGCCCGGGGCAGCTGGTCGTGGGGGTGCTGCTCAAGCCCGGCGGGATTCCGGCGCGCGGCGCGCACCCGGGCGACGCGGTGCTGCTGACCCCGACTGCCAGCGCCGGGGACACCGCGGCGTCGGTGGCCGCGGTGCGGGGCACTGCGCTGGATGCGGGGCCGGCGGCCGCGGACGGGTCGGTGACGGTGGACGTGGTCGTCGACGCGGCCCAGCGCGACATCGCCGCCCCGGCTGGGGCCGGGCAGGTCGTGCTGTCGCTGCTCGGCGGGATCGGGCGGTGAGGGCGATGGCGGTCATCGCGTTGGTGTCGGCGAAGACCTCGCCCGGGGCGACGACCACGGCGGTCGCGTTGGCGCTGAGCTGGGCCACGCCGACGCTGCTGGTCGGCGCGGATCCGGGCGGCGACGACGTGCTCAGCGGCTATCTCGGGCCGTGGGTGTCCAAGGGCTTGGTGCGTCCGAACATGGGCCTGGTCAGCTTCGCGCACGCGACCCGGCACACCGACCCCGCCGAGGTCGGTGATCTCGCCGCGCACACCCAGCTGCTGCCCGGCGGCCGCGACGCGCGGGTGCTGGTCGGGTTGACCGAGCCGTCGCAGGGCGCGGTGGTCGGCGCGGGCGGGTGGCGGCGGCTGGCGACCGCCCTGAGCGCGATGGCCGGTCCGGGGCGGGAGTGTGACGCGGTGGTGGACTGTGGCCGGTTCGGCCCTGCCACGCCCCGTGCCTTGATCGAGGTCGCGGATCTGGTGCTGGTGGCGGTACGGCCGTGTCATCGGTCGGTGATGGCGGCGCGTCCGCTGCTGCGGGTGCTGCGTCAGCAGGTTCCCGCGGAGCGGCTTGGGCTGGCGGTGGTGGCCACGACCGCGCGCGGGGCCGCCGAGGTGCGGGAGGTGCTGGACGTGCCGCTCGCGCTGACATTGCCGTCGGATCTGGTGGCGGCGCAGGCCTGTTCGGACGCTGCGGCGGCAGTGCCGCGCACGTCGCCGTTGATCCGTGAGGCGGTCGCGGCCGGGCATCGCCTGCACGCCGCCCTCACCCACGCGTCTCTTGGGCGCGTGTTGGTCGGGACGCGGTCATGACCGCCGTGGTCCCGCGCCGCTTGGCACCCGCGGCCGACCCGGGTCTGGTCGGCGAGCTGCGGCGCCGGGTCGACGCCCGGCTGGACCACGCCGCGCAGGCCGATCGTGCCGAAGGCCGCGCGCTGTCCCGCGCCGAGGAAGCGGCGCGCACCGAGGCGGTGGTGTGGCAGGAGGTCGAGGCCTGGACCGCGCACCGCGCCCAGGCTGGCCAGCCCACGCTGGCCCGGGTCGTCGAGCAGGAGCTGGCGGCGGCGGTGATCGCCGCCCTGTCCGGGCTGGGTCCGTTGGAGGCGTTGCTGCGCCGCGAGGATGTGGAGAACATCCTGGTGTTCGGCTGCGACACGGTGTTCCTGGAACTGGCCGATGGCACGGTGCAGACGTGGCCGTGGCCGCTGGCCGAGTCCGACACCGCGCTGGTCGCCTTGTTGGAGGGCATGTTCGCCCGGCTCGGCGCGACCGGCCGGGAGTTCTCGGTGGCGGCGCCGATCGGGAATCTGCGGCTGCCGGCCGGCGGCCCGTTGGGGGCGCGGTTGGCGGCGGTCATGCAGGTCACCGAACGCCCGACCGCCGCGATTCGCCGGCACCGGTTGGCCAACGCCACCCTGGACACCCTGGTCGAACACAACACCCTCGACCTGGAGCTGGCCGGGTTCTTATCGGCGGCGGTCCGGGCCGGGCTGCGGATCGTGGTGTCGGGGGAGTGGGGCTCCGGCAAGACAACGCTGCTGCGAGCACTGTGCCATGAGATCCCGCCGTATGAGCACGTGGTGACCATCGAGGACGACCGGGAACTCGGGCTGCACACGTGGCCGCAGCGCCACCCCCTGGTGACCTCGATGGAGGCCCGGCTCCCGAATGCCGAGGGCGTCGGGGCGATCACGGTGGAGCAGTTGGTGACGCAGGCGTTGCGGCACTCGCCGCGGCGGGTGATTGTCGGCGAGGTCCGCGGCGGCGAGGTCACCACGTTGTTGCGGGCGTTGAGCACCGGCGCGGGCGGGCTGTGCACGCTGCACGCCGACGCCCCGCACAGCGTGTTCGATCGGATCGCGAACATGGCCCAGCTCGCGATCCCGCCGCTGCCGGTGCAAACCGCCTACCGGTGGACCGCGACCGCGGTGGACCTGATCGTGCACGTGACGCGCCGGGACCGGGCCGGCGGGCGGGAGCGGTTCGTCTCGCACGTGCTGGAGGTCGGCGCGGTCGGGGAGACCGGCCGCCCGGACGCGACCGAGCTGTTCGCCCCCGACCCGACAACCGGCCGTGCGGTGCCGGGATTCCCGCCCAGCCCGCGCTTGCACGCGCTGTTGCGGTCGCACGGCGTGGACCTCACGACGTGGGCGGGCACGCCATGACCTCGATCTTGTGTGGAGTCGGCGTCGCGCTGGGCCTGTGCGCCATTGTCGCCGGGCTGATCGGCCTCGACCTGCCGCGCATTCCCCGCCGCGCCATACGGTTTCCGGTTCGGCCGGCGCTGCTGGCCGCGGGCCTGGCCGGTGGGGTGGTGGCGTGGCTGGTCACGGGATGGCCGGTCGGCGGCCTGGCGGTGGCCGCTGGTGTGATCGCCGGGCCTGTGTTGCTGCGCCCGACCGGCGTGCGTGAGGTGATCGAGCGGCGGGAAGCGCTGGCCGAGTGGATCCAACGCCTCGCGGGCTTGTTGGCCGCCGGTGCGGGCGGTATTGACGAGGCGATCGCGCGCAGCGCCCGCACCACCCCGACCGTGCTGGCCGAGCCGATCATGGCGCTGGTCGCCCGCACCCGTCGACTGGGCACGGAACCCGCGTTGCGGCAGCTGGCCGACGAGCTGAACGACGCCGAGGTGGACGCGGTGGTGGCCAGCCTGATCCTGCGGGTCCACGCCGGCGGCACGGGCCTGGTCGAGGTCCTGCAGGCCCGCGCGGCGACGCTGCGCCAGCAGGTGCAGGCTCAGCTGGCGCTGGAGGCCGAGCGGCAGAAGCCCCGCACCCAGATGACGATCGTCATGGTGATCGTCACGGTCACCGTGTTGGGTCTGCTGGCCGGCTCGCACCTGCTCGACTCCTACAGCAGTGCGCAGGGCCAGCTGTGGATGGCCCTGGTTGCCGGGATCTGGGCGGTGGCGTTCTGGTGGGCCCACCACCTGACCCGCCCACCGCGACCCAATCGCTTCCTCGTCGACGCGCGCCCGGGGAGGCGGTCGTGACCACCGCGGCGCTGTTGCTGGCCCTCGGCGTCGCGAGCGGTGTCGGGATGATCGCTGCCGCAGTGCTGCCGGCGCGGCGGGAACGGCTGGCCGAGGTGATCGCCCGCATCGACGCGGTCACCGCCAACGCCGACCACCCTGTCGCTCGCGTCGGGTGGTGGCGGGCGCCGATCGACCGGCTGACCGCGTCCTGCGCGCGGTCGACCAGCCGGTGGCTCACCATCCCGGCCGCGGACCTCGCCTTGCTCGATCAGACCCCGGCCGCCTTCACTGCCCGCCGCTTGGCCGCCGCCGGCATCGCTGCGGCGGCCGCGGCCCTTGCCGCGCCGCGGCTGCTGCCGGTGCCGCAGCTGCCGATCGCCGCCGTGGCCGGCGCGGCGCTGGGTTGGGTGTTGCCGGGCCTGCAGGCGCGCAGGTGGGCGGGGCGGGCGCGGGTGGAGTTCGTCGCCGCGATCGCCGTGCTGTGCGACCTGACCGCGCAGGAACGCGACGCCGGCCGCGCCCCGGCCCAGGCGATCACCGAGGCCGCCACCGTCGCCGAGGGCTGGGTCAGCTTGCTGGTGCGGGCCCGGCTGCGCAGCGCGCAACGCCTCGGCGTCACCGCGTGGGCCGCGCTGGCCGCGCTGGGCGAGCAGGTCGAGGTCCGGCCGGTCGCCGACCTGGCGGAGATCATCGCCACCGCCGCTGATGGCGCCGCGATCAGCCGGGCTCTGCGCGACAAGGCCACGGCGTTGCGGGCCGCGGCGATCCAGGCCGACACCGCTACGGCCAACGCCCGCGTGGAGTGGCTGGTCTGGCCGGTCGGATTGCTGGTGATCGGCATGCTGCTGCTGGTGCTGCGCGGCATCACGGTCCAGACCGTAATCCCCTGATTTCTTTCCTTCTATTGCAAGGAGAACGATCCGTGATCACCGACAAGATTCACCGTTGGGCGACCATCGCGTTCGTCGCGCTGTCCTCCCGCGCCCGCGACGTGGCGCACCAGCTGCGCCACGAGGACCAGGGTTCGGTTCAGGTCGAATACGCGTTGGTCATCGGGTTCGTGCTGCTGATCGCGGCCGCCGTGCTGTGGCCGCAACTGCAGCAGCTGTTCACCGCCCTGGTGGCGAAGTGGAAAGTCCCGTGAGCACCGGGATCCGGGATGACCGGGGCTCGGTGTCGGTGGAGGCCGCGCTGTGGCTGGTGCCGGCGCTGATCGTGGTGCTCGGGCTGGTGCAGCTCGCATTGTGGTGGGCCGTGGTGGACACCTGCTCCGCTGCCGCCCAGCAGGGCCTGGACACCGGCCGCGTCCTGGGCGCTACACCCGCCGATGCGACCCAGCAAGCCACCGGCTACCTGGCCCGCGCCACCGGCTTGGCCCACGACCCGCGGGTGTCCACCGCCGGCACCACCGACACCGTGATGCGGATCAGCGTGTCGGCCGAGGTGACCATGGTGGTGCCGATCCCGGGCCTGTCGTGGCACGTGGAACGCGCCGCCGTCGGCGCCCGCGAACACCGCACTAACCCTTGGGGGACAGCGTGATGGACACTGGAGTGTTCGACACCGGAACCGAACCCGTGCTGTGGCGGCCTGATCTGGACCGCGGTCGGCTGCGTCGCCGAGGTGTGCTGGAGTCGATCGTGGTGGAGCCGTTGCCGTTCGCCCTGATCGGCGTCGCGATCGGCCTGCTAGCCGGTGGCTGGACCGGACTCGCGATCACCGTCGCGACCCTGGTGTTGTCATGGTGGTGGTCGGTGTCGGCCTACCGGTGCTGGGGTCTGGACTGCAGCCGGCCCGGCTACACCCGGCACCGCCGCGACCGCGGCGCCGGCGAATGGTTCTACCGCCCCACCGACTTCCACGCCCTGCCACCGGACAACCGCGTCCTGGTGGAGCGGATCTTCGCCGCGCTGCCGGCGTTCGACGACGACGCTTTCGCCTGGCTCGACCGTGAGCACCGCGCAGGGGCGCACCAGCTCGGGTGGGAGCTGCTGGAGGGTCTGCATCACACACTGCCGGCCCGGGCCGTGCTCGCCCGCGTGTCCGCTGACCTTGCCTGCGACCACGACGTCCAAGCGGTCCGCCACCAGCTCGTCCTGCTCGATCGAGAGATCGCCGACGCCGTCGACGCGTTCGTCGAGACCGCCACCCTGGTCGGGGATCTCGGCCGGCGGCTGACCCGGCAGTCCCGACTGGCCGCCCTGCACGAGGGCCTTCACCACCTGCGCCTGCCCGCCGCACCGGTCGGGATGGCCGCGCTACGCGAGGAGATCCGCTGCCACGCCCGCGCCGTCGACGACGTCCTCGACCTGGCCGGGAGCAGGTCGTGATCGCCTGGCTGCGGCGCCTGCTCGCCGACGAGCAGGGCGCGGTCTTGGCGGAGGTCGCCGTGTACGTGCCGGCCGCCGCGCTGCTGGCCGCCATGGTGTGGGCCTACGGCGCTACCGACACAGCCCGCAGCAGCGTCCTGCACGCCGCGATCAGCGCCGCTCGTGTTGCCTCCCTCGCCCCCACCGCGGCGAAAGCCCAACAGGAGGCAACCGCCACCGCACACCAAGTGCTCGACGAGCACAAGCTGCCCTGCCACACGCTCACCGTCACCGTCGACACCGCCGGCTTCCGCGTGCCAGTCGGACAGTTCGCGATGGTCAACGCCGAGGTGACCTGCCAGATCAGTCTGGCCGACCTGTATGTCTCGGGGCTGCAAGGCGACCAGACGATCCGTGAACGCTGGGTCAGCGCCCTGGACACATTCCGGACACGGACCTGACTATGCCCAGCCTGCGCACCCGAATTGCCGCCCGCGTGCGGGAAGACCGCGGCTCGGTGTCGGCCACCATGGCCCTCGGCGTCGCCGTGGCCATGCTCGTGCTGGCGTTCGTCACGACGGTCCACGGACAGAACGATGCCTACTCCCGCGCCGACGCGTTGGCATCCGAAGCCGCCCGCGCCGCCGAGACCGCCGTCAACACCCGCGGCGCCACCATCACCGTCGACCCCAACGAAGCGGTGGCCGCGGCTCGCGCCTACCTCGCCGCCGCTGGCGTCTCCGGCACGGTCACGATCACCAGCCCCACACGGGTAAGGGTCACCGTCACCGTGGACCGGCCCGCGCTGTGGACGACGTTCGGCCCCAGCTACCACGCCACCGCGTCCAAGGACGCCGTCCTGACCGTCGGCCCCCATGGCTAGGGGCCTGGCCTGTGTGGCCGCGCTGGTGGTGTTCCTGGTCGGTGTGCCGGCCGCGAACATCGCCACCGGCGGCGCACCCGACCAGCTCCTGCCGACGCAGGCGCTGGACTTGTCCGACCCCGAGGCCGTGTGGCAGGCGCTGCGCTGGTCCTATTTGGACGGCCACCTCGTCCCTTGGTGTGCCCACACCACTGCCTGGATCGGGTGGGCCATCGGCGTCTTCCTCGTGCTCACCGACGCCGCGCGGCTGCTGCGGGCCGGAACCAGCGCACTGCACCGCCACCTCGCCACCCGTAGCCCGCGCGGCTGGGTCACCAGCACGGTCGCCTCCGCGCTGATCCTGTTCTCCGCCAGCAACGCCCTCGCTCAACCCGCCAGCGCCGCTGTTGTCGCCACCGCC
>Ga0307511_10005279_pt1 | contig 13158 bp, 10 predicted proteins | sample 13_EM_MG_FD_200266 | JGI IMG/M metagenome (GOLD analysis project Ga0307511, IMG submission 200266) | Populus trichocarpa ectomycorrhiza microbial communities from riparian zone in the Pacific Northwest, United States - 13_EM | ecosystem: Host-associated > Plants > Roots > Unclassified | place...
CGGACTTGAGCAGGGCGTCGGCGGCGTAGATCCCGGCGGGGCCGGCTCCGACGATGGCTACCCGCAGGGGGCGCGGCATGATCAGGTTCCCTTCGAGCGATGACAAGCGACTCGACGGGAAGCCTAAGCTAAGGCATGCCTAACCCAGTACGCGGGTCCGCTCTATGACCTCATAAGGCCGGCTTATGGGGTGTCCAAGGCTGCCGCATGGCCCGAAGCGGAGGGTCATGGTCCCGATCCGGGGGTCTCAGCCGGCCGGGCGGATGTGCACCACGTCCTGCGCGACCTCGGGCGGGGTGGCGAGCAGCTGGACCATGACCCGGGCGACGGTCGCCGAGGGGAGCGGCTTCATGGCGCCCACCCTGGTCAGATAGCCGTCCGCCTCCCACACCGGTGCGGCGCGCTGCCGGTCCTCGCCGGGGAAGTTCTCGATGAAGGCGCTGTCCGAGATCGAGCCCAGGATCACCAGGGCGACCCGGATGCCGTCACCGCGCAGCTCCTTGTGCATCGCGGCGGTGAAGCCGTTGAGGCCGTGCTTGCTCGCCGCGTACATGGCCATCAGCGGCATGTGGTCGAGGGTGATCTCGGAGGAGATGTTGAGGATGTCGCCGCCCCCGGCCGCCCGCAGCAGGGGCACGGCCGAGCGGATCGTGTGGATCGGGCCCAGCAGATTGGTGCCGACGCAGGCGTGGATGTCCTCGTCGGCGGTCTCCTCGATGGCGCGGATACGGGCGACCCCGGCGCTGTTCACCAGGATGTCCACCCGCCCGAACCGCTCCTCGACCTGAGCGAACGCCGCCCGCACACTGTCGCCGCTGCTGACATCGGTCGGGATCGTCAGCACCGGCCCCGCCATCTCCCGAGCCGCCGTCTCCAGCCGGTCGGCACGCCGGGCGAGCAGTACCACCTGCGCCCCGTTCTCGGCGAGCTGTGCCCCGACGGCCCTCCCCACGCCGGTCGAACCTCCGCTGATCACCGCGACCTTGCCCTGCATCGTGCCTGCCATGACGGCCTCCCCGGCGAGACGTGACGATCGGTTGAGAGGCTACCTCTCGTGAAATGAGAACGCCATATCCGTACGTCGAAGCGAGGGAGTCGTGCGACGGTTGCGAGCGGCGAAGTCGCTCTGGTGGCAGGGCAGTCGGCTCGCTAGGCTGCGCGGCAGAAGCGGGATCGTCAACGCGTCGGTGGCTGGGTAGCGCGTCCCTCCGACGTGCTCACGGGAGACGCCGATGGCGTACCGATCCCTTCTCCACGTGCCCGGCGCGGGATTCTTCCCGCTCGGGTTCCTCGCCCGCCTTCCCTACGCGACCTCGTCGCTCGCGACGCTCATCCTGGTCCGGGCCGCCTCCGGCAGTTACGCCTTCGCGGGTCTCGCCGCGGCTGCCCAGGGCATCGCCAACGCGCTCGGGTCCCCGGTCGCCGGAGCACTGGCCGACCGGCACGGCCACCGTCTCGTCGGGGCGGTGGGCGCGCTCGCCAACGCCGGCGCCCTGACCGGCCTCGTCGCGGCGAGCCACACCGGCCGCCCGGGCATGATCGCCGCGGCTGCCCTGGCCGGGCTCACTCAGCCGCCGGTCGGCTCCCTGGTCCGCGTCCACTGGTCGCGACTGCTGCACGCGCGCGAGCGGCCCGACCTCGTCCCCACCGCCCTCTCCTACGAAGCGACCGCCGACGAGATCAGCTTCGTCGCGGGCCCGGCGATCGTCGGACTGCTCACCCCCCTCGGCCCGACAGCACCGACCCTGGCGGCCACCGCCCTGCTCCTCCTGGCCACCCTGCCCTTCACGCTCTCCCTCGCCCCCGGCGGAGTCGCCCACCGACCGGCACCGGGCACCTCCCGAACACCCTTGCCCCGCCTGCCACTTGCGGTCATGTTCCTCGCCATGGCCACGATGGGCACTGTCTTCGGCGCCGTACAGACCGGCGTCACCGCCTACGCCGACGACAGCGGACACCCCGCCGGCGCGGGACTCCTCTACGCCCTCTTCGGCATCGGCAGCGCCCTGGCCGGGGCCGCCTGTGCCTGGCTCCCCGCCCGCTTCACTCTGCTCCGCCGGTACGTGACCTTCGCGGCGACCTTGCTGCTGGGCACCCTCACCCTCGTCGCCGGGTACGGACTGCACGCCGTTCCCGCGGCCATGGCCGTCGCCGGTGTGACCGTGGCGCCGTACATGGTCAGCCTGTACGCGCTCACCGAACGCCTCGCGCCCGCAGACCGGGCGACCGTCGCCCTGACGGTCCTGTGCGCGGGCGGCCCGCTGGGCACCGCGACCGGGCAGGCGCTGGCCGGCTGCCTGGCCGACCGTCACGGCGCCGCCGGAGCCTTTCTGGTGGCGCCGATGGCGGCGGGAGCGGCGTTGCTGCTCGCCGTGACGGTGGTTCTCGTGGACTCGCGTCGCGCCTCCCGCCCCAGCCCGGTGATCGAACGGGACGCGACCACCGGATGGCCATCCGGGCAAGCCGTTGCGGTCGAGTCCAAGACGCCTGAGTCTGAGGGAATGTGCCGGGCCACGAGGAGGACACGTGATGGCGACGAACGGTGACGCGCCGGATGCCGAACGGCGACGGCTTTCCGAGGCGGACGATTCCGGGGTGCCGTGGCGCCGTTGGGGCCCCTATCTGAGCGAGCGCCAGTGGGGGACCGTACGGGAGGACTACAGCCACAGCGGCGACGCCTGGTCCTACTTCACCCACGACCAGGCCCGCTCCCGCGCCTACCGCTGGGGCGAGGACGGCATCGCGGGAGTCAGCGACGACAAACAGCGGCTGTGCTTCGCGCTCGCGCTGTGGAACGGCCGCGATCCGATCCTCAAGGAGCGGATGTTCGGACTCACCAACTCCGAGGGGAACCACGGCGAGGACGTCAAGGAGTACTACTTCTACCTCGACAGCACGCCCACGCACTCGTACATGAAGTACCTCTACAAATACCCGCAGGCGGAGTACCCCTACGAGGACCTCAAGGCCACCAACTCGGCACGTGGGCGCGGCGACTTCGAGTACGAACTCCTCGACACCGGCATCTTCGACGAGGACCGCTACTTCGACGTGTTCGTCGAGTACGCCAAGGCGGGCCCCGAGGACCTGCTGATCGAGATCACCGCCCACAACCGGGGCCCCGACGAGGCCCCGTTGCACCTGCTCCCGACCCTGTGGTTCCGGCACACCTGGTCCTGGGCGGGCGGGACCGCCGTCCCGTCCATCCAGCAGGAAGCCGGCGGCCGACTCCGCGCCGACCACGAGGACTTGGGCCCGCGCCGGCTGTACTGCGACGCGGAGGCGCAGACCCTGTTCACCGAGAACGACACCAACAACGAGAAGATCTTCGGGAGTTCGAACGCCTCCCCGTACGTCAAGGACGGCATCGACCGCTACGTCGTCCAGGGCGAGACCGGAGCGGTCAACCCCGACCGGACCGGCACCAAGGCCGCCGTCCACCACGTGCTCACCATCCCGGCCGGACAGAGCGCGACCGTCCGCCTGCGCCTCACCGCCGCCGAACTGCCCGACTGGACCGCCGACTTCGACACCGTCATCGCCCAACGACGTGCCGAGGCCGACGAGTTCTACGACGGCTGCACCCCGGCCGACGCGGGCGCCGACGAACGGCGGCTGGTGCGGCAGGCGTTGGCCGGGATGCTCTGGAGCAAGCAGTACTACTACCTCGACGTCGAGCGCTGGCTGACCGAGCACGGCGTCGACCCGCTCGCCTCCGACCCCCGGGTGCGGAACAGCAACTGGTACCACATGGTCAACGACGAGATCATGTCGATGCCGGACACCTGGGAGTACCCGTGGTTCGCGGCCTGGGACCTCGCCTTCCACACCGTCGCCCTGTCGATGGTCGATCTCACCTTCGCCAAGGGCCAGTTGGACCTGCTGCTGCGCCGCCTCTACCTCCACCCCAACGGCCAGATCCCGGCCTACGAATGGAACTTCGGGGACGTCAATCCGCCCGTCCACGCCTGGGCCACCCTGTTCCTCTACGAGTTGGAGAAGCACCGCACCGGCAAGGGCGACCGCGCCTTCCTGGAGAACGCCTTCCAGAAGCTGATGAAGAACTTCAGCTGGTGGCTCAACCGCAAGGACACCGACGGCAACAACGTCTTCCAGGGCGGCTTCCTCGGCCTCGACAACATCGGCGTCTTCGACCGCAGCGCCCCGCTCCCCACCGGCGGCCACCTCGACCAGGCGGACGGCACCGCGTGGATGGCGCTGTACTGCCAGAACCTCCTTGAGATCGCCATAGAGCTGGCCGTCGACAACCCCGTCTACGTGGAGCAGGCCCAGTCCCTCTTCGAGCACTTCGCGTGGATCGCCGTCGCCATGAACCGCATCGGCGCCGACAACGCCAGCCTCTGGGACGAGGAGGACGGCTTCTTCTACGACGTGCTGCGGCTGCCCGACGGCACGGCGACCCGGCTCAAGGTGCGCTCGCTCGTCGGCCTGATCCCCCTCGCGGCCACCAGCCTCGTCGGCGGCTGGGCGGACCAGCGCTTCCCCGAACTCGTCGCCGGAGCACTGGAGTTCATCGAACGCCACCCGGCCGTGGAGGCCACCATCTCCTCGCACGAGGCGATGGGCCCGAACGCCGACGGCCGTTATCTCTTCGCCCTGTTCGGCGAGGACCGGTTGCGCCGCGTCCTGTCCCGGATGCTCGACGAGGACGAGTTCCTCGGTCCGCACGGCATTCGTTCCCTCTCCCGCTATCACGCCGAGCACCCGTACACCTTCGACGTGCATGGAGAGACCTACGGCGTCGGCTATCTGCCGGCCGAGTCCGACTCCGGGATGTTCGGCGGCAACTCCAACTGGCGCGGCCCCGTGTGGTTCCCGGTCAACCTCCTGCTGATCCGCGCCCTCCTCAACCTGCACGCCTTCCACGGCACCGAGTTCACCGTGGAGTGCCCGACCGGCTCGGGCCGCCACCTCACCCTCTACGAGGTCGCCCGCGAGATCGCCGACCGGCTCACCGCCACCTTCCTCAGCGACGAGGACGGACACCGGCCGGTGCACGGCGCCCAGGCCAAGTTCGCCAAGGACCCGCACTGGAAGGACCTGATCCTCTTCTACGAGTACTTCCACGGCGACAACGGCGCCGGCCTCGGCGCCTCCCACCAGACCGGCTGGACCGGCCTGTCCGCCGTCACCGCCACCCTCTTCCACACCCTGGGCGACGGCGAGTGGTCGGCCCGGGGCCGCGAGAGCCTGCGCCCGACCGGCGACCGAGAGGAGCCGCTGTCATGACTGTCTGGCCCGAGCACCCGGTGATCTACGAGGTCAACACCCTCATCTGGCTGCGGGAGTTGAGCAGCCGCTACGGCCGCCCCGTCACCCTCGGCGAGGTGCCGGCGCCCGCCTGGGACGAGGTCGCCCTTCCCGGTGTCGACGCCGTCTGGCTGATGGGCGTGTGGGAGCGCAGCCCCGCCGGACTGGAGATCGCCCTGCGCGACGAGTCGTTGCAGGCCTCCTTCCGGGCGGCGCTGCCCGACCTCCGCCCGGAGGACGTGGCCGGATCGCCGTACTGTGTCCGGAACTACGTAGTGGACGCAGTCCTCGGCGGCCCGGAGGGACTGGCGGAGGCCCGCGCCCAACTGGCCGCGCGTGGCGTCCGGTTGATCCTCGACTACGTCCCCAACCATGTCGCCCCCGACCATCCCTGGCTGACCGAACGCCCCGGCTGCCTGGTCCAGGGCACCCCGGACGACCTGGCCCGCGACCCCGGCGCCTTCCTGGAGGCCGGCGGCAAGGTGTTCGCGCGGGGCCGGGACCCCTACTTCGCGCCCTGGCCCGACGTCGTCCAACTCAACGCCTTCAGCGACGAGTTGCGCACGGCGACCGTCGACACCCTGGCCTCGATCGGCGATCAGGCGGACGGCGTGCGCTGCGACATGGCCATGCTGCTGATGAGCGACGTGTTCGCGAAGACCTGGGGCGAGCGCGCGGGCACGGCACCGGCCGAGGACTTCTGGCCGTACGTCGTCCCGAAGGTCCGCGAGCGCCACCCCGACCTCCTCTTCGTCGCCGAGGCGTACTGGGACCTCGAATGGGCCCTGCAACAGCAGGGGTTCGACCACTGCTACGACAAACGGCTCTACGACCGGCTGCTGCACGAGGGCGCGGACTCGGTGCGCGGCCATCTGCGGGCCGACCTCGGCTACCAGCGCGGCCTGGTCCGCTTCCTGGAGAACCACGACGAACCCCGGGCCGCCGCGACGCTCTCACCCGAGCGGGAACGGGCGGCGGCGGTCACCGTCGCGACGTTGCCCGGCGCGACCCTCTGGCACGAGGGGCAGTTCGAGGGGCGCCGGGTACGCCCGCCGGTCTTCCTCTCCCGCCGGCCGGAAGAACCCGTCGACAAGGAACTCCTGGCCTTCTACCACCAGTTGCTCGCCGCGGTGGGCGCCTCCGGTATGCGCGGGGGAGGGGAGTGGCAGTTGCTCGACTGCACCGGCTGGCCCGACAACCCGACCCACGAGAACCTGATCGCCTGGTCTTGGACGACCGATTCCGGCCGCCATCTCGTCGTCGTCAACCTGTCCGAGCAGCCGGCCCAGGGCCGGGTCCGTCTCCCATGGAGCGACCTCGGTGGCGGCCGCCGCCAACTCACCGAACTGCTTTCCGAATTGACCTACGACCGGGACGGCGACGAACTCCTGGACCCTGGCCTCTACGTCGAGTTGGAGGGCCTGCGCTGGCATCTGCTCGCGTTGATGCCCGGATCTTGACCTGTGGACAACTGGTGAAGGATTGACGGGAGTTGTGAAAGGTGACAAGAATTCAGCTTGCTTCGCTGCGGCTTCGCTGAGCGACGCATTTGCGGGCGGTCCGGTCGCGCACGCCATCGATCGTTCCTTTCGTGCGCCCGCTGCCCGCGCTCTGCCACCTCCCACACCTTTTATCATCGTCGAGGCTCACTTTGTCGCGTTCGCACCACCTCCCATCCCTGTCCGCCCTGGCGGCCACCGCGTTCATCGCCGCCGCCGCGCCCGTGCTCGCGGTCGGCGCGGCGAGCGCCACCGAGAACGACGCGTGCCAGTCCGCCACCGTGCAGTACCGCATCGTCGGCGCCGATGGAAACGTTGTCGGTGCCGACTGGACCTCGCAGGGCGGCTTCCACCAGTGGGACACCGTCCCCGGCACCGTCGAGGTCCGGCTCGCTCCCGGTCAGAGCGTCGGCGAGGGCTGCAAGTACCCCGTCTCGCTCGCCGAGTACACCGCCGAAGGTTCCACCTGGTACACCTCCGGTCACCAGACCATGCTCGACAAGGCCACGGTCTACCTCACCGCCAAGGACGTCGCCGGCGCGGACGACTCGGGGCAGACCTGGCAGAAGCTCAACGTCAAGTCGCCCGACTGCTACGGCCAGATAGACCTGTACGGCGACGACGTCACCTACGACGGCGGTACGGGCGAGGGCCACGGCCCGCTCCCCTACGAGCCCGACAACATCATGACCCCGTACCACCTCATCGCGGCCTGGAACGGCGGCGACAAGGAGTGCACTCCCAGCACTCCGGACTCGCCCACCCCGACGCCGACCCAGCCGGCCTCGGCCCCGCCCGCGACGCCGTCCACCCCGGCCGGGAGTACGCCGCCCGCCGAGGAGACGACCCCGCCGGCCAGCCCCAAGCCGTCGACGACGCCTCCCACTTCCGCGCACGTCCCGCCGCTGAAGTCGACGCCCTCGCCCACGCCGAAGGCGACGCCCAACGGCGGCAAGCAGCCGCTCGCGGAGACCGGTTCCAACGCGCCGGTCGGCCTCCTCGCGGGCGGCGCGGCCCTCGTGATCGCCCTGGGCGGCGGTGTGGTCTACGCGGCGAGCCGCTCACGCCGGTCCTCCTGACACGACCGATCCGGGTAAGCCCGGTGTGAACCGACGGCCCCGCCCCGTGAATTGTCACGGGGCGGGGCTCACTCACGGCCGCGGCCAGGGCCGCCCGCCGAGCCGCTCGATGTCGGTGTTGAAGCGTCGTAGAAAGGCCGCGAAGGCGGCGATGTCCGCCTCCGACCAGTCGTCCATGATCTGGTCCAGGGACTGGACGAGACCCTCGCGTTCCTCGTCGAGCATCCGCGCGCCCAGGTCCGTGATACGGAACTTGCGAGCCATGCCGCCCTGCGGATCGGGGATCCGCTCCACCAGGCCGGACCGCATGGCAGCCGCCGTCTGCCGGTTGAGGGTGGACGTGTCGAGGCCGAAGGCGTCGCTCAACTCGCCGATCGACATGGGCCCTTGGATGCGGATCCGGCTCAGCAGGATGTAGGCGCTGCGGTCCAGCACGCCGTCCTTGCGGCGCCCGCCCTTGTGCGAGAGAAGCCCGTGCCGGCTGAGGAGCATCTGCTCGTACTCGATCTCGCGCGTACGCCTGTCCATCGGTCCGCTGCCTCCTGCTTCCTGCCGACGCCGCCGCCGTTTCCTGCGGTTCGGGGCGGCCGGACCCATCCTCGCACGACGGTATGCATCATCCCCATCACATGGTTGATACATATGATGTGTACGATGCACATTCCTTCACGTCCCGACCGAACAGCTACGCCGAGGAGTCCCGTCATGGACGCCCCCCAGCCCACAGCCCGCGCAGGCGGCGTGATCGCCACGCTGGCCTTCGCCGGCACCACGGCCGCGATCATGCAGACGCTGGTCACCCCGCTGATCGCCGACCTCCCGGAGATGCTGCACACCTCGTCCTCGAACGCCGCGTGGGTGATCACAGCCACCCTGCTGGTGGCCGCGGTCTGTGTGCCGGTCGTCGGCCGCCTCGGCGACCTGCTGGGCAAGCGCCGCATGCTGCTCGCCTGCTCCGTCCCGCTGATCGTGGGCTCGGTGGTGTGCGCGCTCTCCTCCTCCGTCGTCCCGATGATCGTCGGACGCGGACTTCAGGGCATGGGCATGGGCATGGTCCCGCTGGGCATCGCCCTGCTGCGGGACGTCGTACCGCAGGAGCGGCTCAGCCCCTCCATCGCACTCGTCAGCGCCTCCATGGGCATCGGCGGCGGCCTCGGCCTGCCGATCGCCGCGGCTATCGCCCAGTACGCCAACTGGCGTGCCCTGTTCTGGGGTTCGGCAGCCCTCGCCGCGGTCGTCGCCGCGCTGATCTGGTTCCTGATCCCGGACGTCCCGGCCGCCGCCAAGGGCCAGCGCTTCGACGCCCCCGGCGCCCTCGGCCTCGCCGTCGGACTCGTCTGCCTGCTCCTGGGCATCTCCAAGGGCGCCGACTGGGGCTGGGGTTCGGCCACCGTCCTCGGCCTGTTCACCGTCGCGATCGTGGCCTTCCTGGCCTGGGGTGTCTGGGAACTGCGCACCGGCGACCCGCTGATCGACCTGCGGACCACGGCCCGCCCCCGGGTCCTGATCACCAACATCGCCTCGGTCTTCGTCGGCGTCGGCATGTACTCCAGCATGCTGGTCGTGCCCCAACTGCTCCAGTTCCCCGAGGCCACCGGCTACGGCCTGGGCCAGTCGATGCTCGCCTCCGGCCTCTGGATGGCACCCGGCGGCATCATGATGATGATCGTCTCCCCGCTCGGCGGGAAGCTCACCAACGCCCGCGGCCCCAAGTTCACCCTCATCAGCGGCGTCCTCGTCATCACCGCCGGCTACGCCCTGTCGATGGGCCTGATGAGCTCCGCCTGGGGCCTGATGCTCGTCTGCATCGTCATCAACAGCGGCGTCGGCCTCGCCTACGGCGCGATGCCCGCCCTCATCATGAGCTCGGTCCCGCTCTCCGAGACCGCCGCCGCCAATGGCTTCAACACCCTCATGCGGTCCCTCGGTACCTCGATCGGCGCCGCGGTGATCGGCGTCGTCCTCGCCCAGATGACCAACACGGCCGGCGGCTACACCTTCACCTCGGAGAGCGGCTTCCGGACCGGCCTCCTCATCGGCGGCGGCGTCGCCCTCCTCGCGGCGCTGGTCGCGGCGGCGATCCCGGCCGTACGGCAGACCGCGCCGGAGGACGAGAAGAAGCCCGAGACGGTCGCGGCGCGTGAAGGGGCAGGGGTCGAGTCCTGACCTGAGCGTGGTGAACGTACGGGGGAATCACTGCCCGGCGCCGTAGGACCGGGGGACCGGTCTTCGGCGCCGGGCAGTGTGCTGCTCGGTGATCGACTCCCGAGCGGAACCGCGGTGGTTGCGGTGATGCGGGCTCCCACTGCGGGCGGACTCAGCGCCCGGTCCCAGGCCTTGCAGGGCCTTGTCGAGTTGATCCGCGGTCAGGGCGGGGGCCCGGGAGCTGAGGCGCGGCGGATGTGCCGCGCAGGCCGTCGAGGAGGAGAGCGAGGGGGCGTAGCCAGGCGTCGGAGCCGTCGGCAGCGTCGGCCGCCGACGCCCTGGGCGGGTACCTGGCCGACCTGATCCACCGGAAGCGCGGAACCCGAGAGGCCGACCTGCTCGGCGACCTGGTCGCCGCGGCCCGCGTGCCCGCCGCCGAGTCCCCCCTCACCTCCCAAGAACTCCTCGGGATGGCCTTCCTCCTCCTCGTCGCCGGGCACGAGACGACCGTCAACCTCATCTCCGCGACCGTCCACGCCCTTCTCACCCACCCCGACCAACTCGAACTGCTGCGCACGGAACCGGAGTTGGTTGACGCCGCCGTGGAGGAGCCGCTGCGCCACAGCGCACCCGTCCACGCCACGGCATTCCGTTTCGCGGCCGAGCCGATCGATCTCGCGGGCACCCGCATCCCGGCCGGAGACGCGGTACAGATCTCACTGGCGGCCGCCTCCCGCGACCCCCTCCACCACCCCGACCCCGACCGCTTCGACCTGCGCCGCCGAGGCCCCGGCCACCTCGCCTTCGGCCACGGCCTCCACCACCGCCTCGGCGCACCCCTGGCCCACACGGAGGCCGCCGTCGCCGCACACCTCCTCCTGCGCCACCGTCCCGACCTCACTCTCGCCACCGACCCCACGACTCTGCGCTGGCGGACCGGCACGCTGGTGCGGGGGGTGAGCGCTCTGCCGTGCTGCGCCAAGTCCACTGGCCGAGCTGTCAGTTGCCGTCGGCCAGGTTCGGCAGGGCGCGTACGGTCGGATGTGTCGCCCGTGCGCATTCACTCGATCCAGGTCGTCGGGACCGCCGGCTCCGCGCCCGGCCCGCAGCCGAGGACAAGTGCTTCCGGTGTGTCCTCGACGACCCGCAGTGCATGAGCACTCCACACCTTCCGACGGAACACATCACGTCGTACGGCGGTCTCGTCCGGCTGGAATCCCTCCACGAATCATCTCTGCCCGCGCGCCACCGCACGGAACTCCAGTGGCGTACGGCCGTCCCGCCTGCGGAAGAACTTCGCGAAGTCGGTCGGTTCGGCGAAGCCCAGGGTCCGGGAGATGTCCGCCGCCGTCGCGTCGGTGTGGACGAGGAGGCGTTTGGCTTCCAGGAGGACACGGGCGTCGAGGTACTGCTTGGCGGTCGTACCGGTGGCCGCGAGGGTCGCGCGGGTGAGGGTGCGCGGGCTGTAGCCGAGGGCGGTGGCGTACTCGGAGACGTGGTGGCTGGTGCGGAAGTCGCGTTCCAGCGCGGCGCTGTAGCGGCGGAACGTGTCCTCGGCCGGGGCGGACGACACCGGGTCGGGGCGGACGTGCGAGAGGCGGAGCAGCAGGACGGAGAGGAGCATACGGAGGGTCTGGAGATGCGCGTCGAGGGGGAGTGACGTCAAGTCGGCGTACTCGTGCGCGAGGTGACGAAGCGTCAGGCGGGCCGCACCGGCGTGGGGTTCCGTCGGGAGCAGTGGTGACTGGTCGAAGGGCGGATCGGCCGGCACGAAGCCCGGCTGCCAGATGACGATCGTGCCCCGGGCCGTCGTCAGGTCGTCGGTGACGTACTGGTGCACCTGCCCGGGGCTCACCCACAGCCAGCCGCCCGTCTCCACCGCGCAGTCCGTGAAGTCCACCCGGTGGCGCAGCGTACCGGCGGTGACATGGATCAGGTGGTGGAAGTCCGGTCGCTGCGGGGCCGACAGGTCGATGCCCCGGTGCTCACCGCGGACCAGCAGCTCGACGAAGTCCAGGACGTCCATGCCGATGGGAGCGCTCAGCGACGGACGGTACGAGACGTCGGTGATCTCAAGCCGATGCTGACCGTTTTTTCCCATGGTGAGTCCCGAGCCTACCCTTGTCGGGCCTGGAACCGCTCCTACGGTCGAAAGCGCAGAGACCGGACTGGGCAAGGAGCTGGGCGACGTGCGACTGATCGTGGCGATGACCGGGGCGACCGGAGCCGTCCTCGGCGTCCGGCTGCTGGAGCAGCTGGCCGAGCTGCCCGAGGTGGAGACCCATCTCGTCCTCAGCCGGTGGGCCCGTACCACCGTGGAGCTGGAGACGGGACGCACCGCCCGCGAGGTCGCCGGGCTGGCCGACGTCGTCCACAACGCCGAGGACCAGGGCGCCACCATCGCCTCCGGGTCGTTCCGCACCGACGGCATGGTGATCGTGCCCTGCTCCATGAAGACCCTGGCCGGCATCCGCACCGGCTACGCCGACGGGCTGATCGGACGGGCCGCGGACGTCGTCCTCAAGGAGCGCCGCCCGCTGGTCCTCGTACCGCGCGAGACCCCGCTGAGCGAGATCCACCTGGAGAACATGCTCGACCTCGCGCGCAAGGGCGCACGGATCGTGCCGCCGATGCCCGCCTTCTACAACCACCCCGCCACGGTCGACGACATCGTCACCCACATCACCTCCCGTGTCCTCGACCAGCTCGACCTGCCCGCCCCCGCCGCCAAGCGCTGGGAAGGCATGCGGACCGCCCGTGCCGCGCGCATCCACCCGGCCGCCTGAGCACCACACACCCCCGGAGTCACCCATGCCCCACGACGACCTGCGTAGCTTCCTTGACACCCTGGAGAAGGAGAACCAGCTGCTGCGGATCACCGAACAGGTGCTCCCCGAACCGGACTTGGCCGCCGCCGCCAACGCGGCCGGCCGGATCGGCGAAGGCGCCGCCGCCCTCTACTTCGACAACGTCAAGGGCTTCACCGACGCCCGTATCGCGATGAACGTCCACGGTTCCTGGCGCAACCACGCCCTCGCCCTCGATCTGCCCCCGGGCACCTCCGTGCGCGAACAGATCGAGGAGTTCGCCCGCCGCTGGGACGCCTTCCCGGTCGCACCCGAGCGCCGCGAGGACGCGCCCTGGCGGCAGAACACCCAACTCGG
>Ga0307511_10005282_pt1 | contig 13152 bp, 7 predicted proteins | sample 13_EM_MG_FD_200266 | JGI IMG/M metagenome (GOLD analysis project Ga0307511, IMG submission 200266) | Populus trichocarpa ectomycorrhiza microbial communities from riparian zone in the Pacific Northwest, United States - 13_EM | ecosystem: Host-associated > Plants > Roots > Unclassified | place...
AACAGGTTTTGTAGACTCCATAGTCATCATGATCAAACTCTCTGTTGCCTGTAAAGAAGTGGTCGGCAAATGAGAAACAGACACTAACAAGAATGTGCACGTCATTTGTCATCCACACGGATCACGTATTGTCGTCTCTTGTTAACTAGTTTGAATAACCGTTTTATGGGGCGGAGCCATTTTTTTTTCTTTGAAGGCGTGGTGTTGGTAAAGTTTTTTTACTGTTAAAAAAAAATTAGCTCGGCTAAAAATATATATTTTTCTAATGGTAAAATCAGTCTAGTTGTTTTGAGAATGGACTAGATCAATTTACATGAAATAGTCGGACTGTTTTGATTACTATCTTAATTTATTATAATCTAATGATATGCAGTAAGAGGCAAAAAGAAAAATTCATTTTCCCATCTTTTCTTTCACCTTGAATAACTAAAAAGTGATGGTTAAGAGTAAAAAATATATATATATTTTGAGAGAAAAAACACAATCATCTTAAAAATTTAAAGAGATCTAGGAAAAGAAAAGCTAAGTTAGAATGTGAAAATAAAAAGAGAAGATAAAAAGAGAGAAGCTTGGGAAAAATCTTAATGAATCGACTTTTAAAATATGTTTAGCAACCGGTAAGGTGTTTGAAACCCTTTTATATCGATTTGAACAAGTGTTTAATGATTTGATGCAAAATTAACAATATTTGAATTAGAGTTCTTGAGATGAGATTTGAGGGAAATTGAAATTAGTTGTTAATTATTGTTATTGATGATTAAATGATTAGAGAAAGTGAGAAATTTGTTAAATTGAATTAAAAAATTTGAATGAGTAATGAAGCTTAAGGGCCAGTCATGAATAGTCAAAAGGGAATGTTTGATGAATTTGTATTATTCTTGAAAATTGTGTTGAAATTGTGATAACCAAACATGTGGGTGGTGGTTTAGATGATTAATCATATTTCTATATGATAAATATGAATTTTAATGTTGTAGAAATTCAAATTTTTTTGAGAAATTGATGAAATTAGAATAAATTCTACTTGCATAATACTTGTAGTGATGAGGTGAATGATTGATTGTTGATTTGATAAGAAATTTATGGTTAATTGGAAAGAAAACATACCCCTTACAAAGGAAGCATTCAATCAATTGAAAAAAATTAAAAAGGGTGGGTTGTTTGAATAAATTAATATTTGAAAAGAATAAAACTTATAATGAATTAATCATGGGATGATTAATTGGTAAGTGGGTTTTGATGATTTTAATTAGAAAATATATCCCTTTCTTTTTTGTCTTGACAACCAAAGATAAAGGAATAAAATATTTTAGTTACTCAGTAAATTCATTGAGTTGTATTAAGAGAATGTTATATCATATTAATTAATTCATGGTAGTATAAAATGATTTCTGGTCCTTGTAGTTTTGTCAGGATTAATATATTATGGAACCTCTTATGTTTTGTATTTTATAAGAGCATAATTGATGTTATATGTTTTGTGTATTTTTTGGATTATAACATGTATGTTAATTATTTTAATGTAATTATTATTATGCTAGGAATTTTATGAGATGTTGGACTTAAATATTAGTTAAATTCATAATTACCTAATGTAGAATTTTTCTTTGATAATGTTTGTATTAATTTTGAACATAGTAGTTAAATGATACTTGGTTTAAATTATATGTTGTTATATTCTAAATAATTTGTGGATGAATCTTAATTTAATTCATGTAGTAGTTAAATGCGTAATACAAAATATAACTAATGTGATGAGATGAATTGTAATATAATGAGTCCAAGAAAATTGGATAATAATTAAAATGTAAATTGATTATTTATTGAAGTATAACAGGTTCAGTCGATAACTTGGGATCTTTTGATATAATGAAGACTTTGTCAAAATTTCAATAGATTCTTTAATCATGATAATAAAAAACAAATTTACATTGTTCTCATATTTATTACATGGAATTTGTACCTAAGTATAAGGGATGTTAAAAAAAAAAAAAAAGCAAATGCCATAGATATAAGAATTGGCTTTGCTTGTGATCTTGTTTAAGATTTAGATTAAGGATGGGACATGTCATATTAAATTAACTCGAGTTAATTTAAAATAATTGAAATAACATTGTTTTGAAATTTTAAAAAAAAATTAAATTGAGTCTCTTATGAATTTTGATAAGATTATAAAGTGACATGTTGAAATAACAAGGTTTGACCAAATTAATTCTAAACTACATTGGATTTTAATGAGGTTGCATATTGAACTTTTTAAGTTAATAAAGTTTGATCAAATTAATTCATAAATATATCTAGATAGAATTAATATCTAGATGTATTCATGAAAAGTTTTGAATCAATAAATTAGTGAATTTACTAATTTAATCATTGTTGTAGGTAAAAGGTAATGTTATTTAATTAATAGGGGTGTTTGAGAGTGATTTTAGTTTTGTTTTCATATATTTTTTAAAAATAATTTGTATTTAAAAAAATATTAAATTAAATTTTATTAGTGTTTTTTTATAGTTTTGATAGATTAGCATCAAATATTAAAAATATTAAAAAAAATTGTATTTTAATATATTTTTAAACAGTAAATTATTTTAAAAATCACTCATCAGTACAATCCGAAACATCCTATTGGTAGAAAACATTTAAGAAAAAATGGGTAGAATAGAAGTGAAATATGAAAAAATGGGTACAATCCGAAACATCGCTTTCACGTGTGAACCCGAGGGTCTTTCTACTTACCAAGAAGGAACCTCCCTCTCTCCGTCCCTTTGCCTTTGCTTTGTTTTTTCTCTTCCTTGACCCTTTCCTTTCTTTTGTTTTCTTCGCCTAATACTCTCTCTCTCTCGCGATCAAAATCAAAGACTAGAAAATCATCTTTGATTTTCTTGATCTGATTTTTTATTTTTACAAACGTCGATTACCAGTAATTATGGCCACCACTGGAAACAAGAATATCAATGCTAAATTGGTGAGTTTTTAAGCGTCTTTCTTTATTTTATATGGATAATCGTTATCTGGGTGTGATTTAATTTTGAAGAATTTTGGTTCCATTATTAATTTGTAGGTATTTATTTAGTTTTTTTATGCAATTCCTGATGTGGGTTTTGTTTAGTTTTGGAAATTTTTATAATTTCAGCAAAATCTGATGTTATTTTTTCTGGACTTTTTTTTGTTTTTGTGATCGCAATTGAGAACTGAGTTAGCTTGTCGTAATTGTGAATGTTTTGTGTGTTCTGTTGTGGGTTTCCGATAAATTTTAAGGATCTTACATGAATTTGTTTAATTCTGATCGCTTAGCACTGTTTTGGGTTATAAAATTAAATGAACAACTTAAGTAAGCTAAGTCTTGATGTTATCTTCTACATGTGAACAGCTTTTGTATTCTGGTGATATTTTTTATTTTGTACAAGGAATCAAGTGGGATTTATACATTAGGTTAGTGGTTTTATGAATTGCCTTTGCAGCATTGTTCATGTGCAAATATTATATTCTTTAGCCCATGCTTTATGAGTCCGAGATTGAGACTTGTTAGGGGTTCATTTATCTTTGAATCCCAGACGCATTTTTTGTCATTTGTGTCTGTTTTTGCTTGTAGAGAATTTGTAGCATGTCCTTCATTTCTTTTTGCATAACTAAATTTAAGGTGGCTGTGTTTCTCCATGCCTTTGGTTTGACTTTTTTTTTTTTGCTGTTTTTTGAAATACATCTTGGATTTTTTTGAAATTTAATATTTGGTTTATGGTTGCTTTGTGCTGCAGGTGCTTCTCGGGGATGTTGGTGCTGGTAAGTCCAGTCTCGTTTTGCGTTTTGTCAAAGGACAGTTTGTTGAGTTTCAGGTTAGTGTGTACTGGACATTATGGGGTTATAAAATTGGTAGCAGAAATTGTCCTGTTTGATTTTGGAGGATGACTTTTGCTGTCGGTATGTTATTGTAGGAATCAACCATAGGTGCTGCCTTTTTCTCGCAAACATTGGCTGTCAATGATGCAACTGTAAAATTTGAGATTTGGGACACAGCAGGCCAGGAGAGATACCACAGCCTGGCTCCAATGTACTACAGGGGAGCTGCTGCAGCAATCATTGTGTATGATATATCTAATCAGGTAAGAAAGGTTGCTAATTCCCAAACCTGATGCATGCCATTCCCCTCTGAGCAGCATTTACTTTAAGAAAATAGTTATTATGTCTAGGTTTTTATTATATACTGTGTTATATAAGGAAACATTTGACTTTTTGGCTTTAGCAGTCTGTAGTGTCAGTCTGCAGGTCTAAGGGTTTATAGTTCAGGCCTCTTGCTCCAATATTTATTTGCTTGAAGGATATGGAAGAAGTGGGAAGTGTTTGGCAATTTGAATTTCGTCCTCCTCATTTAGAAAGAATTTCATGTCAAGGCGACAAATTTTCATTTTGCAAATCTTTGCATCAAGAGCCTTCATTGTTGAATTGATTTGCTCAGTGTGCTTCTGCTACCTTTAATAGTATTAAAACTACCACGTTTCATTTTTTAAGTTAGCTGTATGCTTTCCTGTTATTATATCAAGGCTGCTGATTTTCTTTGTGATGTGTGTGCGCGTGCTCTAGAGTGACAAGTTTGTAGTATGTTTGCATGCCTTAGATAAAGATGCCATTGCTAATGGCACCTTTAAATTTTTCCCTCTTTTGAAAAAGTTAATTTCATCTATAATTCATATTTTCTGTTTTTGGGGAATAGATGAAAGATATCCAGGTTCTAACATCATTCACTGTGAACTAATTTTTAACTAGATAGGTGACATGTGTCATGGTGCATTTTCCTTTGTAGTTGCACCATGCTAACATACCCTCTTGCCCCATTCGGTTCTCTCTCATTAAAAATCCCAGTTATAGAAAAAGTCTCTTCAGTTTTTCCTTTAAGATTATATATGACAATAACAGATCTCAGTTAATGCATACAACTAAAGGTGGTTTAAGGTGTTTACTTGTCAGACAGTCTAACTATTTCTTTGCTGTTTTCATGTCCTGTGGTTTATGTCCCTCTTCCCTGAGTGGCAGAGCCTGCCCTGCTCTCCAACTTGCTGGAAGATCTTTCTCTTCCACATTTTCCTCTTGTTTCTCCCTCCTCTTGCAAGGATATGTGTCCCTTCCATTTTGTCTTGTTCCTTTTCAAAATTGTGCTTGTTTTCAGAAAATAAAGTGTCAATATCAGCTTCGTTCTATAGCTCAAAAAACTGAGTCACTCGCCTTCATCAAGAAATGAAGGCAATATTGCATGAAAGTGCTTTGGCTTGCCTGGTTTAAAAAGTTTTCAGAGTTGCCTTGAAAATCTAATGGCTCTTAGAAATGGTTCCTTCATGAAAGATTATTGGCTGAAAAAGATGACTGCCACCACTTTATTTAAATTGTTTTACTAAGTTGGTTGATCTCATGTAGTCACTAAAATTCCAAATCTTGATTCTCTTGTAGGTCTCATTTGAGCGGGCGAAAAAATGGGTTCAAGAACTTCAGGCACAAGGTAGTTTTTACATGTTTGCTTGTATAAATGTGTATATGGCTGTTCTTGATAGCCTTCTTCATGTGGCATTCTTGCGTCCTGTTGCTGATATTACTGTTAAATTACCCTTATTTTCCTTGAACTGTATTCTATCCGTATCTTTTCCTTTCTTTTGTTACCGGAAGCTTTAATCATTATATTCTGCTTGCTTCCACATAGGCAACCCAAATATGGTTATGGCACTTGCAGGGAACAAAGCTGATTTGCTGGATGCAAGGAAGGTTACTGCTGAGGCAAGTAGCTCTTTTTATGCGATAGTGACTTCTTACTAGTTGATTTTTTATCTTCAGTAGGTCCTTTAAATCATGAAAGGTATAGCAGCTTATTGTCAAGGATATAGGAAATTGAAAAGAAACTGGAATGATTTTTTATTGGTTTATATGAGGTGACTTGGACAAAGTAAACATGTCCTTAAAGATCCTTTTTGGCATAGATTACATGGGAAAAGTTAGCAGCAAGAAGTTCTCTCTTTTTCTTTTTTCTTTTTTTTGAGTTCTAATAATTTGTTACATAATTTTTACCTTTTTCATAAATCATACCTTAGCATTTATTGAATAACTTGGCAAGTTCATTTAGAGATCTGCTAGGAATCTTCATTTGGAGAAATAATTTTCATGCAGGAAGAAATGTTATGCAATGGCACATATGCAAGCCTTTACCTTATTTGTGTATTTTCCATTAAAATAATTTCTTATAATTCTTTCTTTTAAAGACTTATACTGATCTGCAACCCTCAAATTATTGATGATCTAATGGCGATCTCTATGTTTAGACTTAAGACTGTCTGTGAATGTTTGCTGCTTTCTCTCTGTGTTCTAAAGGAACATCTTATAGATACTCTAACCAGGTCATTCATTAATGCTTTGCAGGAAGCACAAGTTTATGCCCAGGAGTATGGCCTTTTCTTTATTGAAACATCAGCAAAAACTGCAACCAATGTCAATGACATTTTCTATGAAATAGGTATGGGATAGGTTTAAATATTTGTTGGTCGAAAATAGAAAACAAAGACCTAAATTGTTTCTAAAGTGAGTTCAATATTTATCTTCCAATATGTGTATATGAAGTTAATCTTGTGTACAAATGAAGGATGAGAATATTTTGCTCAAAACTCAACAAAAACTTGATCATGTTGGACTATTTAATTGCTCTTTTGTTAATGCACATTTACTATCTCTTTTCTAGAATTTGATGGTGATTATTTTGGTTTTCTGGCCATTCTATGTGCAGCAAAAAGACTACCTCGAGTACAGCCAGCACCAAACCCTTCTGGTATGGTTCTTATGGATAGACCTACTGAAAGTACAGCAAGTGCATCTTGCTGCTCTTAAATACCTGAGTGACAGCGGTATTGCTGCGTATCTGTATCTTCTTTGTAGTTCTTGTGGTGCTCTCCCTGGAAGTCTATGTTTGATATTCTCTGGTTCGTTTGTGTATTAAGAATTTCCTTTTCAACCAGTGAAATGGAACTGTAGTGGCTTCTCGTGTAATGAAATGGCGTCCTTTTCTTTCACATTTTAAAATTTGCGTGGAGTACTCCCGTACATAAATATATATTTATTTTTTTACTTTACAGAACCATTCTTTTTATGTAAAAAATTGCAGAAGGTTTGTTTTCTCGTAAGATGATGACTCATGGTGTAATTAATTAAGCTGCGAAGCACAATGTAAAACCTTTACACCAATTTCAGCATCAACATTCTGAATTTGCCTTGTCTTCATTCTTTGGCTGTTAGGTCACTCACAAGTTGAAAATAAAATGGCCATAATTGACCGCAAGCAGACAAGAGAACGTTGGAAATTTCTATGGATCGGGATGTTGAACCGGATGGTTGAAACATCTAATTCATCCTTGATAAATGTCTTTGCGTTTCTAAAGGGGAAACCTAAGGATTCAAGGTTAGTATACGAGGAATCGGTATTCGTGCACTGATTGCACTAATCTCCTGTGTTAAAAATGGGCGTCTAGATAAAATGATCGTGAAGGAAACTTCGCCGCTAGCTTCTGGAGAGACGACATACATCAACGTTTGATAAATCTTGTTCACAAAAACACCCTAAATTTTAGTCTCAAAGTAGATGCGATACGGTATTTTTCAGATTTGTGCAGGTGTGATTGGCTGCGCTACATAGAACTTGTAGCATACTAGCAACCAGTAAGGATAATCGGTCAACTAACATTACTTGAAGATTACTCTGTTTGCAAATGCTTTGTCACTTTCTGATCTGACCCCATTATATAAAAGAAAAATACAGCTCCATGAAGCTTCTCCACTTGAATCTGTTCCTCTTCTACCACGCAAAGAGAATATAACAACTCATTTCTTAATCAGTTCAAAGCCTTAAAAGCATGATAATCTAGCCTGTTCAAAGACTTGACAAAGTACAAGCTCAACATTAAACAAAAGGAAGTTGCAAAGTACACTTAAAAAAATCAATCAACCACCTACATGCACCATTGGCAACTGCAAGAACTGCCATTAACTGCCGCTTAATTAGGTCTTGTTAAATCCTTGAAAAGATGCAGCTGAAGCACAGTCCATTGGTCGAAAACCAATTCTCTCTTTCTCCATGTCATAGACAACCTCCACGTCTTGTTGCTGGAAGCTCCCCAAAACCCCAGCTGGTCCATAATCACCATCATCCATGGATTGGAACAGTAGGCATTTGACCACAGTAGAGTTACTTGGGGCACTCATAGCATAGAAGTGACTTCCCCGGGACAAAACTAGACTCGCATTGTTCAAAAAATGGAAAGTTATTGAAGGGAGGAGATCACCCGTGAGAATGCTGTTGTTTTGACATGGTACCTTGTAACAAAGATCGAACCCGGTTCTCATCTCCATATCAGTGGCTCTAGGGTAATTTATTATTGATTGAAGAACAGAGAGAACCTGAGAATAGAATGGCTCAGGTAGGTGAGTGTAAGTGGTTCCTGAGTCAACCAACATGCCCCCATTACCAAGTGAATCAAACTCCCTCAAGCTTGATGGCACTTCAGTTGCACTAACATTACCTACAGTTATGGCCTCTAGACCAACGTAGTAGTAATTAGGGTACATGGGACTCTTCAACATTGGAGTGAATTGCATATCATCTTTAGAAGTAAGGGCAATATCTCCTATAATTAATGGGCTTGAAATATTAGGGTTGTTTGCATATTTGAAGGCCAAGAAGCAATGTGAGAAGCCCTTTCGAAGAAAACCTAGTTGTGAAGGCAAAGAAAGTGCACCTCTACCAAACCCTGCAATCCCAATAGGTTCCCTATACGAAGACGCAACGCAACCAAAACAGAATCTTGGGATTTCTTGAGTGACACCAAGGTTTCTTCCATGAACCCTAAGCGTATCCCTAGTTAGTGTCCCAGCGACAACCCCTCCTGCACCGTAAGTGTAAGCAAATGGAGGGCATGGCCAAGAACATGTGGCTTTAACAAGGGTACTCAATGAGCATCCAGCCATAGTGCATGGATCCAAGGGGTTGTCAGAACTATGAACATCAATGCAGAAGGGACTAGTACAGGAGTCCCTATGTGATGAAGAAGAATGAGAAGGAGAAAAACTTGCCATCATCCTGTTGTTTCTATAATCATCACATTCTATGCAATCAAAAGAAATGTTTCCACAAGGAGCCCAAGTAAGGTCACTCCCAGTGTCCATATACACTTGAATGACTTGTGGGGGTGTGCCTATACTTAGAGATATCAAATACCCATCTCTAACCTCCCTCAATGGCTCCATCATGTCCAAAACATCAGTTAGTTTCTTTCTTGAAGAAGTGGAAGCTTTTGGATGAGTTGGAAGGGAAGCCCTAGAAGCTGGGGTAAGACCAAGAATGAGTGAATTAGGGTTTCTTGGTCTTGCTAGGGACTGAATTGAATAGAAGAGCAGACTATTGACTAGAAGAAAGAAAAGAAAGGTGGTGATGTTGTTGAGCATTATGGCCATTGTTACCTCTTTGGTTGTGTTTTGAGATGGAGCTATAGGTTTATGGGGGTGATCTATTTATAAGCCCAAGCAAAGTCAAGGGTTTTTCTTCATCTCTAGAGCAAACCAACAGATGTTGCATGGACAAGAAAACCAGCTAGGGTTTTCGGCATAGATGTGTGTGCGCCCCACTTGAGAGAGAGGGAGGATTACTGAATAAAATAAAATTTTCTTTTTAAAAAAACTAAAATTAATAAAATTGCATGCATATTACTAAAAATAGCAGCAAAAAGTGGCAAACGGCATTCCCGGGATGGATAGAATTACACCCGAAAATATATTCTAATTGTGTGTAAGAAATTAAAGAAGCATGCTAGCTTTCTATGCAATAGGGCATTTGTTTTTGTACTGTGAAATAAAGAAAATTTATATATATGTGAAGAGGATCCCATGTGTTTTCATGAGCTTCGTCATGCACAAGCACGCCAAGAAGCTTTAATTGTATGTGAAGAGGATCCCATGTTTACATGGCATGCATGTCTTATGATTAATTAATATTGAGGGTTCATTTCTGGAAAAGTAGCTTTAATATAGTTTTAATATAGCTTTAAGTTCGAATTAATACTAAATTTCTTTTGTTCCTTGTGTGATGTTGGTGTAATACTATCAATATTCCAAACAAAATTGATCACTACATTCACAGTTCTTTTTATCTTATTTTTCTATTAAATTTTTAGTCGGGTTGAAGGTCTGAGGAGCCCCTTTGCATGATTAAGTATGATATATCTAAGTTAATTATATTAAGAGATGCATAAGAATTTGTTTCAAGCTATTACATAATAATACAAAAATATTTTTAAAATCTTACGTAATAGTTTTTTAGTTGAGATGATTTTTTGATATGGTATCGAATTTAAGTTATTAAACGGTCACGAGTTTAAATTTTATCACTTTAATGACTAGATTGTGATAATTTAACTTTTTAAATTGAGATAAATTTAAATAATTAAAAGATCATGAGTTTAAATCTCATCACCCTTAATGATTAGTCTGTAATAACTTTTTTTATTTGAGATAATTTTTTGATAAAATAATTATTATTTTTAATTTAAAATCAATATAAAAACCACTCCAATATATACTCCATGATTTTGTTATAAATTGAAGTCGCACATCTCTTGTATTTAAATACACAAAGGATAGAATATATGGTGCGCCTGGTATGCATGCCGAAATCCATGATTAGTACGAGTGCTTCATCACAATCCTACACGATGGAGTTAACACCTCCTAGTTCATCAATTCAAGCATTGAAAGAGAAAATAAAGGAAAGAGGTGGTCATATTTTATCACTACAACAGGATATGACTTCCATCAAAAAATTTCTTAGTAATATGAGATACCAAGCTTGGGCATCAAATATGAACTAAAGTATGTCGACACCTATGGCTTTATATTTATGTCGACACATGTAGCTCTGCAGATAACAACACCTATGTATCCTCTATTTATACTAGTATATCGACTTAGGCCTCAACCACCATATACTGGTTCAGCCTTACAATGATCAACATTGTCTTGGTTTGTTTTCACCATCACCTCCATAATAAAACATATTTATTAAATTGTGACTTATCTATATTGATGTAAGTTTAATAGGATTTTGAAATTTATTATAAAGTTTATTTTTATTAATTTGACTTATTATTGTTGATAAAATAATTTCTAGTATTGATTTATGTTCTTTATATATTTTTCTACTATTTTTAAAATATCCACAAATAATTAAAAGAAATTCAATAAATAAAAAATAATAATTTATAAAATTCACATTAAAAAAAATATTTATTAATTAAACAAATCAACAACAAATTTTTCATTCCTAATTAACATGTCAGCAATGAAATTGCAGTTGTTGATCAGCAACGAAATTTAGTAGTGTTGGAATCATGACATTGATTAGGAATTCCATGGCAGTTTGGTGGACTTAATTTCCAATTCTTGTTCCATGACCTTGTATGTATCTTCATCCAATCAATATTAGTCATGCATATCGACTTCTTCTGAATATTAATTAATTTCTTGATCATAATTAATTTAAAACAGCTATCGTATGATTGCGCCGCATCGATCTACTTGAGGTAACTCACTTTGGACATTTATGCTAAAGCTAATTGGATTTTATGGGATCGATAGTGGTAGTCATGATCCTTCTTCTCAACATTATTCACTAATTAATTAGCTTTTCGTTGGAATTTTGCTTCCTAAAAAGTAAAGGTACTATATATTGTATAGTTCTATGCTCTATATATATATATATATTAATGTGACAAGTACGCAGGATCGTTTGTCACCACATGCATATATATATATATGCCAAGGTAGAGTTCTTGTTGAATCAGATTTTGCGATATGCTGCTGGCTATACCTTTCTAGGCCATCGATCTGTATAAGATGACAAACATCCATCACTTCATGTTCATGAAAATTAGTAAAATATACAATCAGCAATTCATCCATGAACTTCTCAAAAACAGGAAAATGCGCTCTCTTTGGCTATGCCTACCTGTCTTGCAGCTAGCTTGCATGTTGCTAGGTCATATTAATTAATTATCAGGTAAGAAATTAGTGCATGTTGGTATTGAGTTTTTAATTTATACGGTTGCATTTTAAAAGAATATTTGTCTCCAAAAATATCATGTTAAAGTTTTTTTTAATATATTTTAATATATTGATATCAAAAATAAAGTTTATGAACTAGGGTTTGATCAAAGAAATTAACAGCAAATTAAAGGGTAGATTATCAATCTAAAACTGTGGGTGGTGGACCTGGTGGTGGTCTGTCAGTGGAACTCCTCTGCAATCGACGTTGCCACCAAATAAATTCTGACAAAGAAAAGAGACAGAGTGTGTGTGATTTTTTGTCGAGTTAAAACAAGATAAGTGTTTAGTTTGAATTAATAAATAATATTTAGAACATGTCCGGTGCGTATTTTTTTAAAAATTAATCTTTACTACTTTGCTTTAAAGCAAATAAATTAAAATTTCAAAATTCAAGGTAATATTGGAAAAAGTAATCTGAGTTTTGAAATTTGATTTGAAAAAGGTTTTGGTGTTCAAAATGAGTTTCTTCAAGTCTTTATAGTAAATTTATGATAGTTGGGAATGACTATGATTTTTGTTTTTAAATACTTTTTAAAAATATAATTGTTTTAAAAAAATAACAAATCAATATTTTTTTAATATTTTAATATACTAATATCAAAATAAATAAAAATATTTTAATGACACTTGCATAGCAATACAAAACAAGCACTCAAAATGCTTTTAATTGAAAAAAACTATTAGTAAATAATTTCAGCAAGCATAACTTCTATCTGTTTATTTTTGTTTTTTAAAAGTATTTTTTTAAAAAAATATTTTTTTGTTTCTTTTAAATTAATATTTTTTTATATTTTTATATTATTTTGATACATTAATATTAAAAATATTTTTTAAAAATAAAAAAATATTATTTTAATACTTTCTAAAACAAAAAATAATTTAAAAAACAAGAAACTTAAACATTGGTATATTCGGAAAGCCGCCGGAGAAGACGCGGATAACAGCATGTGATCTGTTGTCGTAGACTATGCGTCGTCCACCTGCCTTTTCTTTCTTTATTTATTATTCTTTGATCACGTCTAGTGCATAGGCGTG